>Ga0007882_10002519_pt1 | contig 10237 bp, 9 predicted proteins | sample CryBogCBH12Aug01_FD_71195 | JGI IMG/M metagenome (GOLD analysis project Ga0007882, IMG submission 71195) | Freshwater microbial communities from Crystal Bog, Wisconsin, USA - CBH12Aug09.1 | ecosystem: Environmental > Aquatic > Freshwater > Lake | place: Crystal Bog, Wisconsin, USA | collected... | reverse complement strand
GTTATGCACGACAAAAAAATAAACTTGCAGTAGTAAATGTTACTACCGGTCCCGGTGGGTTGAATGCACTCAATGGTGTTTTGGGGCAGTTTACGGACTCCGTACCTGCTTTGTATATATCCGGTCAGGTCCGTCTTGATACTACTGTGCTGGCTTGCCCTGAATTGAATATAAGGCAGTTGGGTGATCAGGAAGTCAGGATAGTTGATGTTGTTAAGCCTGTTACAAAGTATGCGGTAACTATTACAGATGCCAATCAAATAAAGAAGGAACTTGGTAAGGCGATATACTTAGCTACTCATGGCAGACCCGGTCCTGTGTGGATAGATGTACCGATGAATATACAAGGGGCTTCTGTAGAAGAAGAAACAATCGAAACATTTGTTCCTATTGAAGAGTTTTTTGATAAGGCAAAACTTGCAGATGATGTTGATAAAGTAGTATCCATGATCGGGAAGTCGGAACGACCTGTAATAGTTGCAGGATATGGTATCAGACTGTCGGGTAAGATGGATGTTTTTAAAGAACTCATCAATGATTTGGGTATTCCTGTATTGTCAACCCTTAATGGATTTGACATAATGGAAAGCAGTCATCCTTTATCTATTGGTACTATAGGTTCCATTGGTTCGAGGGCGGGTAATTTTGCACTACAGAATGCTGATTTGGTTATTTATTTGGGTACAAGAAATAACATCAGGCAGATAAGTTATAACTGGCAGGCAGTTGCAAGGGCTGCAAAAAAAGTATGTGTGGATATTGATGCTGCAGAATTGCAAAAGCCATTCTTAAAGTATGACTTACCGATATGCGCAGACTTGAAGGATTTTTTGCCATTATTTCAGCAAAGGGTTGAAAAAAATAATTACAATTTCAAGAACTGGTTAGATTGGTGTTTGGTTCGTAAAGAAAAATATAATGCAGTTCTGGATAGTTACAAGAATCTTGGCAATTGTGTGAATCCATACTACTTTATGGAAGAGTTATCAGCTCAATTGCCGGAACATGCAACCATTGTAACAGGGGATGCCACCGCCTGTATATGTTATTTTCAGGCAGGAAAGGTGAAAAAGGGGCAACACGTTATTTGGAATTCCGGATGCGCCACAATGGGTTATGACTTACCTGCTTCTATAGGAGCAGCAGTAGCGAGTGGCAAAGAAGTAGTTTGTCTGGCAGGGGATGGAAGTTTGCAGATGAATATTCAGGAATTAATGACATTGTCTTTCAAGCGTTTACCAATAAAATTGTTTTATCTGAATAATGGAGGTTATATCTCTATGAAGCAGACACAGGATAATTTCTTTGGACGACGGATTGGTGCTGATAAAAATTCTGGCGTAGCGTTCCCAAATATTATCCGTATTGCTGAGGCATACGATTTACCAACTGCAAGAATTGAAAACGATAATAATTTAGCTAAGCAAATTCAGACAGTTTTAGATATGAAGGGACCGGTAGTATGTGAAGTAATACTACCCACTGAATATGCATTTGCACCAAAACTATCCTCTGAAAGAAAGCCGGATGGCAGACTTGTTACAAAGCCCATGGAGGATATGTTCCCATTCCTGGATAGAGAAGAATTTAAACAGAATATGATTATCCCTATAATAAACGAATAAGTGATGCTGCCTGAAAAAAAGAAATTGATATCAATATTCACTCCCTGTTATAACGAGGAAGATAATGTGGAGAAATTGATTACAGCAGTTGCAGAGGTTTTCAAGGCATTGCCACAATACGATTACGAACATGTATTTATAGATAATCATTCTGTTGATAAGACTGTTGCTATTTTACGCAGGATTGCAGAAACAGATAAGCATGTAAAGGCTATTGTGAATGTTCGGAATTTCGGGCACATCCGGTCTCCTTTTTATGGACTGATGCAGTGTAAGGGAGATGCAGTGATTGCAATTGTGGCAGACCTGCAAGACCCTCCTGAAATGATACCGCAATTTTTACAAAAGTGGGAAGAAGGGTATAGGATAGTGATTGCGGTAAAACACCAAAGCAAAGAAAACCCCGTAATGTTTGCAATAAGGACGTTCTTTTATAATCTCTTGAGCAAAATGTCTGACAGTGGGGAGAAGCCGGTTAAGAATTTTACAGGTTTCGGATTGTATGACCAAAAATTCCTTTCTGTAATCAGGACTTTGGATGACCCCTATCCTTATTTCAGGGGGATGATAACAGAGTTAGGATTTGACCGTTATGAAATTACTTATACCCAACAGCAAAGAGAGAAGGGAAAAAGTAAAAACAATTTTTTCACGTTATATGACTTGGCAATGCTTGGATTTACCAACCATTCCAAGCTTCCTTTAAGATTGTCTGCGTTTATTGGGTTCTTTACAGCAATAGTAAGTTTCCTTACTGCAATAGCTTATCTTATTTACAAGCTTGTTTATTGGCAAAATTTTCAAGTTGGTATTGCTCCAATGGTAATAGGTATATTCTTCTTCTCATCTGTGCAATTATTTTTTATCGGTGTTATTGGTGAGTACATAGGTGCAATCAATACCCAGATAAGAAAACGACCCTTAGTGATAGAAGATGAAAGAATTAATTTTGACTAAACATTTTTTCTTACACATATTTGAATGGGTATAGGAGCTATATTAAATGATCGTTGTTACAGAGATGCAACAAATAAGCTGTCATGTATCAGAAAGGATATTGAGGAAAAGCCTATAGTGATTTTTGGTTGCGGTAATTTGGGCAAGAAGATAAGTAGTTATCTGTTAACTCAAAAGTGCAATATTGTTGCGTTTACCGATAACAACGAACACAAGTGGGGGATGGAACTTACAGGAATACCTATATTGTCTCCAACAGATGTGGCAGATAAATTTGCTAATGACGCTGTATTTATAGTCTGTGTTTGGTCACCTGAAAGGTCTTATGCAATATTCAAAGGTCAATTGGATGATTTAGGTGTAACCAATATTGTCCATGCAGCATCGATAATGCTATTATTCCCGGACGACCTTTTACCGTATTATCATTTTCAACTGCCAGGGTTCTATCTGAAGCATAAGAATGAAATTGAGGCTGTGTATAATATGCTGGCTGATGAGGAAAGTAAATTGCAATACTTGGCGCACGTCAATTGCAGGTTTACATTAAATTTTGAAGGATTGCCACCTGCAGATACAAAGAACCAATACTTTCCAGCCGGTATTATCAATCTTGGCAACAAGGAGGTGTTTTTTGATGCCGGTGCTTATAATGGAGATACTCTTGCAGATTTTTGCGAAAGAACAAAAAACGTATATAGCCGTTATATCGCATTAGAGCCTGACCCTGCAAATTTTATTCATTTGCAGGAAATGATAGTAAGTGTGGATGCCCATGATGTTGACACCTACCTCTATGCAGTTGGAAAGGAAAGCTGCCAACTGAAGTTTGATGCGAACGGAGGTGGTAGTGCCGGTTTGTCTGAAGGAGGTGATATTGAAGTGACTTGTGTAAGAATTGATGATAAGTTTGGCGATGTGGCACCTACCTACCTGAAATTTGATATTGAAGGTGCAGAACTTGATGCACTGGAAGGATCCCATAACACAATAGAAAAATACAAACCTGTAATGGCAATTTGTATATATCATCTGCCAGATGATTTATGGACGCTGCCCTTGTACGTAAAGAAGAAATATCCCTTTTACAATATTTATGTAAGAACACATCAATATGACGGTTTGGATTTTGTGATGTATGCAATACCTGAATAGAATGGGACTGAAACAATTAATCCATCGGGTTTTTAGAATATCGTTCATCAAATTTTTGTTTGTTGCAGGAATTAACACTGCATTTGGATACTTGCTGTATTCGCTGACTGTATTTATTTTGAAAAATCCTTATGTCTCTGTTGTAGTGGCAACTATTATTGCAGTAATTTTTAATTTCAAGACTTACGGCACTTTGGTTTTTAAGTCAAAGGATAATTCCAAAGTTTTCAGGTTCTTTGGTGTTTATCTTGTAAGTATGCTTGTGCAAATGGGGCTGCTTAAATTGCTGGCAATAATGGGAATATCCAATCCATACATAGCAGGTGGAATCATCTTACTGCCGTCTGCGTTACTTTCATTTGTATTGATGAGAGTATTTGTTTTTAATAATAAGATTCCACGATAAGTGAAGTTGACGATAAGAAACCTGATTACAACAAGGAAGAGAAACCGATCATTTCGGGAGTAGGTTCGCCATCTTCATTAAATATTGATTCAATATTATTCTTAATTGCTACTTCATGTATCAGCGAGGAAATAATAATCACAAACTTTTGCTTCTTATACTCAGACAATAAAGTACTTCCATGTAAAATAGGAATGCCCATTATCATTTTACCAACATTCATTCTGTTATTATCAAATAATTTGAAATGAGTGGCTTTTTTGAAAAAATCACTTTTTAATAGTTTAAAAGAAAATTGCCCTACCCCAAATAATGCAACAGTTGTTCCGCTTGGTAGGACATTCAAACGGCTGTTTATCCCGTCAAAAATTACAGATGATTTGTTAATGTACTCGTCAATCGCAGTACGGATTACAGTATCAAATTGCAATTGAAATGTAGGATTATCTTCTTTTTTAAATAATCCATAAACTGCATGATAATCCTGATCTGACGCTATCTTGAATATTTTGTCGGATGTATAGATGTCTTTGAATCCAAACAAGCCCATCAGATTGCGGAATGATGTTTCAGTGAAGTGGTTGATGTGTTCTGCATTGAATTCCTGCAAAGGAGCATGGATAACTTCTTTATAAAATGCTGCATTAGGACATTCTATAAATACATAGCCCCCCGGCTTTAGTAAACCATCAATAATTGTTACCGCTTTCCGCACATCAAGCAAATGTTCCAAAACATGGGTAAGTATCACAACATCAAACTTCCCCACCGATTCAGGAATGTCAAATAAGGAATGTTGGTAACAGTCGCAACCTACGCCCTGCTTTGTGATATTCACACATTCACTAGACGGGTCAATGCCGGTAAGTGTATTAAATCCTAAATTCTTTAATTCTTTGAGTAAACCACCGTTAGAGCATCCAAGGTCAACAATGGAGACGTTTTTATTGGTAATCTTGTTGCCTATGAATTCAGCAGTATCAATCAGCCTGTCTTTATCATACTTGGTATATCCACCACCTGTGGCTATTGTTTTGTCTTCGTATTTAGATAATTCAGTATAGTACTTATCAAGTTGATCTTGTGTTACAGATGTATCTGCGTAAATAAAACCACATACGGTGCATTGTACCAAATCATAACCACCATTCATCGGGTGACCCTCAAATAATTCAAAATCTACTAGGATAACTTTTTCTTTGGTATCTGATTCACAGATAGGACAGCATCTTCCGGTTTTATTATTCATTTTCAGAATTAAAGTATTTTATCAGCTTAACTACAAAGGCTAGTTATTGGAAACCTTATCAGGTAAAACCATAGGAACCTTTGTATTCTTAATCTTGGCATAGCCACCCAATACATTCCTCAGGTTATGGAAACCTTGCCTTTTTAACAATGAGGCAGCAATGACAGAACGGTATCCACCTGCACAGTGCACATAGAGGTTTTTATCATCGTCTATTGTAGCAATGTTCAGTGGGTCCATCATTGTATCTAATGGGATATTTGTTGCACCTTTTACATGTCCATTCTCAAACTCTGTAGTTTTTCGCACGTCGATCACTTCCAGCTTAAGGTCATGCGGGAAATCCATGGCAAATTCATCAGGTTCAATATCAATAATCAAATCAATATTCTCGCCAGAGTTTGCCCATGCTTCATAACCTCCGTCCAGATAGCCATGAATGTTGTCAATACCAACCCTGGCAAGTCTTGTTATACTCTCTTTTTCTTTTCCTATTTCTGTTACCAGTATCAATGCTTGTTTTAGTGGTAATAAACTCCCCGCCCATTCGGCATATCTACCATCAAGACCTATGCTTATGGAATCCGGTACAAAACCCTGAGTAAAAATTGAAGAGGGACGTGTATCCAATATCCAAACATCCTCATTAGCTTTCTGTTTGAACTCACTTATAGAAAGTGGTACTAAGCCTTTTTCATATACTTCATCAAGACTGTCATATCCCTGACTGTTGATTTTGGCATTTAATGGGAAGTGGGCAGGAGGAGTATTTAGTCCTGTAGTTACTACTTTAATGAATTCCTCCTTACTCATATTTTTCAAAGCATAGTTTGTTGCTTTCTGTACACCCATTGTACTGAAAGTTTCAGGACCAAGATTTTTACCGCATGATGATCCCGGACCGTGCGCAGGGTAAACAACAATATTGTCGTTAAGAGGCTTGATCTTAGTGTTCAGAGATTCATACATTATTCCGGCAAGTTCCTCTTTTGTAAGATTACCACTGAAAAGATCAGGTCGTCCAACATCGCCAACAAACAATGTATCCCCTGAGAATATGCAATGTGGTTCTCCCGCTTCATCGAATAATAGATAGCAGGTACTCTCAAGAGTATGCCCCGGAGTATGCAGAACCTTTATTTTGATATTCCCCAATGAAATTTCTTCATTGTCTTTGGCTGAATAAAAAGAAAAACCTGCTTTTGCATCTGGTCCATATACTATAGGGGCACCTGTAGCACGTGCAAGTTCCAAATGTCCACTCACAAAATCAGCATGGAAATGGGTTTCGAAAATATATTTAATTGTAACGCCTTTTTCTTCAGCAAGTTTCAGATATGCGTCAATATCGCGCAATGGGTCAATAACAGCAGCTTCATTGCCACTTGATATAAAATAGGCTGCCTCACTAAGGCAATTGGTATATAATTGCTTTATTTCCATGACTTTCAAATTAAAAATGAACAACAAATATAGGATTGTTAAAGAAATTATGGACTTTTTAGATTTATTTTATGATAATATGGAAAACCGCATTTATATATTTTTAACAAAAAATGGATATTGGATACAATACAATTTTTACAAGAAGTAAGCACATACTCTGATATTTACATGGTAAATTTGCACGGCAAAGAAAAAGTTGAATGACAAAAAAGATATTCTATACCATATTACTCTCTCCTGTTTTCCTAAGTTGCGAAAATTCTGTTACCCCAAATCCTTACCAAATACAGATAGACTCGACAGTAAATGCAAAATTAGCGGAACATCAAACCAAAGTATCGTCCCAAAATGATTCGATACTGAATGCACTTGAGAATGCTAAAGCTGATTCTATGGCTAAGAGTGTGACTGGCAGCAAAGCAAATAACACTATTAAACCAAATAATACGGTTCCCCAAAATAAGATAGGCAACACAGGTGTTGTAGGTCCAAGGAGAGTACCCGATACGACTAAAAAATAGAAACAATTATTGGCGGGAGTACTGTCCGCTGCATTGGGTAATTGTAGCTTTTGAATTAGTATCAGTAATGGTATAGGAAAAAGTTAAGGAACTGTTGGATTTAAGAGTAAGTGTTCCCGCAAGTTTTACTGTATCACAAAATTGAGCACTGATGTTAACTGTAGTAGCACCTGAACGTGTGCCAATGACCTGAGCAGGTAGCCCATGTGGTGTTTTAATAATAAATTTTGTGGTGTCTGTTGAAGATGGATCAATTTCAACAGCAAAATTGTAATTTTTATTAGAATCGCAGGCATCTGCACCACTCCAATTGCCGGAAAATGAACTTGTCTGGCAAAAAGTACCCGTCCATCCGGTTGGGCAATTACAGATACCACCACCGCACGAGCCTCCATTCATACAAGTGACTGTTTGACATGTATCTTTTTTTGCGCAAGACATATACACGGCAGATACGAATATTCCGGTAACTAAAAATATACTTAACGCAATACTGCGAATTGATTTCATATAGTAAATGTGTTTTGGTAATGAATTTGAACCAAAAGTAATTTATACTTTTTAATTATTGCAAATTTAAGAACTGTATTGGTTAAGCTATCTATTATATTGTTAAATAAGCAACATAAAATATTCGGTTAAATCTTTGCGTTTAGAATTTGAAAAACTGAATTAATGAAATATCTTTATTCTGTGCCCCGAAAAATATTCTTCCTGTTTTTTATATTGCTTTTCTGCACTGCAGAAAGTAAGGCAGATAACTATGTTTTTGAATATGATGATAATTGCAACAATGCCTATCATCAATTCATGTCATTGCATTTTGATGAAGGGAGAGCCTGGATAATAAAGGAAATAAAGGCTAAGCCTTATAATTTGATGGCAACTTTTATTGCAGATTATGAGGATTATATGATATTACTGCTCAACTGCGATCCAAAGGATTTTGAACAGCGTAAGGATCATCTTGATATCAGGATGTCTTTGCTGGACAAAGGAGATAGGAGTTCACCCTGGTACAGATTCTGCAAAGCCGGGTTATACTTGCACTGGACTATGGTATATCTAAGATTTGAGGAACAGTTTAAAGCTGCGAATACATTTAGAAAGTCCTATTCCTTACTAAAGGAAAATCAGTCTTTGTATCCGGATTTTGAATACAATCTTATTTTCTCCGGTATTGAAGAAGCTGTGGTTGGCGCACTGCCAAGCAATTATAAGTGGATTGCCTCTATACTGGGTATAAAAGGAAGCATTAAAAAGGGAATTGAGAAGTTGACTCATTTTGTTAATACACATACTGAACAGCAGCCACTTTATCATGAAACACTAATCTATTACCTCTATACAAAGTTTTACTTCTTATCTGCACAGAAAGAGGTTTGGAGTATTTTGAACAGTGAGCAATTTCCGACTAAGGACAATTTGATGAATGTTTATGCCAAGGTGTATATTGGTATAGACTACTTTAAAGCAGATGAGGTTATCAAAACCCTACAAGAGGCTTCTAAGGAAAAAAATTATGACTACTACCCATTTTTTGACTTTCAGATGGGGGCTGCACTCTACACTAGCTTGGATACAAATTGCCTTAACTACTTTAATAACTATCTCAGAAAAAATAAAAGCGAAATACACATAAAGGATACTTGGCAGAAAATGGCTAATACTTACTATACACAAGGTAAGCAAGAAAGGGCAAATTATTGCAGAGCCCAGATAAAAAAGGCAGGCAGCACCTTACTGGATGTGGACAAGAATGCGCAGCGATTTGCAGATAACAACTTACCCTTCCCAAATTCAAAATTACTACAGGCAAGACTGCTGTTAGATGGCGGATATTATACAAGAGCTTATTCGGTACTCAACAGTATTTCACAGTCAGCAATTGACAATCCTGTAGATAAAGCAGAGTATTACTATAGGCTGGGAAAGGTCTATGAAGAATCCGGGGAAAACACAAAGGCGGTTGAGTATTTCCGGAATGCAATAAATGTCGGTAAAGACAGGCATGAACAATTTGCGGCAAGAGCTGCACTCCATATTGGCAGGATATACGAATTAACAGGATTGAAGAGCCAGGCACTCAAAAGCTACAATGAGGCATTAGATATGCCTTACCATGATTTCCAAAATTCAATAGACCAACAAGCAAAAGCAGGTATAAATAGGGTAGAAGATAAAATGTGATTGATGCTGGGGACGCAATCTATTTGAAGAGATGGTAAACAATAAAAGCACTTACGTAAGCTATTGCAAACATATAGATGAATTGTATGATGGGGTATTTCCAACTGCGGGTTTCCCGTTTTACTACTGCAAGTGTACTCATGCATTGCATTGCAAAAACATAAAAGATAAGAAGTGAAAGCCCTACAGCAAGTGTATAAACGGGAGTTCCATCCGGATTTTTAGCTTCACTCATTTTTGTTCGTAATGTTGCTTTACCTGCTTCCGAGTCACCAACACTGTATAGAGTAGCCATAGTGCCTACAAATACCTCCCTGGCAGCAAAAGATGTGACAAGCGCAATGCCAATCTTCCAATCATATCCCAAAGGTTTTAAGATAGGTTCAATTCCTTGTCCTACCATGCCTGCAAAGGAGTGTTGGAGTTTCTCCGTTGCATGTTGGTGTTCCAATTCTATTTTCTGTTCAGGGTGTTCTTTTGTAAGTTGTGAATATTTGGTTTCAACTTCTTTCATTGCTGCTGGAGGACCAAAGGATGCGAGTGCCCATAAAACCAAGGAGATAATTAATATTATTTTTCCTACATCTCGAATAAATATTTTGCCTTTTTCAATCATTGTAATGCCAACGTTTTTCCAACGAGGAGCCCGGTAAACAGGCAACTCCATAAGGAAGTAAGTTTTTTCTTT
>Ga0007882_10002516_pt1 | contig 10243 bp, 5 predicted proteins | sample CryBogCBH12Aug01_FD_71195 | JGI IMG/M metagenome (GOLD analysis project Ga0007882, IMG submission 71195) | Freshwater microbial communities from Crystal Bog, Wisconsin, USA - CBH12Aug09.1 | ecosystem: Environmental > Aquatic > Freshwater > Lake | place: Crystal Bog, Wisconsin, USA | collected... | reverse complement strand
ATCACGGCGCCGACCGTGAAGGATGCCGCCAATCTCCAAAACATCGTGGCTGAACTCCGCGCGCGCGGGGTGCTGGTGCCGATTGTGGCGGACATCCATTTCAAGCCCGAGGCCGCAATGGAAGCCGTGAAATGGGTGGAAGTCGTCCGAGTTAATCCTGGGAATTACGCCGACTCCAAAAAGTTCGCCATCAAGGAATATAGTGACGCCCAATATGCCGAGGAATTGCGGCGCATTGAGGAAAAGTTCACGCCCTTGGTGTTGGAAGCCAAACGCTTGAAGCGCTGCCTGCGCATCGGCACCAACCACGGCTCGCTGAGCGACCGCATCATGAACCGTTACGGCGACACGCCGCTGGGCATGGTGGAAAGCGCCCTGGAATTCGCCCGCATCTGCCGCGCGAATGATTTTCACAACTTCAAGTTCTCGATGAAGTCCTCCAACCCCAAGGTGATGATCGAGTGCTATCGCCTGCTGGTGGCGCGTCTGGCGCAGGAGGGGTCGGATTGGAACTATCCCATCCACCTCGGCGTGACCGAGGCCGGCGAGGGCGAGGATGGCCGCATCAAGTCCGCCATCGGCATTGGCTCGCTGCTGTGCGACGGCTTGGGCGACACCATCCGCGTTTCGCTCACGGAAGATTCCCCGCGCGAAATCGAGGTCTGCACCGACCTGCTGGCCCAGATTCCGCTGTTGGCCAACCTGTCCACGCCCGTGGCGGACATCGCGCCGTCGTTTGATCCGTTCCATTTTGAGCGCCGAAACACTCCGGAGATTGCGCTGAACGAGCAGACCAAGTGTGGCGGCGAACAGCTCATCCGCGTAGTGGTCACCCGGGCCGTGTGGGACAAGGTTGCGCCCAAAATCCGCCCCAAGGACGACGTTAAACCCGAGGCGGTCTATGAAGACCTGAACGTGGCGGAGCTTGACCCGACGCAGGATTTTACCATCAACTGCGACACGCAGCTCGTGACCGTGAAGGACGGCGTCAACCTGCCGGCCATCACCGCTTTCCGCTTGCTGGCCGCGAAGCTCAAGCGCCTGGGCAGCAATAATCCCATTTTGCTGAAGGACTGCCTGCATTTCGAGCCGGTGCCGCTGGAGCCGAAGATTGCCCTGCTGCGGGCGGCGGTGGTCATCGGGGCCTTGCTGGCGGACGGCATAGGCGACGCCATCCTGGTGCGCGGCGAGGCCGGGGCCGGCGCGAGCCTGCGGCTGGCCTACAACATCTTGCAGGCGGCCGGCTGCCGGTCATTTAAGACGGATTACGTGGCCTGCCCGAGCTGCGGCCGCACGCTGTTCAATCTCCAGACCGTCACGGCGCGCATCAAGGCGCGCACGGAACATCTCAAGGGCGTGAAAATCGCCATCATGGGGTGCATCGTGAACGGCCCCGGCGAAATGGCGGATGCGGATTTCGGCTACGTTGGCGGCGCGCCCGGCAAGATCAATCTCTATGTCGGCAAGCAGGCCATCAAGTTCAACATCCCGGAAGCCGAGGCCGTGGAACGCCTGGTGGACCTCATCAAGGAACACCAGAAGTGGGTGGAACCGGAGGCGTAACCACAAGTTCTGGAATTGACTTCGCAACTGGCGGCGGCCGACTTACCGCGCCGCCGCGCTCTGCCAGATCTCGGGACACGCGACTTGAATCACCCGTTGACATATCTTTAAAAGGACATTATAAGACTCTTATGAGATTGATTGCCATCCAGGATTTGAAGCAGCCGCGCCGGCTCAAGGAGAGGTTGCAGGCGGAGAAGGAACTGCTGCTGACCAGTGATGGCCGGCCCGTGGCAGTGCTGGTGAACGTGGACGCCTCGGAAGACCCCGAGACCATGATTCAATCCATCCGCGATTCGCGCAGCCGGCTGGCCTTGAGCCGTGTGCGCGAGGCGGCGGCGCGCAGCGGTGCCGCCCGGTTGTCCCTGGCGGAAATCAATCGTGAAATCGCCGCCGCCCGCAAGGCGCGGCGGTCTTCCCGGAAATGAAGCGTGCAGTATTCGACACGAACGTGGTGGTGTCCGGGTTCCTGTCGCCCGCCGGGGCGCCGGGGCGCATTGTGGAGTGGCTCCGCAATGGCGCGGTGCAAGCCGTTTTGGATGACCGGATCATGGCGGAATACGTCGAGGTGCTGGCGAGACCGGTTTTTCACCTGCCGGCGGCCGAGGTCGAGTTGGTGTTGACCGCCATCCGTGCCCGGTCGTATTGGGTGGAGACGGCGCCTGCCCACGCCGTGCGTGGTTTGCCCGATCCGGATGACGCGCCATTCCTGGAGTGCGCCTTGGCTGCCAGCGTGCCGTTGGTCACGGGCAACCTTCGTCATTTTCCCAAGTCAGCGGCCCCGAATGTTGTGGTCATCACACCGGCGCAATTCGTGGCCGCTTGTCGGGGGCAAACCGAGACTTCTTGAGCACAACCGCTCAAATAGGGAGGCGTGTCCGGAAGTTTCCAGTCGTTTAGTTCCAGCTTCCAACTCCCGGCTTCCCGCTTCTATTTCGGGTCAACCGGTTCCTTCTTCGCCGCCTTCACTTCCAGATACAGGTCGCGCAACTGGCGCGGCGACACCGCGCTTGGCGAATCCGTCATCAGGCAGGTGCCCTTGGCGGTCTTCGGGAAGGCGATGACGTCGCGGATGCTCGGGGTGTGGCAGAGGATGGCAATCAGGCGGTCGAAGCCCAGCGCAATGCCGCCGTGCGGCGGCGCGCCGTATTTGAACGCGTCCAGCATGTAGCCAAACCGCAGCTTGGTTTCCTCCGGCGGAATCTGCAGCAGTTCCTCGAAGATGGTCTTCTGCACGTCGGGTTGGTGAATGCGGATGGAACCGCCGCCCAGCTCCACGCCGTTCACCACCACGTCATAATGCTGGCCGCGCACCTTCTTGGGGTCGGTCTTCAGCAGCGGAATGTCTTCGCCCACCGGTGCGGTGAACGGATGATGGCTGGAATACCAGCGGTTCTGTTCGCGGTCAAAGCCCAGCAGCGGAAATTCAATCACCCAGAGGAAATTGAACTGGTCGGCGGGAATGACCAGCTTGCCCTGCGTCTTGAGGACATCGGCGCAATACAGGCGAATCTTCCCGAGAATTTCGCAGGCGTTCAGCCACTGGTCTGCGGCAAAGAGGATTAAATCGCCTTCCTCAATCTTCAGCTTTTCCGTCAGCGCGGCTTTCTCGGCGTCCGTGAAGAATTTCACGATGGGCGACTTCCATTCGCCTTTTTCCACCTTGATGAAGGCCAGGCCCTTCGCGCCAAAGCTCTTGGCGTATTCGGTCATGGTCTCGATCTGGCCCTGTGTGGCGCCGGCCAGACCTTTGGCGTTCAGCGCCTTCACCACGCCGCCATTGGCGATGGCCCCGCTAAACACCTTGAAGCTGCTGGCGCGGAACTCCTCGGTGAAGTCCACGAGTTCCATCCCAAACCGGGTGTCCGGCTTGTCAATGCCGTAGCGGTTCAGCGCCTCTTCAAAGCTGATGCGCTTGAACGGCGTGGGAATATCAATATTCAACGCCGTTTTCCAAACACGTTTCACGAGCCCTTCAATCAGCGCGTAAATGTCTTCCCGGTCAATGAAGCTCATCTCGATGTCCACCTGGGTGAACTCGGGCTGGCGGTCGGCGCGCAAATCCTCGTCGCGATAGCAGCGGGCGAGCTGGAAATATTTTTCCACGCCCGCCACCATCAGAATCTGCTTGAACTGCTGCGGCGACTGCGGCAGCGCGTAAAACGTGCCCGGCTCGCGGCGGTTCGGCACCAAAAATTCGCGGGCACCCTCGGGCGTGGACTTGAACAGCGTGGGCGTCTCGACCTCCAGAAAACCCTGTTCATCCATGAACGAGCGGATGGCGATGGCCACCTTGCTGCGGATTTTCAGGTTGCGCGCCATTTCCGGGCGGCGCAAATCCAGGTAGCGGTATTGCAGGCGCAGCTCCTCGTTCACTTTGCTGGCGATTTCCGGGTCGTCCACCGGGAACGGCAGGACTTCCGCCATGTTCAGGACTTCCAAGCCGGTGACGCACACCTCGACTTCGCCGGTGGGAATCTTGGCGTTGTTCGTGCCCTCGGGCCGCTGGCGTACCTTGCCGGTAATGCTCACCACGCATTCGCTGCGCAGGGCGGCGGCCTGCTCAAAGACCTCCTTGGACAGGTCCGACGGGTCGAACATCGTCTGCGTGCGGCCCTCGCGGTCGCGGATGTCAATGAAGATGAGGCCGCCCAGGTCGCGCCGGGAATGAACCCAGCCGGACAGGGTGACGGTTTGCCCGATGTGTGCCGGGCGCAGTTCGTTGCAATGGTGCGTGCGTTTCATAGGTGCGGCGGCCGGCTTCAAACAATGAAAACCGGACGTCAAGCGAACATTCATTGTGGCGGTGAAACGCGCGGAATTCAAAGAGATTTTTCGGGCGAGGCGGTTCCCCGCAGATGGCGCAGATTGACGCAGATGGGTCCAGGGGAGCATGCCCGCCCCGGGCGTGGCTGGGCGCGCCCCGCGCCCAGCACCCGGCACGTCCAAGCGCCAACCGGGCTGGACCGTTTTCGGTGCGCCCGAATTTTTCCGCGAGGGCGCGGAAAATAGCACCCGGGGCGGGCGCGCTGCCAACATTCCCGGTGGAGAAGCCCAATCTGCGGAAATCCGCGAAATCTGCGGGAAAGTCTCCTCCGGGGAAAAGAAAAGAGGCCGGACACTACTCCGGCCTCGATTGAGAACAAGCGCTAAATTTTACCACCGGCACCCCGGTGACAAAGGCAGAATACCACATCCCCCGTTTCTGGCTTGTCACCAGTTGTGGTGACAACGTCCCCAACTTGTCCCCAATGCGTTTACCGTTGCAAACACCTCAACCTGCCCGGCGCGGTGTGGCGTTCACTTACTTGCCGAGCTTGAGCCTGATCTTCAAGGGCCCGCTGACGGTCACCGTGACCGGCGCTTGGAAGCTAATGGTGGTCTTGCCTGCGGCGGTCGTAAACGACGCAGCAATCGGTTTCCCGGCGCTGGTGACGATGACTGAGGCTGGGTTGTTCGGAGAGGCGAGGCTGAGGGAGCGGAGCGTCACCAAACCCCATTTCACCGCCAGTTCGGCAGTCATCGTTTCGTCCAAAAGCTCCTGCGAATAGGAGCCCCAGCCCTCGGCAGCGGTGAACGCGGCCTTGAAATGCTCCGGGCTTAGGCGGGGAGCAAACCCGATGTGCCCGGCCGGGCCGTCATACTCAAAGCCGCAGGCCGCGAGGAAGACCCCGTAGCTGGCCAGCGAGCGTCCGTAGTGGTCGCCGCACTCAATCTCGTTATAGGGGTTGCGCTTGAAGGCTGCGTAGCGGTCATGCAAGGCCCGCTCGATGGCCAGGCCCTTGGTGACAAGTCCACTGCCGGGAGCGCCCTCCCAAATCATGTGTCCGGCCACCTGATGCTCGAAGCCGTTCATGCACTCGTTGAAGTAGCCGACAAATCCCGGATTTCCCTTCCCCGCCGCCTTCCGGTAATTCCAGTCGTCCCGCGGGAAGGTACACATCAGCAGGCCGGCTTCCCCGGGCATGGCATACCAGCGGCCGGACGGGTTGGCCTTTCGGAACGGGCCGACATCGGGGGCGAAGTTATACTTCCAGAGCGATTCCAATGACTTGACGGACTCATCCTGGGGAAAGACGCGCGGCAAGCCCACTTGGAAGGCCCAACTCTGTCCCATTAGTTGGTCAATCTCGCAACCGGAACCTGAATTGATGGCGTCGAGATGTGCGGGATCAACCTGGTTCTGGTAATACTCTCCGTTGAAGAGATTTTTTGCCATATGCGCCTGACCTGCTTGGAAAATCTTCCGGCACCGGGCCCCATAGCCAGGATCATTCATCCGGTCCGCCATCTCCGCTGCGGCGAGCAGGGCCGCCTGATAAAGCCCGCTGAGCCAGGAATTCTCGCCGAACCAGTCGGCATCCAGCGTATTGTGCTGGTTGCCGTGGATGATTCCACTTTCGCATCCATCCTTGGCAATCAGCCAGTCGGTGGCCAGTTTTACCTTGGGCCAGATTCGTTTCAGGAAGGTATCGTCCCGGGAAACCTGGTGCTCGCGCAGGGCGCGCAGGATGTAACCGGCCTGGGCATCAATGGCGGGGAAATTGTTGCACTCTCCGCGAAAATGGATGGCTCCGTCCGGTTGCTGCGAACCGGCAAAGTCCACTTGCTCCCGCTGCGCCCGCTCGATTTCCGGGAACAGCCGCCCGTTGGCCTGGCCGTAGTAGTAAACATGGCCGCAGGTGCCGGGGCAGTCGCCAACCCCCTCCCAGGCCCAGTAACGGCCGTTTTTCAGGCGCTGGCTGGTGGAGGTCGCCATGATTGAAATGTTCAGGAAAGTCCGGTCGAGGAACCAGCAGGGCAGGGTGGAATCATACCAAGTCTCCCGCCAAAGAAAGGTGTCGCCGGTCAGGCGCTGCTCGTTACTCGTGAGGTAGCGGGCCACACCCAGGGCCGAATCAAACTTGCCCGCATACCAGCGTCCCTGTTCTTTCAGCTTCGGCAGATGATTAAGGTTCGGGAAAAACCAAGTCACGGCAAAGGTGAGAGTCGCCGACTTTCCCGGGGCCAGCTTCACGGTGTGACCGAGTGTTCCCACGAGTTTCTCATCAATGGGGACGCGTTCTGTCTCGGGAGCTTGATCGGCCGGCTCCCCGAGTAGCGCCAACCCCATGGTGCCGTAGTCGGAAAGTTGCTCGCAGGGGAGATTGTCTGGCCGCCGGTCGCTCAGCACGATGCGGCCGACGCCGACATTCCCCCACGGGCCGGATGCGTGGTCAACAATCTCCAGCACCCCCTGCTGGCCGGCATATTTTCGAAGATTCAGCACGACCGGCTGCATCTGGTTATGGTCGTGCCCGGTAGCCGAGGCGACGACCTTGCCGGCGACGAGGAGATTAACCCCCGTTTTGCCCGGCTGGTTGCCGCCGCCGATCCAAAGCACCAGATTGTCACGGTCAATCCGGAACGGTTTGCTGGTCAGCTTGCCGGTGGCAGCGTCCTTGTTGCCTTTGCCCGGAGCGGTGGCATGGGAGTTCACCACCCGCTTGGTGTCCCCGCCCACATCGCCCTGATACTTTGGAATTTTGGATTTCAAAATTGGCCCGCTTCCAAAGGCTGTTCCTTCGACCGTCCAACCGTCGTAGGTTTCCTTGTTCCAATCCTCGATGAGAACGTCGTCGCGAAGTTTGGCCGGTGGGGCAGGGCACTTCACTGAGCAGTCGAGGAACGTGAGCCCCTTTTCCCGGACTGTCGTGATAATCCGCTCTCCGGGGGTGTCGCGATGATCGAGCAGGACGGCATTTTCCAACGATCCGCTCAGCGTCGCCTCCACGGGAGACGGGGAAGTGTTGGTCAAGGTGTAGCGCAGGATGGTCGCCGGCAGGCTTGAATCCGCGACCGCCAAGGGAATGAACGGGGAAAAGGCCTCCAGCGTGACCGCCAGCGGAACGGAGGCATCCTGGTAACGCACTGTTCCAATCGGGTATTCCCCGCGAAAAGAAACCTCGGAAAACCCGTTCGCATTGAGCGGAATGGTGCGCCCGCCGATTTTGAGCGCGAATCCCTGCTCCAGCGGCAGAAACTTGGCGGGCTCCATCGGGTGGGCGTAATGTTCCGCGCCCGTAAAGACTTTGCGGTTGAAAATATCCCAGTTCCAAAGTGTCCCATCCCCGCCCAGATAAAGCTGCCCGGCAAAGAGTCCGCCAATCGGCATACCGATATACCGGAGTTCTTGGCCTCGGTATACCTGCGGCTCGCCTTTGGCGGTCAGCGAGGCGACCCAGGCCGGATCCAGTTTCTTGTCCACGGGAACAAGCGGTTGCTGCACGGGGGGCGGATTCGTCGCCAGGTTCGTGGTCTGGGACTGAAGCCGCCCGGTAAAGGAAATGGCCAATAGGACTGCCAGGCAAATGCGGGATGGAAAACGGGTCATAAGCGGGGCGCGGTTGCGACGCGGGTTTCCGATGCAGGCGGTGGTGCTCATGTGCTGGTGCCTCATTCTATTCGGTCTTTTGGCCCGGCAAAATCTTTATCGATTCGATCATGGCTGACTCCCAAGCCCCCCGCTTTTGGGACAATTTCAGGGGATGTATTTCCTGTCCGGGGAAAAGAAAAGAGGCCGGACACTACTCCGGCCTCGATTGAGAACAAGCGCTAAATTTCACCACCGGCACCCCGGTGACAAAGACAGAATACCACATCCTCTGTTTCTGGCTTGTCACCAGTTATGGTGACAGCGGATAAAAAGTGTCACCAGCCAGGCAAGCTTCACCGCTGCAAGAACTTGGCTACCGCTTCCGTCCGCGTCCGCACCTGCAATTTCTCATAAATGCGGCGGATGTAGGTGTGAACCGTCTCGTAGCTGATGCCCAGCTTGTCCGCGATTTCCTTGTAGATCAGGCCCTGGGCCAGAAGGTCGAGCACCTGTTGTTCGCGTTCGGAGAGTTCGCTGAGGTCGCCGCCGGGCTGCGGGGCGGCGGGCGCGGCCTTTTGAAAGGATTGTACGACCAGGCGCGCAATGTGCGTGGTCATGGGCGAACCGCCCCGGCGCACTTCCTTGATGGCCTCAATCAATTCCTTGGTGGGGGTGCGCTTGAGCATGTAGCCGCTGGCGCCGGCGGCGAGGGCGTTGAAGATGTTCTCCGTGTCCTCATAGACGGTCAGCATCATCACCTGCGTCTGCGGCAGCAGGGGTTTCAGGCGGCGGACACATTCCACGCCGTTGATGCCGGGCAGGTTGATATCCATCAGCACCACGTCCGGCTTCACCGTTGGCAGGCCGGCCAGGGCGTCCTCGGCGGAGCCGTAGTCACTGACAAAGCGGAAGCCCTCGGTGCGGCCAATCACCTTGGCGAGCGTGCCGCGCAGCTTGTCATTGTCTTCAACGATGGAAACGGAAATGGACATGGGAATCGTAGCCAAGTCCAAGACTACAGGGGCAGACCGGCAAAATCAACCCGCCGGTCGGGAAACGGGCGGGTGCATACTGGCCAAGTCTCGCCTTGTTTGGCAACGGGGCAGAAAACCAAATAATTCATTCATCTGGTCGTTGGATATTCTCGTTTAATCCCAATCAAGCCGTAACGATGCAGTTCAGCCACGGATCGAACACGGATATACACGGATGGAAGGCCTTTCCGAACTGGCATCCTCGGCTAACCAAAGAGAGCCTCATGCCTAGCGCTCTAAAGCCGCCGCTGACCCCGGTTTTTATCCGTGCTCATCCGTGTCCATCCGTGGCCAAGAAATGTTTCCAACTGCATCCTTAGGGCTAAAGGCAACCGAGAACAAACCCTGAACCCTGAAACCTTAACCCTGAAACCTAGTCTGTGGCCCGCAGGATTGTATTTGCGCTATCGCCCACTGCGCGTGTTCGGCGATGAGCGGTTCCGGGTCGGCGGCGGCGCGGTGCAGGGCGGGCAGGGCGGCGGGGTCACGGAGGTTGCCCAGCGCCACGCAGACGTTGCGGAGCAGGCCGCGCCGTTTGGTGCGGAGAATCGGGGAGCCGGCAAAGCGCGCCTTGAATTGGGCCTCGTCCAGGGACAGCAGGCCTATCAAATCCGGGGACCGCAAATCGGCGCGGGCGTGGGATTGCATGAGTCGGCCGGTTTGGGCAAAGCGGTTCCAGGGGCAGGCGGCCAGGCAGTCGTCGCAGCCGTAAATGCGGGTGCCAATGGCCGGACGCAGTTCCACGGGGATGGCCCCCTTCAATTCAATGGTGAGGTAGGAAATGCACCGGCGCGCATCCAATTCAAACGGCGCGGTGATGGCCCCGGTGGGGCAGGCCGCCAGACAGCGGGTGCAGCGGCCGCAATGGTTGGTTTCCGGCGGGTCGGGTTCCAACTCCAGAGTCGTGATGATTTCCGAAAGAAAAATCCAGTTGCCGAGGCGGCGGCTGATGAGATTGGTGTGTTTGCCGGTGAAGCCGAGGCCAGCGCGTTGGGCCAGGTCGCGCTCCAGCAGCGGGCCGGTGTCCACATACCAAAGCGAGCGCGTGTCCGCCCCGCCCAGTTCGTTTACGGCGGCGGTGAGTTGCTGGAGTCGGTCACCGAGAAGGGCGTGGTAATCCGCAAACTGCGCGTAGCGGGCCACCACGCCGGCGGTCCGGGCGACGGCGGGTGGGGTGGTCGTGTGGTAGCTGGTGGCCAGCACGATGAGGCTGCGCGCGCCGGGCAGGACGTTTTGGGGTTCGACGCGTTTGGCCGCGTTGCGTTCCAGCCAGGCCATTTCGCCGTGCTTC
>Ga0007882_10002513_pt1 | contig 10244 bp, 11 predicted proteins | sample CryBogCBH12Aug01_FD_71195 | JGI IMG/M metagenome (GOLD analysis project Ga0007882, IMG submission 71195) | Freshwater microbial communities from Crystal Bog, Wisconsin, USA - CBH12Aug09.1 | ecosystem: Environmental > Aquatic > Freshwater > Lake | place: Crystal Bog, Wisconsin, USA | collected... | reverse complement strand
GCGCTGCTGCGCGATGAGATTGCCAACACGCTGGCGGACGCGGCCATGGTGGAAGAAGAGCTGCGCGCGTTGTTCGGTGCGTTTGCCTGACGCGCGGAAGCGGCGGCCAATTTCACGGCCACATTATGATTGTCATCGCCGGCGAACTTGCGTTCTACTAATCCCATGAACTCCATCGCCAAGAAGCTTTCCCTCTCCACCGGCCTGGCCTTGCTGCTGCTCACTAGCGGCTGCTTCGACACGAAGGAGGAATACACGCTGAACCCGGACGGTTCCGGCAAAGTGGTGCACGAATGCACGTACCAATCGGTGAACCTCAACGCCGGCAACGAGACCGAGGATCCCGGCAAGGCTCTGACCAACGCCGTGCGCGAGGTGCTGGAAAAAGCGAAGGGTGTGGACACGTGGCGGGACGTGACGTTCAAGACGATGGACGACGGGCGGCTTTATTTTCGGGGCACGGCATATTTCAAGGATCTGTCGAAGCTAAACATCGAAAACCAAACGATGCTCGATCTGGACTGGAACAAAACCGCGGACGGCCACGCGGAAATCACATTGCGGACCAACAAGTCCGACTCGACGGACGGCGTGACCGTGCACCGGGTGAAAAAGCCCGTGCCGACGAATCTCACGCCGGAGGAACTGGACAAACTCATCAAAAAACAGCGCGGGCAATATCAGCAGGCGAAGCCGATGATCGCGGGGCTCTTCGGCCCCATGAAACACGCGATTGTGCTGCACCTGCCGGGCAGGGTCATCAGCCACTCGAACTTTACCAACGACGCGGCGGGGAACCTCGCCATCACGTTCTCGGGCGCGCGCATGCTGGAAGTGATGGACAAACTTTCCAATGACGATGCGTGGTGCCGCGCGCACAACGGCACCGGCTTCGACGACATGCAGGAAAAGCCGGCGATGGACGCCGAATTGAACCAATACCTTTTCGGCGAGAAGGCGCCGGTCGCTGCCGTGATTGCACCGGGCACCGTGCCGTTGTTTGATTACGCCGCCGAAGTGGCGGCAGCGAAGAAAATTTACGAGCCGTTCAAGAAATCGCTCGGCGCGGGTTCGTCCGCGACCGAAGAGGAAGCGCCCGTCGTTGAGGCGGCGCCCGCCGGCGGTGGCGTGAAGAGTGCCAAGGTGGTGGGCGTGCGGCTTGTCGCGCAGTCGGACGAGAAACGAAACCTGCGGCCGTTCAATTATGATGCGGGCTACTCCGTTTCCGTGCTGGTGGAATTCCCCGGCGCGGTCCAGGGCGTCACCGAAGAAACAGCGGTCGCTGTCGCCACGGCGGACGACGGCTCCAGCCTGCTGCCGGACTCGGAATGGAGCCGGAAGATTCACTTTCCTTCGCTGGCGAAAGACAAGACCGCGGCGCTGCTGGAGTTCAATTTGAAAGTGCCCGGCAGCGGCGTGAAAAGCTTGAAGGAACTTTCCGGCACGGTGCAGTATCGCGTGGCCGGCGGCACCAAGGTGGTGGACCTGGGTTTCGATGAATTGAAGGTGGGCGCGACCGGCACGAATCTGGACGCGCGGATCGAATCCATCAAGGACGGCTGGGCGAAGAACGGTTCGCAGGACTTGACCGTGCATTTGCAGACGAACCCGGACGGTCTCAAATCCCTGAGTCTGGTCGTGGCCGGCGCGAAGACGGAGCTGCGCCAGAACGGTTACGGCGGCGGCGGGAACGCCTACAGCTTCACCTACGAATGCAAGACGAACTTCCCCGCGAACGGGCATTTGGTCGCGGAAGTGTATGACCAGCTCAAGACCTTTGGAGCCCCCTTCAAGCTGGAAAATCTTTCGCTGCTCGGGATGAGCGCGGACCCGGGCAAATAACTGGCCGCCGGAAAATCAGATCTTGGTTTTAATCCCGCAAGCACGGGCGAGACACCAGCCCGCGAGAGCTTCGTAAATGGCGAAGAGGCCGGCGGCTACGAAGATGAGGCCGAGCCATAACGTAAAGTCCACGAGCACGATACCCGCGATGAGGCAGAGCGTGCCGATGACGCCGCGCGCGATGCGGCCCTGGCGCTTCAGGTTGGGCTGGAAGAATCGGCTCACGGGGAAAATTTACCACATTGGATTTCCGTGGCAAGCGGCGGGTGAATGCGGCAGATTAGCGATGTGAATGCGCTTAACCTCGACGCAAATACGATTTGGGCCTCGGTGCTGTGGGGCGGCATTGGCGGCGGCTATCTAGTTTATGGCTGGCGACAGAAAGACTCCGTCGTGCTGGTCGGCGGTGTGGTGATGTCGCTGGCGTGCTTCTTGTCGGCAATGTCCATGTCACTCGTTTCGGTGGCGACCATCGCCGCGGTGTGGTGGTTGAAGCGACAGGGTTACTGAAACAATTTTGAGAAAAAGAAAACCGGAAGCAGGACGACCTGCTTCCGGTTTTTGAATCTGGCGTCGGCTTACTTGGCTTTCTTCAGCGCGCTCAAGCCGGCGTAAACTGCGTTCTTACCGAGCAATTCCTCAATGCGGAGGAGCTGGTTGTATTTCGCGAGACGGTCCGAACGGCTCAAGGAACCGGTCTTGATCTGGCCGCAGTTGGTCGCCACCGCGATATCGGCGATGGTCGCATCCTCGGTTTCGCCGGAGCGATGCGAGAGAACGGCGGTGTAGGCATGGAACTGCGCAAGCTGCACGGCGTCGAGCGTTTCGGTCAGCGAGCCGATCTGGTTCACTTTTACGAGAATGGAATTTGCCGTGCCGGTGTCGATGCCCTTCTGCAGGAACTTGACGTTCGTGACGAAGAGATCGTCGCCGACGAGCTGGACCTTGTCGCCGATCTTGTCGGTGAGCTGTTTCCAGTGCTTCCAATCGCCTTCGGCGCAGCCGTCTTCGATGGAGACAATCGGGTATTTGGCCACGAGCTTCGCGTAGAAGTCCACGAGTTCCGCGCCGGTGACGGTCTTGCCGGTGGATTTCTTGAACGTGTAGGTGCAGTCGTGGTTGTAAAATTCGGAAGCGGCCACGTCGAGCGCGAGATAAATTTCCTTGCCTGCCTTGTAGCCTGCGTTCTTGATGGCTTCGAGGATGGATTCAATCGCGTCCTCAACGCTATTGAGCTTGGGCGCAAACCCGCCTTCGTCACCGACCGCCGTGGACAGGCCGCGCTTCTTCAACACGCTCTTGAGCGCGTGGAAAGTTTCGGTGATGGCCTGCAAACCTTCGCTGAAGGTGTCGAAGCCGTGCGGCTGGATCATGAATTCCTGGAAATCAATCGGCGCATCCGAGTGCGCGCCGCCGTTGATGACGTTGGCCATCGGCACGGGAAGAACTTTGGCATTCGGTCCGCCGAGATATTTGAACAGCGGCTGGCCGATGGCGGCGGAAGCCGCTTTGGCGTTCGCGAGCGATATGGCGAGGATGGCGTTCGCGCCGAGCTTGGATTTCGTTTCCGTGCCATCGAGCTTGAGCATCGTGGCATCCACGGTGAGCTGGTCGAGCGCGTCCACGCCGACGAGCGCGGCCTTGATTTTGGTATTGGCATTGGCGACGGCCTTCTGCACGCCCTTTCCGAGATAGCGGGACTTGTCGCCGTCACGGAGTTCGATCGCTTCGTGTTCGCCGGTGCTGGCCCCGCTGGGGACGGCCGCGCGGCCGGCCGCGCCGCACTCGAGCGTCACGTCCACTTCAACGGTCGGATTACCGCGCGAGTCGAGGACTTCGCGCGCCTGAATGTTTTGAATTTTTGTCATAGTTAAATTGTATGGTTGAACCGCCCTTTCAAAGGGGAAATCATAGAATCCAAACGCCGTGAGTCAAGAAAGGCGTTGCCGGAAAAGCAGATTTAACCGGAAGTTAAGTTTAACATTAACTGCGCCACTGGCCGTCCATTGCTGGAAATTTGATTCGCCTGCCCCTCGAAGTTTTTGCATCATCGGCGGGATGAAATCCATGACGGGTTACGGTCGCGGCGAATGCGCGCAGGACGGCTTCAAGGTCACGGTCGAGCTCAGCTCCGTGAACCGCAAGCAGGCTGAGGTCTCGGTCACGCTCCCGCGCGAGTTGGATCTGCTCGAAGCGCAGATCCGCGACGCCATCAACCGGGTTGTCGCGCGCGGCCGCGTCAACGCCCGCATCACCCTCCATGCCGCCGAGGGCAAGGAATCCGCCCGCAAGCACATCAACCACGCGCTCGCGAAAGATTACGCCGCTGAATTCACCCGGTTGGCCAAGCAATTGAAGATTGCCGGCGAGGTGACGCTCGACCAATTGCTGCGCGCGCCGGGCGTTTTTCAGACGGATGAACAGCTCGCCGAGTCCGAGGATTTGTGGCCGGCGGTGGAAAAGGCTTTGACGCAGGCGCTCGCGGCGCTCGTGAAAATGCGCGAACGCGAAGGTGCCCATCTGGCGAAAGATTTGACGTCGCGCATCGCTGTGATGCACGCGGCGGTGGATAAAATCCAGAAACAGGCGCCCACCACCGCGGAAAATTACCGCCAGAACCTTTTGGAACGCATCAAGGCGGCGGGCCTCGAAAATATCGCACCGGATGACGAAAGACTTCTGAAAGAAATTGTTTTGTTTGCCGACCGCTCGGACATCACCGAAGAATTGACGCGGCTCCAAAGTCATTTTGCCCAGTTCGCCGACTGCGGCAAATCCAAGGAGCCGGTCGGGCGCACGCTGGATTTTCTCGCGCAGGAAATGAACCGCGAAATCAACACCATCGGCTCAAAAGCCAACGATGCCGTCATCTCGCGCGAAGTGGTGACCTTGAAGGCGGAGCTGGAAAAATTTCGCGAACAGGCGATGAACGTTGAATGAAAACCCGCAGCAAGAAGTCTTTGACCGGCAGTCAGCAGCCAAAGGCGCCGCCGGAAAAAAATCCCGCGCCGCTGCTCATCTTGATTTCCGCGCCCTCCGGGGCAGGCAAGACCACGCTGTGCGATTTGCTGCTGGCCTCGCACCCGCATTTGACGCGCGCCATTACCTGCACCACGCGCGCTCCGCGCCCCGGCGAAAAGGACGGGGTGGATTATCATTTTTTTACGGCAGAGGAATTCTTGAAGCGGCTGCACGCGGGAAATTTTCTGGAGCACGCAACGGTCTATGGCAACAGCTACGGCATTCTGAAATCGGAGTTGCTCGGCAAATTGCGCGAAGGCAAAGACGTTTTGCTGAACGTCGATGTCCAGGGCGCGGCGACGATTCGCGAGCAGGCGGCGGCGGAGCCGCAATTGAAACGCGCGCTGATCACGATTTTTCTCTCGCCGCCGTCGGTGGCAGTGCTGGCAGAACGCTTGAAGAAACGCGGCGCGGATGCGGAAGCGATCATCCAAAAACGCCTTGCGGTGGCGCGGCAGGAGATTTCGCAATGGAAGAATTTTGATTATCTGCTCATCAGCGGCAGCAAGCAGGAAGATTTGCGCCGCACACTGGCTATCATCGAGGCGGAGAAAATGCGCTCAGCCAGATCGGCGGCGCCGGAAATTTGATTTGCGAATTGCCGATCTGGATTAAGATTCAACCATGAGCGCGTCAAAAAAAATCATTCTCGGCGTCACCGGCTCCATCGCGGCGCACAAGGCGGCGGATTTGGCATCGCTACTCACCAAGGCAAAATGCGACGTACGCGTGGTGATGACGGCGGACGCGCAACGCTTCATTACGCCGCTCCCGTTCAAGACGTTGACGCGCCATCCGGTGGTGACGGATTTATATGACGAGGATGAAGGCTGGAAGCCGACGCACATTGATCTGGCGGACACGGCGGATTTGTTGGTGATCGCGCCCGCCACGGCCAATGTCATCGCCAAGCTCGCGCACGGCATCTCGGACGACGCATTGACGTGCATTGCACTGGCTCTTAACCCCCAGACGAAAATCCTGATCGCGCCGGCGATGAACGGCAAGATGTGGCTGCACCCGGCCACGCAGGAAAACGTAAAAACTTTGAAAAAGCGCGGGGCGGAATTCATCGGCCCGGACAAAGGGATGCTCTCGTGCGGTTACGAAGGTGTTGGACGTTTGTGGCCGGTGGAGCAAATCGCCGCCCGCGCTATAAAATTGTGATACGAGAACGCTGCGCCGCCGGGCGCGGTTTGCTGGCCCATGAAATTCATTGATTGGGAACACCTGAAAGGCTTGCGCCGGCTGCTGGCAACGGATCGCCCGGAGCCGACGCGGCAGGCGGCGCGCATCGTGGCAATGCAGCGCGACGTGGTGCTGCCGTCGAAAGCGGGCGTGATTTTGGTGGTGCTGTATTACCTGTTTTATTCCGGTTGGTTTTACGAGGCGGCAACGACGCGGTCGGTGGTCCAGGAGACATTGAAAAATTATTTTCTGGTCTATGTGCTTTGTAATTTTCTCGGCGCGCTTTTTTTTGCCTGTTGGCGGCGGCTGCCGCCCGGCCTGTTTCAATGGCTGGCTTTTACGATGGGATTGCTGGATGGCTTGTTCATTGCCGGCATGACGATTGTCACGGGCGGTTTTGATAGCATCGTGTTCTGGGTATTCCCTGGATTGATTGTGCTTAATGCGCTGAGTATTCCGCTGGCGGTCCCGCAAATCGTCCTCAACCTGCTGTTAACCGTGTTTTACCTGACCGCCGGCCTGGCGACGCCGCATATCAGTGATGATGAATTGGCCATGATCACCGTGCCGGGCCACAGCACGCCTAACTTTCATACCTCCAATCCAAACTACCATCCGACCAACGAAAACGTTGCCAAGCCGCACAAGCCGGCTTGGTCCGACGATCCCAGCGAGGCAAACCAGCCGGGCGAAATTTCCACGGAGCCATTTTTACTCCGTGTGTCGGTATTGTGGTTGCTGACCCTCTGTTGCTACGGCGCGCAAGTGTTAAGCGAGCGGCAGCGCCGAGCGGCCTTTGAAGCGGAAGAATTTGCCGCCCGCGAAAACCAGCTGCATTCTGCCGGACGGCTGGCCGCCGAATTTGCGCATCAAATTAAAAATCCGCTGGCGGTAATCAACAACACTGCCTATTCGCTGCGGCGTTCGCTTAACCACGCCGACGTGGCCGCTGCCGAACAGCAAATTGAAATTATTCAGGAAGAAGTTGCCCGCGCCGACCGCGTGATCACGCAGGTCATGGGCTACGCACAATTGAGCGAGGGACGCGTGGAGAAACTGGAGGTCATCCGCAAAATCGAACAGGCCATTGAGCAGGTCTTCCCCACCGCCGTTCCAACAGATATAAAGGTCGAAAGGAAAATTGCCGCGCAGTTTCCGCCGTTGCTGATGCAACGTGCTCATCTCTCGGAAATTCTCGTAAATATACTCCTAAACGCCCGCGAGGCGGTGGGTCAATGCGGTCATATCGCAATCGAGGCAGGAGTGCGCCGCGACCAGGCCATTGAAATCTCCGTGACGGACGACGGGCCGGGCATCGCGCCGGACAAGCTGGAGCGCATATTCGAGGCCTATTTTACCACCAAGGAAAAAGGTACCGGCCTCGGCCTTGCGATTGTGAAGCACAACGTCGAGCTTTACGGCGGCAGCGTGCGCGTGGATTCCGCGCTTGGACAGGGAGCCAAATTTACACTAGTATTCCCGGCCAAAGCTTTGCCGAAACCGTTTTTGAAATGAACCTCCCGCTGCCACCCGTGCTGGTCGTCGACGACGAAAAGAACCTGCGTCGGTCGCTCCAGACCATGCTCACCGATGAAGGCTATGTGGTTCGGGTGGCTGAATCCGCCGAGGAGGCGCTGGCGCTGCTCGCACAGGAAAATTTCTTCATGGTTATCACTGACGCCCGCCTCGGCGGCATGAGCGGCTACGATTTTCTGACCCGGATCAAAAGCGGCTGGCCGGATTTGTCCTCGCTAATGATCACTGCTTACGCCACGCCTAAGCTCGCAGTCGAGGCCATCAAGGCTGGGGCCGTGGATTATCTATCCAAGCCGTTTGAGCCGGAGGAACTGTTCCATGCCGTCGCCCGCTGCGCGGAACGCCACCGGCTGCTGGCCGAGAACGCGGCGCTCCGCTCACGCACCGGCGAGTCGTTCAGCCTCGAACAAATTGTCGGCGACTCGCCCAGGGTGCGCGAACTCCGCCAGCTCGTCCGCACCGTTGCCGCCACCAATGCCCGCGTGTTGGTGCTGGGCGAAAGCGGTACGGGCAAGGAGTTGGTCGCCGGCGCGCTGCACGCCTTGAGCGCGCGGCGGAATGAAACCTACGTCCGCATCAACTGCGCCGCAATTCCTGAGACCCTGCTCGAGAGCGAATTGTTTGGCCACGAAAAAGGTGCGTTCACCGGCGCATTGAAACAGAAGCTGGGCCGCGTTGAGGAGGCGGACGGTGGCACGATTTTTCTGGATGAGATCGCCGACATGGGCAAGCCGCTCCAGGCGAAGCTGCTGCGGTTTCTCGAAGATGGCACCTTCACTCGTGTCGGCGGCACCGAGGAACTGCGAGTCAACGTCCGGCTCGTCGCCGCGACCAACCGCGATATCGTGCAGGCCATCGCTGCCGGGGAATTTCGCGAAGATTTGTTTCACCGGTTGAATGTTGTTCAATTTCACCTGCCGCCGCTGCGTGAACGCGGCGACGACGTGCGGCTGCTGGCGGAGCATTTCCTGAAAATCTTTCGCGTGGTCCTGAAAAAGAACATCGCCGGCTTTACGCCTGCCGCCCGGCAGAAGCTGCTCACGCACCGCTGGCCCGGTAACGTCCGCGAGCTGCGCAACGTCGTCGAGCGCGCGTTGATTTTGGAAACCGGCGATGAAGTCTCGCCGGCCAGCCTGCCGGATTTTGCCGTCGAGGCGCGGCTCCAGAAGACCGGCCCAACCGCCGCGCCGGACGAATCTCTCGAGGCGGCACTGGAGCGGATTGAGCGCGAGCTGATCCTAAACGCTTTGGAGCAACATAATTTCAGCCTGACACGCGCCGCCGGACAGCTTAAACTCACCCGTCATTCCTTGCGATATCGCATGCAACGATTGAATATGAAAGCCGATACCAGCGATACTGACTAATGGAAAACCCGTTCGAACTACCATCCAATAATGTTTCGTCAGATTGGCTGATTTTTGTGGCCATCTTGCTGGCGATTGGCATCGGCATTGCCTGCTTCATCATCTGGCTGTTTCTGTTTCGCAAAGCCAAGGGCAAGCGCCGTAAGCGCGAGCGTCGCCGGCATCACCGCAAGGTAAACCCCACGCTGGCCGAAACCGGGGGTCTCCCGCCGCCGCGCGAATCCAACCAGCCGCCTCGCGGCGTGTGACCATGCAGCACAGTCGCGCGCTCACCAAGAAAAGCGCCAGCAACCTTGCGCTCGCCTTCATCCTGCTCCCGCGCGAAAAGCGCGACGCCATGTCCGCGCTCTACGCCTTCTGCCGGGCCGTGGATGATGTGGCCGATGAAGATGCCGTACCCACGGAACAACGCCGCACCCAACTCGCCGCTTGGCGCGCCGACATCCGCCGCGCCTGTGAGCTCCAAAAGCCTGAATTTATTCTCAACCAGGAGTTTGCGCCCATCATCCAAAAGTTCAAACTGCCCTTCGCGTTGTTTGACGAACTCATCAAAGGTTGCGAGATGGATCTCGAAACGTTGCGCTACAAAAATCTGGAGCAACTCGAACTCTACTGCTACCGCGTCGCGTCGGTGGTTGGCCTCTTGAGCATCGAGATTTTCGGCCATCAGAATCCGGCCTGCTGCGACTACGCCATTTATCTCGGCCAGGCGCTTCAGCTCACCAATATTCTGCGTGATGTAAAGAACGACGCCGCTCGCGGGCGCATTTATCTTCCGCAAAGCGAACTCAAGCGGTTCAACGTCACGGAAGCTGAGATTATCGGCGCCCAATATTCCGACCGTTATCACGCGCTCGCCCGCAGCCTCGCCGACCGGGCGAAGCATTTTTATGCACTCGCGCAAAAGACCTTGCCGCCGGAAGACCGCCGGGCCATGGTCGCCGCCGAACTGATGGGTTCGGTTTATTGGCAACTGCTGCAAAAGCTGGAAAACGGCCGGTTCAACGTCTTCGGTGCACAGCCCCTGAAATTGTCCAAGCCGCACAAGCTTGCGCTGGTTTTCAAGTCCTGGCTGTGCCATGCTGCGGGCTCAACTTCGCCCGGCTATGGCCAGTCCTGAACCGCGCCGGCTGATCGTCAACGCCGATGACTTCGGGCTTTCTGCCCCGGTGAACGCCGCCATCATCCGCGCGCATCGCGACGGCATCCTGACCTCGGCCAGCCTGATGGTGAACGAACCTGGCATGGCCGAAGCGGTCCGCCTCGCCAAGGAAAATCCCCGGCTTGGCA
>Ga0007882_10002512_pt1 | contig 10246 bp, 6 predicted proteins | sample CryBogCBH12Aug01_FD_71195 | JGI IMG/M metagenome (GOLD analysis project Ga0007882, IMG submission 71195) | Freshwater microbial communities from Crystal Bog, Wisconsin, USA - CBH12Aug09.1 | ecosystem: Environmental > Aquatic > Freshwater > Lake | place: Crystal Bog, Wisconsin, USA | collected... | reverse complement strand
CGCCGCATACCACGGGCGAAACCGGTCGAAAGCATCCACGGCAAGACCATTGGCGCGCATCGTCCGCTCGTAGGCGCGGCGATCACCGGGGGAAAGCTGCTGGCGCAAATTCTCGCCCGGCGGCAGCAGCGCGGTGGCGGCCACGATCGGGCGCATTTCCTCGGGCGTGCGGTCGATGATCTCGGTCACCAGCTCGCCCGAGCTGTCGAAGGCGGCCTCCACCGGCCCGGCAAACCACGCCACCCCCGGCGGCAGGGCGTGCACCGTGCCGAAGAGATAGACCGTGCTCGCCCCCCTCGTGATTTTCCACAAAGCAGGGTGAACGATACTATTTCCGTTCAGCACTGGCCCGCCCAGCGCAGGGGCCGCCGCATTTTCCGCCCGCGCGCTCCCCGCAAAGCCCGGCAGGAGCAGCGCGCCAAGCAGCAGCCACCCCAAGGTGGCGGCATGGGCGCGAGAGCGGCGGGTAAGAAAGGCAAACATGGCGCGTGCTATACTCAGGCAAGTGATACCGCCGATGAACGGCGCGAGGCGGTGTATTACGGTATGTTTCGCCGGTATTTTACGCGCTCGCCACCCCATTTTGCCCCCATCTTATCATTGACCGTTTCGCGCCCATCCGCCAAAGGCGCGAGCCATGAGCGATACGGCGCAAACCCAACCCATCGGCCTTCAGCCCCTCAGCTTTCAGGACATGATCCTGCGGCTCCACGCCTTTTGGAGCGAGCAGGGCTGCCTGATCCTCCAGCCCTACGACATGCGGATGGGCGCGGGCACGTTTCACCCCGCCACCACCCTGCGCGCGCTGGGGCCAGAGCCGTGGAAGGCCGCCTATGTGCAGCCCAGCCGCCGCCCGACCGACGGCCGTTATGGCGAAAATCCCAACCGGCTCCAGCATTATTACCAATATCAGGTAATTCTGAAGCCCTCGCCCGATAATCTGCAGGAGCTATACCTGCAATCGCTGGCCGCCATCGGCGTCGATCCGCTGGCCCACGACATCCGCTTTGTGGAAGACGACTGGGAGAGCCCGACGCTGGGTGCCTGGGGCCTCGGCTGGGAAGTGTGGTGCGACGGCATGGAGGTGACGCAGTTCACCTATTTCCAGCAAATCGGCGGCTTCGATTGCAAGCCGGTGGCGGGCGAGCTGACCTACGGCCTCGAACGCCTCGCCATGTATATTCAGGGCGTGGACCGCGTGTACGACCTGCGTTTCAACGATCACGGCGTCAGCTACGGCGATGTGTTCCTGAAAAACGAGCAGGAACTCTCGAAATACAACTTCGAGATCGCCGACACCGACCAGCTGTTCCTCGGCTTTCAGCACGCCGAGAAGGAAGCGCAAGCCTGCATCGCCGCCAATATCCCGCTCGCCGCCTATGATCAGGCCATCGAGGCCTCGCATTTGTTCAACCTGCTGCAGGCACGCGGCGTGATCTCCGTGCAAGAGCGCGCCAGCTACATCGGCCGCGTGCGCGATCTCGCCAAGGGCGCCTGCGAGGCGTGGATCGAGAAGAACGAAGCCGATTGGACGGCCAAATATCCGGGGTGGACCAAGTGAGCGGGGCTGACGCGGAAGCGAAAAAAGTGAGCGGGGCTGACGCGGAAGCAATGAAAGTGAGCACGCGCGACTTCCTTCTCGAACTCCGCAGCGAGGAAATCCCCGCACGGATGCAGGCTGGCGCGCGCCGCCAGCTGCGCGACGATCTTGCCGCCGCGCTGCATAATGCGGGCCTGCCGGTCGATGCCGCCGCGATCCACACCTTTTCCACCCCGCGCCGACTGGTGGCGCTGGTGCCGGGCCTGCCCGCCGCCACACAGGCGGTCAGCGAAGAGATCAAGGGCCCGCGCGCCAATGCGCCCGCCCAGGCCCTCGAAGGCTTTCTCCGCAAAACCGGGCTGACCAAAGAGCAGCTCACCGAGCGCGACGGCGTGCTGTTCGCCATTCTCGAAAAGCCGGGCCGCGCCACCAGCGCAGTGCTGGCCGATGCCATCCCCGCGCTGATCCGCGGCTTCAGCTGGCCCAAATCGCAACGCTGGGGCGCGGCCTCGCTCTCCACCGAAAGCCTGCGCTGGGTGCGCCCGCTGCAGGGCATCGTCGCGCTGCTGGGCGAGGATGTGGTGGCGTGCGAGGTGGAGGGTATTGCCTCGGGCCGCACCACGCTGGGGCATCGCTTTCACTCGCACGGCCCCATCGAGATCACTTCGGCGGCCAGCTATCAGCAGCAGTTGCGCGCGCATCATGTGATCGTCGATCACGCCGCCCGCGAGGCGCTGGTGCGCGAGGGTGCCGCCGAGGCCGCCGCCCACGCCGGGCTGCATCTGGTGGACGACGAAGGCTTGGTGGTCGAAAACGCCGGGCTCACCGAATGGCCGGTGCCGCTGCTGGGGCGCTTCGACGAGGCCTATCTGGAGGTGCCGCCCGAGGTGATCCAGCTGACGGCGCGCACCAATCAGAAGTATTTCATCTGCCGGGATGCGGCGGGAAACCTCGCCAACGCCTTCATCTGCACCGCCAATATCGTGGCCGTGGATGGCGGCGCGGGGATCGTCGCGGGCAACCGCAAGGTGCTGGCCGCGCGGCTTTCCGACGCCCGCTTCTTCTGGCAGCAAGACCGCAAGAAGAGCCTGACCGAGCACGCCGCTGGCCTCGCGCGCATCACCTTCCACGAGAAGCTGGGCAGCGTGGCCGACAAGGTCGCCCGCGTGGCCAAGCTGGCCCGCTGGCTGGCCGAGGAAGGCATCGTTCCCGCATCTCCCCTCCCCGTTGGGGAGGGGTCGGGGGTGGGGGCTCCCACCTCGCAGACCGAACTGGCGAACCTCGCCGAGCAGGCCGCCCAACTCTGCAAGGCCGACCTCACCACCGAAATGGTCGGCGAATTCCCCGAACTGCAAGGCCTGATGGGCGGCTACTACGCCAAAGCCGAAGGCCTGCCCGACGCCGTGGCAGATGCTATCCGCGATCACTACAAACCCGTGGGGCAGGGGGATGATGTTCCCACCGATCCGGTAACGGTGTGTGTTAGCTTGGCGGATAAGCTGGATACGCTAGTTTGTTTCATAGCTTATCGGATGTCGCCAACCGGCTCTAAGGATCCGTTTGGGATCCGTCGGTATGCGATTGCCGTAATTCGAACGATACTGACGAATAATATTCGTTTTTCCTTTAATTATTTTATTCAGCGGCGAGGTGGACTTGGTGTTGGCACCATTCTCGCGAGAAATGTATTTAGGTATATCAGTAACATAGGAAATTATGAAATTCTCGGTTTTGACGATGCTGACGTGTTTTCTCCAAAATTTGAAGAACTTCTAGCGAAATATGACGTTCCGGAACGGGTTCTGGCTGACCGAGAAAAGGAAATTATTCCGGGATATGGTCCGCTCGTTTGGGACTTCTTGATTGACCGCCTCAAGGTCCAGCAACGCGAAGCCGGCGTCCGCCACGACCTGATCGACGCCGTGTTCGCCCTCGGCGGTGAGGATGATCTCGTCCGCCTGCTCGCCCGCGTTCAGGCGCTCCAATCCTTCATCGCCACGCCAGACGGCACCAACCTCCTCGCGGGCTACAAGCGCGCCGCCAATATCCTCAAGGCCGAGGGCAAGACCGGCTGGGAAGCGGACGCCACCAACCCCGCTCCCGAGCCCGCCGAAGCCGCGCTGATCGAGGCGCTTGGCCAAGCCACCCCCGCCGCCGAGGCCGCCATCGCGGCGGAGGACTTTGCCGGGGCCATGGCCGCGCTCTCCACCCTGCGCGCCGCCGTCGACGAATTCTTCACCTCCGTCACGGTAAACGACACCGACCCCACCAAACGCGCCGCGCGCCTCGGCTTGCTTGACCGCTTCCGCGCCGCAGTGCACAAAGTGGCGGATTTCAGCAGGATCGAGGGCTAGGGCGCGCGCGCCACAAGCCACACCAGACGACACCAAACCCGGCGCAAACCCCATCCCGCCGGGCACAAAAGGGCATAGTCATGCGGCAGGTCTACACTTTCGGCGGCAGCGCGCATCTTGAGGATCCCAGCGCTATCGACCCACGCACCCGCGACAAGACCATCGTCGGCGGCAAGGGCGCGAACCTCGCCGAAATGGCGGGCATCGGCCTGCCCGTGCCCCCCGGCTTCACCATCACCACCGAAGAATGCGTGCGCTATCTGAAGGAAGGCGCCAATTTCTCGGCCGAACTGCGCGAGGATGTGGCGCAGGCGCTGGGTCATATCGAGCGCGCGGTGGGCAAGAAGTTTGGCGATGCCACCGATCCGCTGCTGGTCTCGGTGCGCTCGGGCGCGCGGGTTTCCATGCCGGGCATGATGGACACGGTGCTCAATCTCGGCCTCAACGACGCCACGGTGCAGGGCCTCGCCACCACCAGCGGCGACGCCCGCTTCGCGTGGGATAGCTACCGCCGTTTCGTCCAGATGTATTCCGATGTGGTGCTGGGTCTGGACCATCATTTGTTTGAAGATGCCCTTGAAATTATCAAGGAAGACAATGGCTTCTACACCGACATTGAGATGGAGGCCGAGCATTGGCAAGAGCTGGTCGCCACCTACAAGGGGCTGGTCGAGAAGGCGCTCGGCCACCCCTTCCCGCAGGATGTGTTTCATCAACTATGGGGTGCCATCGCCGCCGTCTTCGATAGCTGGGACTCGGATCGCGCCAAGGTCTACCGTCGCCTGAACGACATCCCCGGCGATTGGGGCACGGCGGTCAATGTGCAGGCGATGGTCTTCGGCAATATGGGCGACACCAGCGCCACCGGCGTCGCCTTCACCCGCGATCCCGCCACCGGCGAGCGCGCCTATTATGGCGAATGGCTGGTCAACGCGCAGGGCGAGGATGTGGTGGCGGGCATCCGCACCCCGCAATATCTCACCGAGCGGGCGCGGATTGCCGCCAATGCCAAGCCCGCCAGCATGGAAGCGGCGATGCCCGAAGCCTATACCGAGCTGGCCCACGTCTTCGACCTGCTTGAAGCCCATTACCACGACATGCAGGACATCGAGTTCACCGTGGAGCGCGGCAAGCTGTGGATGCTGCAAACCCGCACCGGCAAGCGCACCGCCAAGGCCGCGCTGCGCATGGCGGTGGAGATGGTGGGCGAGGGCTTGATCGACGAGCCGACCGCCATCTGTCGCGTCGACCCGATGGCGCTCGATCAGCTGCTCCACCCCACGCTCGATCCCAAGGCCCCGCGCGATCTGCTGGCCAAGGGGCTGCCCGCCAGCCCCGGCGCGGCCTCGGGCGCGATCGTGCTCGACGCGGAAACCGCCGAAAAGCGGGCAGAGCGCGGCGAGGCGGTGGTGCTGGTGCGCGTTGAGACCAGCCCCGAGGATATCCACGGGATGCACGCGGCGCGCGGCATCCTCACCGCGCGCGGCGGCATGACCAGCCATGCGGCGGTGGTGGCACGCGGCATGGGGCGGCCTTGCGTTTCGGGCGCTTCCGCGCTCAGCATCGATCTGGCCAGCCGCACGCTGAAAATCGGCACGCGCGACCTGAAGGAGGGCGACATCATCACCCTCGATGGCACCACCGGCGAGATCATGGCCGGCGAAGTCGCCACGGTGGAGCCCGAGTTGATCGGCGATTTCGGCGTGCTGATGGGCTGGGCCGACCAGCACCGCCGCATGAAAGTGCGCGCCAACGCCGAGACCCCCGCCGATTGCCGCATGGCCCGCCAGTTTGGTGCCGAGGGCGTCGGCCTGTGCCGCACCGAGCATATGTTCTTCGATGCCGGACGCATCAGCGCGGTGCGCCAGATGATCCTCGCCGAGGAAGAGACGGGCCGGCGCGCGGCGCTGGCCAAGCTGCTCCCCGAGCAGCGCGCCGATTTCCACGCCATCTTCGAGATCATGGCGGGGCTGCCCGTCACCATCCGCCTGCTCGACCCGCCGCTGCACGAGTTTCTGCCGCACGCCGACGAGGAGTTCGAGGAGCTTTCCCACGCCATCGGCATCGGCGTTGCCACGCTGAAGCGCCGCGCGGATGAACTGCACGAGGCCAATCCGATGCTGGGCCATCGCGGCTGCCGCCTCGGCATCACCTTCCCCGAGATCTACGAAATGCAGGCCCGCGCCATTTTCGAGGCGGCGCTGGATGTGGCGGCGGCCAGCGGCGAGGCGGTGGTGCCCGAAATCATGATCCCGCTGGTGGCCACGCGGCGCGAGCTGGAGATCCTGAAGGCGCTGGTCGATCGCACCGCGCAGGCGGTGTTTGCCGAAAAGGGCGCGACGCTCTCCTATCACGTCGGCACCATGATCGAGCTGCCCCGCGCGGCGCTGATGGCGGGCGAGATCGCCGAAGTGGGCGAATTCTTCTCCTTCGGCACCAACGACCTGACGCAAACCACGCTGGGCGTTTCGCGCGACGATGCCTCCAAGTTCCTCGGCGCCTATGTGGAGCAGGGCATCTATCCGCGCGATCCCTTCGTCAGCCTCGATATCGAGGGCGTGGGCCAATTGGTGGAGATGGCGGCCACACGCGGCCGCGCCACCCGCCCCGATATCAAGCTCGGCATCTGCGGCGAGCATGGCGGCGACCCGGCCTCGATCGCCTTCTGCGAGAAGCAGGGCCTCGATTACGTCAGCGCCTCGCCCTATCGCGTGCCCATCGCGCGGCTGGCGGCGGCGCAGGCGGCGATAAGGTAGGCTGGCAGGGCTAGCGGCTTTAAGGGTTAGATACGAGAGGGTTACCCCCTCGCGGGGCTTTAGTGCTATCACAGTGCTCTGCTATTGCTTTACACAATTGTTTGAATTTATTATATCTAGTGCACGCCGCCCATCAAGAGTCGGCTATGGGGAAAGTGATGCACGATTCTGGACTAAGCTGTCGCTCCGTTTCGTGTTCGACCTCACCTAATCCTGGAACATCCACCCATGCTGCCCGGGAAGATCGGCGTGGCCGTAGTGGCATGCGCGGTTTCTCGCGCCCGCCGGTTATGCGTCGCGCCGCCACCTCCGACGGGGCCTAAATCAACGACTCGCGGCGAAGCCCGGGGTGTTCTCCGCAGCGCTTTGCCCGCCGAAGAATATGGTGGCGAAGGTGATCGTTACGACAGGTCTTTTCGCTGAGTTCAAATCACGCAGGAGCAAGCTATAACATGAGTGAAACACACAGTTTTCCAGCCGAATGGCTGCCGCGCCCCGAGGACGAACTGCTGCACGTGCCGTTCGGCGATGAATCGCTCCCGTGGAAAGAAACATTCTACATCAGCGTTCGCGACGATGCCAGCAACGCCAATATCTGCATGCACATGACGGTGAGCGCCAACCGCACGCCCAAGACCCGCTGCGCGGTCAGCGTGTTGCAAGGCAGTAATTCCACCATTCAGGTGGCGCGCTCCGAAGGCACGCAGACCGACAAGCACATCGGCAACGAGCTTGCCTGGCTGGAAATGGTCAATCTCTCGTGGGATTCCAACCATGAGCTGCGCTGGGTCGGCAAACTCGACGAGGTGGAATTCGATCTCACCCTCAAGGGCGTGCATCTTTCGACCCTGTGGGACACGATGCACAAGGGTTTCTATGCGACCGGCAAGACCGGCCAGCTTTACTGCCATGCCGAGCAGATCATCACGGCTACCGGCTACTTGCGCTGGAAGGGCGGTAAGGAAGTTCCCTTCAACGGCTTCGGCTGGCGCGATCGCGGCTGGGGGCGGCGCAAGACCGAGCTGATGTGGAATACGGGCTGGGATCTGATAGCCGGGATTCTTCCCGACGGCAGCGCCTTCTCCTGCACGGCGCTCCGCAACCACGAGATCCCCGAGCCGGCACCGATGCCGGTTGCCGGTTGGTGGACGGATGGCACCCAATTGTCTCCGCTTGTGGGCGGCGAATACCACAAGGAGGCGACGGCCTATCCCAAGCACTTTGCACTGGAGTTTGCCAACGGGCAGCGCGTGGTCGGGGATATTGTGCGGCCTACCGGGCGCGTGGCGGTGGCCATGCAGGAATCAGAGTTTGGGCCGGGGGCGTCCGGCATCGCCGCGACGATGCAGGATTACAACGCGATCTTCGTCGATCCGAATGGCCAGGAATTCTCCGTGTGGTCGCAGAATGGCTACGTGCACAAGGTAGATGCCTTCCGGGATGCCCAGTTCATCCATGCGGGTTCGCCGCCGAGGTTGCAGCCATGATTAAGGCCGTCGTATTCGACGTGGGCGGGGTGCTATGCCCCAACCCGATCAACGAATTCATCAAGGTCGATCAGGAGCACGGGCTCCCGGACGGCACGGTGATGTCCTTCCTGCGCGGGGGCAATGATTTTGCCCTGTGCGAGATCGGGCAGATGTCGATTTTTGAATTCTACGACCGCTGTGTCGGGTGGATAGCCAAGACGCACGATGTGCAGGTTGCGCCGCAGCGTCTCGATGCGATGCTGGAAGCCTGCATGGGCAAGACCGTGCGGCCCGAGATGATCGATCTGGTTATCGAGATCAAAGCCGCCGGCTATCAGACCGCGCTGCTGACCAACATCTTCGCCGAGCGGCGCACCTGGCTGCACGCGCTTTTCCCGCATGGGACGATCGACGTCTATGGTGACTCCTCCGAACTCGGATTGCGCAAGCCCGAACTACCGATCTACCACAAGCTGATCGAGATGCTCGGGCGAGAGCCTGCGGAAATCGCCTACATTGACGACTTTGCCGAGAACCTCGTTCCGGCGCGGGGGCTGGGGATTGTCGATATCCTGTTCCAAAGCCCGGAGCAGGTGCGCCAAGACCTGATCCAGGCTGGGGTAACAATTACACCTGGCTGATTTGCTCGTTAGGCTGGGATCACCCGCTGAATCTAAAAATAAGCCCTATCAACAGGATAGCCAATTCCCCGCAAAACCGCGCCCACTTTTGCGGGAATAAGGACGAGGCCATCCGTTTTTTGTCAAAGGAGTGACATGGTACAGTCTCTTGCCAATTTTGCGCTCGATGTCGAACCGTCCCTTACCGAGTCACTGGCTTTGAAGATGCGGAACCGCAGCGCTGGCCCTTACAAGCCGCGCCATGAGGACGAGGTACAGACACTGCTGCACAGCTTTGTGCATAAGCAGGAAGGCTATGCCGCGCACCGGGTCGAAAATGTCGCCCGCCTGTCGGGTGGCGCATCGAAGGAACAGTTCCGTTTCGATGTGATCGCGCCGGATGGCAGCTCCGAACGGATGGTGCTGCGGATGGATCCGCTGGCATCGACCGTCGCCACCGGTCGGCTCCGCGAATTCCAGGCGATGCGCGCATTCGGACAGGTGGTGCCGGTGCCGCGGGTAACATGGCTGGATGAGGATGGCGCCCATTTCGGCACACCGGCCATGGTCGCCGCCTTCGTGCGCGGCGTGACCAAGCCGGCGGGCGCGCCGGGCGGCAATGTGGCCGGGCTCGGCACCAATGTCGGCCCGGAATGGCGCGAGGAGCTGGGTGAGCAGTTTCTGAAACATCTGGTCGCGATTCACGATTTTGACTGGCGCAAGGCCGATTTGAGTGCCTACGCGGTTCCCGATGCGGACCCCTATCATGTCGCCCGCCGCCAGATCGACTGGTGGACGCAGGTCTGGCTGGAGGACGCCGTTGATCCCGAACCGCTGATCCCCGCCGTGGAAGGATGGCTGCGCGACAACATGCCCGCGTGCCCGGAGATTGTGTTCTGCCATAGCGACTACCGCACCGGCAATTTCCTGATCGATGAGGAGCAGCGCCAGATCTCGGCAGTTTTGGACTGGGAGCTGGCCCATCTCGGCGATTTCCACGAGGACGTGGCCTGGGTGACCGGCAAGATATTCGGCCATCTCGACGAGAGCGGCGAGTTTCTCGTGACCGGCCTGATGCCGCGACAGCAGTTGCTCGACCGTTACATGCAAATGAGCGGCCGCACCATCGATCCCAAGACCCTGCATTTCTATGAGGTGCTGTGCGGATACAAGACCTGCGTGATCATTCTGGGCAGCGCATACCGCGCGGCGGTGGAGGCGCAGAACCATCAGAATGTGCTGCAGACCTGGATGGTGCCCTGCGGGCATGTATTCGCGTCCGAAATTTGCCGCCTTATCGACAAGGGACCAAGCGCATGACACCTTCGATCTCGGCCCGTATCGACAGCATGGTTCAGGCGATGGGCGATATCGTCCTGCCATCCATCGATGAGAACAACAATCTGGCCCGCGAACAGGCACAACTGGTGATTGCCCACCTCAATCTGATGAAGCAGCAATTTGCCTACGCCGATGCTTTCGACCGGATCGAACTGGCCAATGCGGT
>Ga0007882_10002509_pt1 | contig 10252 bp, 7 predicted proteins | sample CryBogCBH12Aug01_FD_71195 | JGI IMG/M metagenome (GOLD analysis project Ga0007882, IMG submission 71195) | Freshwater microbial communities from Crystal Bog, Wisconsin, USA - CBH12Aug09.1 | ecosystem: Environmental > Aquatic > Freshwater > Lake | place: Crystal Bog, Wisconsin, USA | collected... | reverse complement strand
TTTTGTAAACCGTCGGTCGTCGGTTCAAATCCGACAACTGGCTCCATTTAAATCCGCTTGTGTGGCAAGGGGTTGGGGGCTTTTTGGTCCACACGGACACCAAAACGGACACCAGTTTTTCCACTCCGTTACTATTCGGCGATAATGGCGTTAACCCGCCCACAGCTCGCTAATGGTTCGGGTCTGGCCTCCTTTATCCTCGCGATTGCGTGAACCAAACCATGAAAACACGTTATCGCTTAATCCGGCGCGGCATGCGCGGTGGAATTTTCTACTGCGTGGACACGCATACCGGTAAACGCACCAGCCTGCAAACTTCCGACGAGGAGGCCGCGCGGCAACTGGTGGAAACCAAAAACCAAGCCGTGCGCCAGCCGGCCATGAATCTGCAAATCGCGCAGGTCTTTTTGCAGCACGGCGACCCCGCGCTCGCCGCCCGCACCTGGCAGACTGTCATGGAGCAGATTGTCAGCCTGAAATCCGGCGAAACCCACTTGCGCTGGGAGGCGGCGATTCGGGACAAAGCAATGGACGTGATCCGCCACCGCAAGCTCATTGAAACCGTGGCGGAACACTTTTTCGCCGCCTTAAAGGCGGGCACGGTCTCTTCGCACGTTTATTTGCGCCGCATCCACAATTTCGCGGTGAACATGCACTGGCTGCCGTGGCCGATTCTGCCCAAGCCAAGCTGGCCAAAATTAAAGCACAAGGAGAAGCGCGCCATCACCGCGGAAGAACACCGGCAAATCACCGCCCGCGAACTAAATCCGGCCACCCGCAGCTATTATGAATTGCTCTGGCACTTGGGCGGAGCGCAAACCGACATTGCCAACTTGAAGGCCGAGGATATCGACTGGAAAGACCGCACCATCGCCTACCGGCGGCGCAAGACTGGCGCGATGTCGCTGCTGGCCTTCGGCGATGATGTTGCCGCCATCCTAAAAACCCTGCCCACTTCCGGGCTGCTCTTCCCTGCTCTGGCCAGAATCCACGAACGCCACCGCGCCAAAATGTTCATCAAGCGGTTGAATACCGTCGGCATCAGCGGCGTGTCGTTGCATAGTTACCGCTACGCGTGGGCTGAGAGAGCCAAATCTGCCGGTTATCCCGAACGGTTTGCGATGCAAGCACTCGGCCAAAGCAGCAAGGCCGTGCATCGCGCCTACGCGAAGAAGGCGCATGTGGTCGTGCCGCCGCTGGAGGATTATGAAAAACGGAAGGAGCAAGCGGCAGTGCGACCGCAAGTGTTCATGGTGACAGACGTATCACGCAACTGACAGCACCAGCCTAAAAAAACAGGCGATTGAGTTAGCTACTCAACCGCCGCTTTTGTCGTTGTTGGGGACTTGCGCCGTCCCCAAACCCCCGCGCCAGAGGCGTAGCCTCTGGACTCCGTTATCCGCTCGCGCTGGCGGTTTCGCTGGCGCGCACCTTTCCGTCCGGCGGAAAGGTCAATGGTGGTGGTGAAAATGTCAGACGGATTCGCTTCCGCGCATTTCTGTTCTGCCAGTGTTGGTAGAGCGCCGCCGACACGCGGGCCAGCCAGTTGCGATCCTTCATCTGTTCCAATACTTCCAACGTGGCAAAATACTTCACCGCGTTGGCCGGCGGATTGCCCAAGGGTTTCAGCAACTTCGCCGCGACCAACACCGGCACATCATGCGGCTGGCAGTTCAACACCAACGCCGTTTGTTCAGCGGTGAGCCTCGCAGGCAACTGGCCGAGCAACATCAAGAATCTTTGTTGGTCTTCGCGCATACTGGTTCTCCGTCTCAGGTCTTTCGCATCAGGGCATAGTAATCCTACAAGCTATCCCGTCCGGCCGGTCGCCAGCCCGGCGCTCCGCGCCGGGCTGGCGACCGGCCTTGCCGGGTCCCAGTTTCTGGGTGTAATGTCTCAATCGGCCAAGTCGTTAAGCCGTTTTATCCCCTGAACTTCAGCGGATTTTCGAGCGATTAATTTTCAAACCGGCTGACACTTTCGCGCCAGCGGCCCGGGTTCCAACATCCCTGCTATCAGGGGCAAGCCAGAACTTAAACGCCCATACCCGCACCAAGGGAGACAGTTTTATCTCAAAGACTAATGATGCCGGGAAGTCCAGCCGGCGCGGATTCAGGACGTATGATCACGCCTGAACCATGTTGCGCCGGAGGCTTATGCCCCGTCACGTTCATCACCTGTCCGTTTTTACGATTGAGCTTGCCGCAACGTCTATCAGCCATTTCATCCAGTGTCCTCACGACTCGAAACACTGACTTGGACAGCGTCGTCTCTTCCGCCAACGAGTATTTGTTCAACTCGTATTCGTTTGCCCCCGTTAACGCCTTGCAAAAGTAATCGGCTCCGGCAAGGGAGCGGTCATAGATACGGAAGTCTGCGTCCGCATTGCCTGATGTGATCTTCCAAAGTCGCATCATCTGCGAGCGCAGAGTCATAATGTTGCCCGTAGCGACACCCCCTAGCAGACTATGGAAATGGTGTCTTCCCCCGCGTTCGCCGTTCTCACCGCGCAACGCCATGAGAATCCGGCCATAGGGAACTTTGCAGACCTTGCTTACCTGATACAACCAGCGGTAATACATATCATATTGGACGGACAGACGAGGCATGGGGTTCTTGAATGTATGTGTGGTGAAGAATTGCCAGTCTATCCGCGCCAACGTATAAGCAAAATCGGCAAACCGCTCGCGTTTCTGGAGTTTTTCCTTCCAGAAATGATCTGCGCGAGGGTTGTTAGCCATACCGGTGTTATTTGGCCGCCGGTTGGGTTTCGATGATCTCGCCAATCAGCGAGGCTTTGCCGGCCTTGGAATGCGCAATGCGCCGGCAGGTGACCTCGATGACCTTGTCGAGCGCCTTGTCCCAATACTTCGGGATTTCGTCGTCCTTCAACCGGTAGCTGATGCTCTCGGTCATCCGGGCGTCCGCCGGTTGCGACATGTCCACGCACACCAGATTGTGGCTGGTGGACGCGGGCCGGTCTTTCGCCGCCGGCCAGTGTTGGAACTCTTGCGTTTGAACTAACAGTTTCAGTCTCATTTTATTTTCTTTTGTTTGTTGGTTGTTGTTTTGCGTCATGACTACACGGAAACCCTGACGCCAACGCGGACGCCAGGGAGAGTGACGGGAAAGCCTTGGCCGCAGGGATGCGGGCAAGTTCCGGCTTGAAATTTTGGCTGACGAACACGCTACTGTTGTAGCACGTCCCCCTTGAAACCAACTAACGAGTTGAATTGTGAAGCACTAGGCAGATGACCGGCAGGTGTTCAATGGTCGCATGACCAGACCGATGCCGCTGGGCGGCGGCGCACACACGTCCCGAAATTGATCCAAATCCAAATCCGGCATCATTTGCCGATGCATGAACGGTTTCAGCCATTCATACAAATCCGTTAACGTCTTGCGGGGTTGGGATTCCTGCATCTTTTTTATCTCCGGCCAGACCAGCAGCAGGACGGCGTAGGTGTTCGCCCGCTCGCTCTCCTCCCTGAATTGGCCGTCTTCGAGCAGAAAAGCCGTCATGCCTTCCGCGTAGCCCTCATGAAATTCCGTCATGGCCTGCGCGCTCCATTGATATGCCAAGGCGTCTAGTTGCGGGAGCGTGCGCTTAAAACCGTCAATCCATGAGGCAAGAAATTCATTCATGAGTTCGGCAAACAATTTGTCCGCCAGCGTTGCCAAAATACGGGCTTCATTTTGTGCCACCCATTTCGCACCCAGAATGATGGTAAAGAGTTCCTTGGCTGATTCAGGCGTCTCATCGCCTAAGCCTTCACTGCCGGCCACCTCTCCCGCCTCCAATTGGGTGAACCGGATGCCGCGCACGCCAATGGCGCTCAATTTGCCTAGGTTGTGCCAGTCAAACCGCACAACTTTTTTGGCCTGTTCGATGGTTGTGGCCTCCGGCAATGCCGCCGGATTGGTGACCTGCACGATATCGGTCGGCAAGGGGAAATGCTTAAAATAGGTGCGTTGGTATGTGTCCAGTATGTTGTAGCAGTAATCCGGCAGCGGTTTTTCATGCCTCTCCATATCGGGACACCCGGAGAAGAACCACAGCATTTCCTTGAACACCGGCGCTAACCGCCCGACAATGGGCGTCTCCAAAAACAGCCCTCTGACCCAATCCTTGTCGGTCGGGCTGCTCTCAAAGGGTGCTTTTGCGGCGGTCATTTCCATACTCAAACACCGGCCGGCGCGTTTTGATGCGGGCAAAATCAACCCGCGTTAATTGCAGACAAGCAAACCGGAATTATCCCACTGCGGCATACCCAGAATGTCCATCGCCATGACCGAAAGTAAACCGCGTTGTAAAGTGTGAAAAACTCCAAAGCCACGCTTGGTTAACCGGGGCAGCGCTCCGAGGCAAGTCAAGACGTTTTGCGGTCCAGTCTGATGTAGGCAGACTTCTATTCCTTGGGGCGCATTGTAACCTACAAGACGGTCCGGCGTCTGGATTTTTGCCAAGCGAATTTTCGTTGGCATATTGCTCCCTATGGTTGGCGTGTTGAATTCAAATGCCACAGCAGCGGGATTGCTGCAACTGTCCCACCAACCGCTTATCATCTAATGTCGTTCGTTGAAATTTCAAATGTGTTGGTCACTGGAGGCAGCAGAAAATAAGCCGGTGGCATTTCCGGTGGATTAAGAAGGGAAAGTGGAAATAATACTTTTGGGAAAGCCTGATTAGTGGTGAATCGCTCGGAGACAATCAAAGTATGCACGCCATTTGTTTGAATCTTAAAAATATCGGTTGCAAAAAATTGGGCTAATTGATCTGTTTCATTTGTAATTAGAGAGCCTCCGTGTTCAAACGAAGACCGAAGAGAAAATAATTTTTTAGGAATTATATCAACAGGCTTTCCCTGAGGGTCGAGAAGATTCATTGTGTAGCGAATTTCAGTCGGGGCACAATGGATATAAATGCCCCGGTAATTAGTGCCTTGAACGGCACTCACGTTTCGGATGAATAACATACAGTATTTGTCACCATGATTAAGACCAAGCTGGAGGCCATTAGTAACGGCTCCCCAATGCAGCACTGGTTGTGCTTTTGCTTGGCAAAGCCAAAAGACGAGACAAATTGTGAGCTTAAATAGTCGGCGCAAGATTCTTGAATAGGTAGGTGCTTTCATAGTATTAGTCTCCATTGGGATAACCTTTTGACCAGAATGGAAAACTGTCGTCTGTATGAAGCGCGGGGGCATCTACATGGTTGGCGGTCATATTCCAGCTTGGATTTTCGAGTGCCGCCGCCGACCAAGCCCAGTCTATCCGTCCTAGAGTAATTGGAATGCTGCCATCCCCGGCCGGAGTAAATCGGACATAATCTTGCCAGTTTCCAGTGTAGCTGGCCTCGCCGAGTATTAACTGTTGTCCGGGTGAATCGTAAACATGAGCGCCAATGGGATATTCATCATTGAACGGATATGAATCAAGCACTACATCCTTTTCTGGCTCATAAAACTCTTGGTTTTTATCTAGATAAAAAGCGCCATAGGTTGACGACCATTTCACGAAACTCTCCGAATACATATTGACCAACTGCGTGACACCAAATCTGCCGGGATAAGTTTTTGAGATATAAACATGAAAATCCATCGGCCCGCCGTTCAACCAGAGGTAAGGCCATTGAACAACCCCATTATACGGCCCATTGTAAGCTCCGTTGGGGTCCACTCGGGTAATAAATGGCTTTAACATATAAAGATTTCCATGGACATCACCTAGCGAAACTTTCTGACCGTTGCTAAAAGTTAATTTTGGAAAACATGTCACCGCCTTTGGTCCGTCGGAAACCCACCATGCACCTGTTTCCGGCTGAGTCAGCGGCCAGTTTTCCTGTTGATAGGTCGAATAATATGGTTCATTAACATCATAGCCACCACCACCAGAATATGTTATTTCAGGATCGCAAGTCGTAATCTGCCACATACCGGTTCCATCCGGCGGGAACGCCGGATAAAACCATTTCTTTGCGTTCACATATTTTCCCGGCAGCACCCAGTTGTTTTCGTTGGTGACAAAACTCGGCGCAAACAGACTCCAAGCCAATTTGAAAATGATTTTCTGCCCCACACAGTTGGTCACATTTATGGCAACCGGATCAAGTGGCACATCATTGGCCGTGATGTAAGGATGATATTTCCCTGGTGTCGCTTCCGCATTGAAGTGCCTAGCCGGAGCAGTCACCGTGATGTCCTGCATGGAACCATCCGGCAACGCCACCCACAGGTTGCCATCTGAACCCACCGACTTCCCCAGAACCTTTAGGCTCGCCGAGGGAATGTTCCAGTTTGGAACGTACATCCAGCTATCGTATTGAGGAACACCATATTCCTGGGCATCCGCCGCGATGCAAAACAAGCTCTTACGCCCGGCTACGGATTTGCCGCCAGTGAACAGTTTCACCGTTGTTCGCGATACCGCAATCGCCAATTCGGCATCTTCCGAATTGCCATTGCCAAGATCCCAGTGTTTTTTATGATGCACATTGTTGGCAAAGTAATGAAAAATACATGGAGGAGTCGGCTGACCATAAACATCTGGCGGAGCTGCTCCCCACACGTCCTTGTCCGGCATGGCGGTAACCAACTGGTTGTCATCCCAATGCGGTGGAAATCCCCACTGAAATCCGTCGCCACCACTGCTGTTCGTTCCGCTTACCCATTCGAAAACATCCGACCAAAAAGTGTGTGACAACGACCAACTGCTGCTGTCTTCCATGTAATCAATGGTGTCACCCGTCTCACTGAAATTGGTGTTTGACACGAAATTGCCTGATAAAGCATTTATAAAATGCTTGTATCGTGAGTGAAAACTCGTGCCGCTATAGCTGCCGCGGTAAACCTCCCGGTCAAATTTTAAAATATAATGTTCCACCGGCAGCGAAAAAGTATCTTTCGCGGAATTACTGCTGGCATTGTTGATAGCCCCGTTAGGGGTAACGGCCTGGGCATCAAAGGTGGCCGTGCCGCCAGTGCCAATCGTCACCCCGTCGGCGTTCCAGTTGTAAGTGCCGTCCTCATTCATTTCCGTTGACACCGTGGCATTGGTGCCGTTAACAGTCACGATCGCATCCGGATCGCCGACCGTGCCGGAAACCTGACCCCGGAACTGATGCAGGGCATCACCCGTCGGCGTGCTCCCTATCGTCAATTCGACCGTCGCGGGCAGGATGGTAAAATTGGTCGTGGTCACATGGCCGGCGGCGTCAGTGGCTTGGACGCTCACAAGGTTCGTTCCGTTCAATGGCACATTTTCCAACCAGAACATCCCGTTCCGTTCCACGATGCCGGTGACGACGTTTGTGGTGCCATCACCGTTGACCACCGTGGCCATGACGGTTCCAGTTTCATCGCTCATCGTCCCACGGATCGTGATGTTTGTTCCGCTCACCGCCATGCCTTCCTGCGGCCAGGTTAGTGTCGTTGCCGGCGGGTTTGTGGTCGAGTTGTAATCCAAGGTCACGGTGAAATTAGTCGTGGTGGTATTTCCCGCCCGGTCGGTCACGCGCAGGGTGATGTTATTGGCATTGGTCGTCAACGGGATGTCATAGGCCTGAAAATAATTCGTGGTGAAATCAAGCCGGTTGGTATCAAACACCTGATCCGTCAGAAAACAGTCCTGATTGGTAAAAATCCCGGCAGCATTGCTGATGTCATAGGAGAAGAATGTCAAAGGCTTGTCCGCCAAGCCCGTCAATTGCAGGTAAGGTTTTGCCACCGTGGCACTGGCGTTAACCAGTCCGGGCTTGAGAATGGCCAATGAAGGTGCGGCGCGGTCGAAGGTAAAACTCAGGGATTCCCAGGATTCGGTGGCCGTCGGCGCTATTCCTTTCAGGCCAATGACCACATTGTAAACGCCATCCGTCGTGCCCAGGACGGCGGTGAGGTTGGCGCTGGTGTAGGGCAACCAATTGGTCGCCGTGGCACTGTTCACATACAGGGCGTAATAACTTGGCGCGCCCACCGCGATTCTCAATTGCACGTTCACCGTGTTGGTGTTGACAAACTCGCTGCCGGACTCAATCGAAAAGGCAATGGCATTGGGATCGTTGGTGATGGTGCCGTTTGCGTAATTTTGATAGTCGGATAAAAGGCTGTTTCCATTGGCATCGAGGTCATTTGCAGAATGCGTCAAATCTTGGAACCAATACCATTCCCACCAGTCCGGCAAACCATCACCGTCACTATCAACTCCCGTCCAGTCTTCCGCCCTTAAATATAGATCCTGCCGCCCCAGCGTCGGCACATTGAACGGTTGGCAATTTGTGTCGGTTGGCCACAACTCCGTTTCCACCTGCCAGGCAGAGGCTAAATTCGTCGTGCTCCAGATGGCATATACCTGATTCGTGGCGTTATGCAGGTTGGCAAAAGTGGTGTCGGCTGTGACATTCGTGATTTCCAGCCAGAGCTGGTTTGTGTCAAAGGTGTAGGTGAATGAATCGCTGGTAAAATAATTACCGCTGCCGCCCCCACCGTCACCCCCGATTCCGGGTAAGGGAAAGTCCATGCCCATCGCCATCGAAAATGCCCGGCTAACCTGGTTTGCCTCCGTTTGATCAATGATATTTATCACCCCGTTGGCTTGCGCAGCGAAAATACCCTCCACGGTGTCATACCCCGCCCGATGCAAGTTCACCGCCGCCAAACCGCCAGTGTCGTCCACGATGAAAACCGTGTCGCTGACAGCATAAACAGGCAAAGTCAGATCCACAGGCGCGCAGGGCATGGGGAGCGAAAAACCGTTGGAAGTCATCAGCCAGAAAGTGCCGTTCAACGGCAAATCCGCGCGCGCCATTCGTTGCAATCCTTGATTTTCCGCCGTGATTTGCACGACCGAATCCGGCGCGGATTGTGAGTGAAGAATGACCGGCAGAACGAACAGCCCCAGTCCCAAGATGATGCTTTGATTGAATTTCATTTTTTGCCCTCCTTATATTTACGCTATCGTTTTTAGCACCAACTAATAAGCTGTCAACGCTTATAGAGCCGAAAGGCAAAAGTATAACCGCCGCTGCTTTCAGGTTTGAATTTCCTTATGAGTGAAATCGACCCGCGCAGCCGCCGAAGTAAAGAGGCTCAAAACTATCGCCAATCAGGGCCACGCGCCGGCTGCCACAGCATTTAAAAGCAGTTGCCGCGAAGGTACTGGCAGGAAGGCAACGTCATACGGAGCATTTCCCGTCTAGCCAGTGCAGCTCGCACTTTTCGTATTGTGCCGACATCCAGCGTGCCCACCGGCAGGTTGCGGTTTCAGTTTTTAGGCGTAATGGAGAACCAAGCCTTTGCCGCTTCCGGCTGCACCAGCTCATGGTAGTGCTTGAAAATCATGCCGGGACTGTTGCCGGCCTCCAGCGCCACCTCCGCCATGTTTTTGATCTGGGCCACACGGTAAGAAATGAAGGAGTGCCGCAGGGCGTTGTGTTTCCAGAGAAACGGCTTCCAGCCTTCGGCCTCGGCCGTTTCCGCGCCTGGCATCACCGTTCGCCGGCTGCGCCGCTCATTGCGCGTTAGCTCGGCTACCCGGATTGCCGCCGCCTCGTCCGCCGCCTTCAACGCCTCCTTGCTCACCTTGTTCGCTTTCGCCCAGCGCTCCCGCCGCTTTTCGTTAACCCGCCGCGTGAGTTCCACGAACTGCTCCACCATGTTCGCGTAGCCGCAAACCGGTCCTGACTCACTCTTGTAGTTTTTCAACCACGCCGCCAGATTCGGCAAAATCGGAATCACCCGCCGGCTGGCCGTCTTCGCCATCCCCGCCTTGATCTCGATGATCTTCGCCTTGCGATTCACGTTCGACCAATCCAACCGCTGCAATTCCGCGTGTCGGATGCCGGCAAACGCGCCGATGGCGAGAAACGGAATATGCTCGTCCGATGCTACCGTCAGCACCTCCGCCATTTCCGCCGGCGTGTAAATCTCGATTTCCCCGCCCTTGTCCTTCGCCACCGGCACGGCATCAAGCTCGTCGTGATCCTTCGGCAGATATTTCCGGGAAATGGCAAAGTTGAACAACGCCTGCACCGAGTTCCGCAGGTTGTTGCGTGTGCGCGGTCCCACGCCCAACTCGCGCAGCCAGGCATCAACGTCCGTCCCCCGCACATCGCTCAGCCGGTTCTGAAAACGGCCCATGAACCGGTTCATGTCATATTCCAGTTGTTTGATGTAACGGGCGCTCAGCCGATCCGCCCGTTTCAACTGGATCATTTCCTTCACGACCTCCGGCACCAGTTTGGGTTCCATGTGCACCG
>Ga0007882_10002507_pt1 | contig 10256 bp, 6 predicted proteins | sample CryBogCBH12Aug01_FD_71195 | JGI IMG/M metagenome (GOLD analysis project Ga0007882, IMG submission 71195) | Freshwater microbial communities from Crystal Bog, Wisconsin, USA - CBH12Aug09.1 | ecosystem: Environmental > Aquatic > Freshwater > Lake | place: Crystal Bog, Wisconsin, USA | collected... | reverse complement strand
TGGGTGATGATCAAGATGACATCAAGGTGATTAAGATTGATGACAAGGCGGAAACCATCACCTTCGATAATCACGGCACCACCCAGGAAATTCCCCTGGCCACGGCGCCCACCCTTTCCGGGCCGGCGGCGGCCCCCGGTGCCCCCGCCGCCCCCGGCATGCCTGTTCCCGGCGGCGTTTTCCAGGGTCGCATCCGGTCCCGTTTTCCCGGTGGCCCCGCTCCCCTGCCGGGCAGCGACCCAAACCCAGTTAATCCACAGGCCAGCGCCAATCCCGGTTTGGGCACGGGCTTTGGCGGAGGCTTTGGCGGAGGCGTTGCCCCGTCCGCGCAAAAAGATCCCAACGTCCTGACGCCGGAAGCCCAGGTCATCATGATGGAAAAGCAGCGGGCAGATTTTGAAGCTGCGGGCAACCCGGCCGCAATGTTGCTTCCCCCGACCCCACTGACCCAGCTACTGCATCAGCAGCAGCCCCCGGAAAATCCCTAGTCCCCCGTTAAAATCATATCTGAAGGGGCGCAACCCGACACGGCCTCGAGATTGAATTTTGTCAGTGGCTCCTCACCCCGGCCCTCGCTTCGTTGGTGCGAGGAGGATGCGCCCGATTCCCCAGCCCTGGTTTTTGAGATTTGCCACGCAGGCCAAATTGATGGACAATGCCGCTTTAACTTATGAAACCCCAAGTGGAAATCTATGACACGACCCTGCGGGACGGCTCGCAGGGCGAAGGCATCAACTTTTCGGTCGCGGATAAGCTGCGAATTGCCGAGAAGCTGGACGCCTTTGGGGTGCATTACATTGAGGGTGGCTGGCCGGGGAGCAACCCCAAGGACATCGAGTTCTTTGCCCAGGCCAAAAAACGGAAATACAAAAACGCCCGGCTCGCGGCCTTCGGTTCCACGCGCAAAAAAGGCGTGGCCGTGGAGGTGGATGACCAGGTGCGCCTGCTGCTGGAAGCCGGCACGCCGGTGGTGACCATTTTCGGCAAGACCTCCATGCTGCATGTCACCGAGGTGCTGCGCTGCACGCCCGAGGAAAATCTGGCGATGATTGGCGATACGGTCCGTTACCTCAAGGATCACGGCAAATTCGTGATTTACGACGCCGAACACGCTTTTGATGGCTACAAGCTGAATGCCGAATATGCCCTGGCCACCTGGCAGGCGGCGGAGAAGGCCGGCGCGGATTTCGTGGTGCTGTGCGACACGAACGGCGGCTGCCTGCCGGACGAAATCGCCGCCATCACCAAGACCGCCATCGGCCAACTCAACACCAAGGTGGGCATTCACACGCACGACGACTGCGGCGTGGGCGTGGCCAATGCCCTGGCGGCTTTGGCCGTAGGCGCCGTGCAGGTGCAGGGCACCATCAACGGCTATGGCGAACGCACCGGCAACTGCGACCTGACGAGCGTCATCCCCATCCTGCATTTCAAGCAGAAGAAAACCTGTGTCCCGGCAAAATCGCTGGCCAAGCTCAAGGAACTCTCCGGGTTCGTGGATGAAGTGGCCAACATCCGCCACAACCCGCGCCTGCCGTGGGTGGGCGCGGCGGCCTTTGCCCACAAGGGCGGCATGCACGTGAACGCGGTGCAGAAGCTGGCCGCCAGCTACGAACACATCAACCCGGAACTGGTCGGCAACGCCCGCAACATTCTGGTGAGCGACCTCGCCGGCCGCAGCAACATTGAGATGAAGGCGCGGTCGCTCGGCTTCAAGCTGGACGGCAACACGCCGGAACTGCGGCAGATCCTGGAAGTCATCAAGCAGCGCGAACACGCGGGCTACGAATACGAGGCGGCGGAAGGCTCCCTCTCGCTGCTCATCCGCGCCGCGCTGAACCCGCAGTCCGCGCCGCGCTTCACCGTCGAGAGCTATCATGTCTCCATGCGGCGTGACCAGCGGGAATCCATCTGCGAAGCCACGGTGCGCGTGAGCGTCGGCGCGCAGGTGCACCATGAGGTCGCCGAGGGCGACGGCCCGGTGAATGCCCTGGACCAAGCGCTGCGCAAGGCGCTGGTGAAATCCTTCCCACAGCTCCGCAAGGTCATCCTGACGGATTACAAGGTGCGCATCCTGGACAACAAATCCGGCGATGACGCCGGGAATGATTCAGGGACGAACGGCACCGCCGCCAAGACCCGCGTGCTCATCACCTCCAGCAACGGCCAGAGCGAATGGGGCACGGTCGGCCTGAGCGAAAACATCATCGAAGCCAGCCTGCAGGCACTGGTGGACTCGATGGAGTTCGCGCTGCTGAAGAAGTGAGGGGTGGGTTCCGAGCATCGCGTTGTCGTTGCCGGTTGACATTGAATCAATTCAGGGTTGAGTAAGCGAAGCAGCGGTGCAAAAATGTCCACACGATAAATGTCAGAATCAAATAACAAGACGGTTGCGGAATTCTTCGCCGGAATAGGCCTCATGCGAATCGGCCTGGAACGCGGCGGCTGGCAGGTTGCGTTTGCGAACGACATTGAGGAAGACAAATGGAAAATGTATCGGGATCATTTTGGCGATACCGGCGAGTTTATCTTGGGCGACATCCACAAGCTTGAGCCAGCCAGCGTGCCAACGGTAGCTTTGGCAACCGCATCTTTTCCGTGCAACGACCTTTCGCTGGCTGGATCCCGAAAGGGGCTGGAAGGCTCCCAGTCCTCAGCTTTCTGGGGTTTTGTGGATATTCTTAAAAAGATGGGTGCCCGCCGCCCCCCACTGGTGTTGTTGGAAAATGTCACCGGCTTCCTCACCTCGAACGAGGGAAATGATTTCAAGGATGCTTTGCTGGCCCTGACCGGGCTGGGTTATGCCGTTGACGCCTTCGTCATTGATGCCGTCCATTTTGTTCCCCATAGCCGTCAGCGGCTGTTTGTAATTGGCCAGAAAACTGGGACAGTTTCCATGCTAAATGATTCGCCCAGATTTTACGAAAGCGACTCCCGCCCCGCTGCGCTGGCCGATTTTATTTTATGGCACCCGGAAATTAACTGGAACATACGCCCGCTTCCGCCGCTGCCCTCACCCAAACATCATTTGGATGAGCTTATTGAGGCACTGTCTCCCAACTCCCAAATGTGGTGGAGTCAGGAACGGTGTGATTATTTGCTTAACCAGATGAGCGCGAAACATCGGGCCACGGCTGACCGGATGATTCAGGGAAAGAAAACGACTTACGGCACCGTTTTTCGGCGGGTGCGGAACAACAAGTCCATGGCTGAATTGCGTACTGATGGGGTTGCTGGCTGCCTTCGCACTCCACGGGGTGGCAGCGGGCGTCAGATCCTATTTGCCGCCGGAGAGGGGCGTTTTGCCGTCCGGTTGCTGACCCCGCGCGAGTGCGCCCGACTGATGGGGGCTGACAATTTCAAATTGAATGTTCCCCTAAACCAAGCTCTGTTCGGTTTTGGTGATGCGGTATGTGTCCCGGTCGTAGAGTGGATTGCAAAGAACTATTTGAATCCGATTTGGGAGGAGAATTATGCCCGCCCGCTTCCCCCCTCGCACCGAACACCTTCCCTCAACTATAACAACAGTCGAAAAAGCCGGCATCCCCTGCCGGTCAAGGGATGAAAAATCTCAACCAAGAGTTGACTGGGCTTTGTGAGCAGCATCCCAAACTTCTCAACAAGGGAGGCCTCTGTGTGGCTTTGGTGGTGACGCAACACGCCAAAGAAAAGGGGTTACCGCTGGACGCCGCAAGCTTGCGGACAGCAGAAGGCGGCCAGGTTGTAGGCCTAGGTAAGGCGGCGGTGCAAAAGATTCTTGAATCCCATGGCATAACCAAGGTTTTGGCCGAAGAGGGGGGACGCACTAGCCGTGGCAGTCTCGGCATGATGAAAGAGTATGTGGATTGGCTTAACAAAATACACCTGCGAGGAAACCCAGACATGCAGGCGGTGGAATTATGGTGGATTGGCAAAGTCCGGCTGCACTTTGCCGCAGAAGGCCCCAGACTAAATTTTGACCCTGGCCAATCTCTGACTGCGAATGTCGGTGATTTGCTGGCCCAAGCGAAAGCAATCCAGTCCAATTCGGGTGGTGCCAATTATGTCGGGGCCATGCTTCAGCACCTGGTCGGGGCCAAGTTGGATTTGGTGTTGGGAATCGGAAAAGCCCGACATCATGGATTTAGCGTGGCAGATCAGGCAACTGACCGGAGTGGTGATTTTCAAATCAACAAGGTGTCGATTCATGTGACCACCCATCCAACCGAGGCACTGGTGCGGAAATGTGGGGAGAATATTAACAATGGATTGAAGCCGCTCATTGTCACCACCGCTGAAGGTGTTGTTGGGGTGAAGTTTCTTTTGGAGAACAGTGGCCTTCATAAGCGGGTGGATGTGGTGGACTGCTCGCAATTTCTCACTGTAAACCTTTATGAACGCAGTCTTTTCATGGTCGACGAGTGTAAAATCACACTCACCAAATTATTGGAGCGTTACAATCAAATCGTGGACGAATGTGAAACTGATCCGGTGTTGAAAGTGAATCTTGGAAGACCACTTTCATACTGATAGCAACCCATTTTTTTGTTCCGCTGCCATCACTCTTCCCAGCCGAGCCCATGAACTCCCTGGCCCAACTTGACCACGCGCACGTCTGGCATCCGTTCACCCAGATGCAGGACTGGCTGCGGCGGGAGCCGGTGGTGATTGTGAGCGGCCGGGGCGCAGTGCTGCGCGACGCCCACGGGCGCGAATATCTCGACGCCAATGCCTCCATCTGGACGAATCTCCACGGGCACCGGCATCCCAAAATCAACGCGGCCATCTCGCGCCAGTTGAAAAAAATCGCGCACAGTTCCGCGCTGGGCCTGGCCAACGAACCCGCCTCGCATCTGGCGGCCCGGCTCGCCCAAGCCGCCGGGCCGGGGCTGGACAAGGTGTTTTTCAGCGATGACGGCTCCACGGCCATCGAGGCCGCGCTCAAGCTGGCCTACGAATTCACCCGGCGCACACGCGGCCCGGCCACCAAGCCCAAGTTTCTTTCCCTGGAAGGCGCGTATCACGGCGACACCGTCGGCGCGGTTTCCGTCGGACACATTGACCTGTTCCACCGCGCCTATGGCGGGCTGCTGTTTGCCACGGACAAGGTCATGGCCCCGTATTGCTACCGGTGCCCGTTCAACCGCGCCCGGCCCGAACGCCAGGACGCCCGCAAATACCGGCAGTGTGCGTGGGAATGTGTCGGCCTGGTGGAAAAGAAATTTTCCGCGCAAAAGAAAAAGGGCAATCCCTATGCCGGCTTTGTCTTCGAGCCGCTGATGCAGGGCTCGGCCGGCATGGTGCCCCAGCCCAGCGGCTGGCTGCGGCAGGTCACGGACATCGCCCGCAGCCACGGCGCGCTGCTGATTGCGGACGAGGTGATGACCGGCTTTGGCCGGACCGGCGTGAACTGCCATATGGATGACCAAACCCTGGCGGCCGTTTCCGCCAAGCCAGAGGCTGTTCCACTCTTTGCCTGCCTGCGGGCCGGAGTGCGGCCAGATTTTCTCTGCGTGGCGAAGGGCTTGACCGGCGGCTATCTGCCCATGGCCGCCACGCTCACCACGCAAAAGGTGTTTGCCGCGTTTTTGGGCGAGTATGCGGAGTTCAAAAGCTTCTTCCATGGCCACAGTTTCACCGCCAACCAACTCGGGGCCGCCGCCGCCCTGGCCAGCTTGGATTTGCTGGCGGGCCGGGCCGCGGTGCGGCGGCGCGCGCAATTGCAGAAATATTTTCACGAGGAATTGCAAACCCTCTGGCCGCTGCCGCAGATTGGTGACATCCGGCAGGTTGGGTTGGTGGCGGGCGTGGAACTGGTGCGCGACTGGCGCACCCGGGAACCGTTTGACCTGCGCGAGCGCGCGGGCATCCGCGTGTGCGAAGCCATGGCGAAGCGCGGGGTTTTAACCCGCCCCGTGGGCAATGTGATTGTGCTGATGCCGCCCTATTGCACCACCCGCGCCCAACTCCGCAAAATCATTTCCGCCCTGCACGCGGCGGTGGCGGAATGTTTTCGTTGAACCGGAACAGCGGAGTCGCCCAAGCCACCATTCAACGGGAATGTCGGCTCACTTACCTGCCAGCAATTCCTTGATCTTCGGCTCAGTGGCGGCGGCCCAAATCCGGTAGCCCGCCTCGTTGGGATGGAGAAAATCCGGCATGATGGACTTGGAAATGGTGCCGTCGTTTTCGATGAGTTTGGATCCAAAATCCATGTAAAAGATGTTGGCCCCGTCATCCAGCCGCGCCAGCGCCTGGTTCACCTGCAAAATTTTGCCGCGCTGGGTGCTGAAGGTGTGGCCGCGCGGAAAGATGCCCAGCAAAATGATTTTGGTGTCCGGCTGGCGAATGCGAATCTGCCCCACGATGGCCTCCACCCCGGCCAGAATTTCGGCCTCGGTATTGTCCTCTTTGTTGGAATTGTTGGTGCCAATCATCACCACCGCCACTTTGGCCTTGATGCCGTCCAACTGGCCATGGTTAAAACGCCAGAGCACATGCTGGGTGCGATCGCCGCCCACCCCCATGTTGATGGTTTTGCGGCTGCCGTAATACTCCTGCCAGACATTTTGCCCGGCCCGTTCCCAGCCCTGCGTAATGGAATCGCCGATGAATTCAATGTCGTAATCGCCGGGGTTTTGCTTCGCCCGCTCCAACACCAGAGTTTGCCGGGCAATGCTGTTTTTGTCCGTGCGGGAAACCGGAATGAGCGCGGTGTTGGTGACCACGGTGTCGGTGGACATCGGGGTTGGCAAGTTGGCGGGCATGCTGTTTTGGGCAACGGCCGCCAGACCCGCCAAGCCCAACGCGATGAGGCAAACGATAGGGAAGGTTTTGAATTTCATGGTAAAAATATGGGGGTGTCGCCCCCGCTAATCAAGCCTGCAAAAACCCGGCCGGACTCACGCTTTTTTGGCAACTGTTGGATCCCAGTGGGCGATGGTGTCCCGGAGAATTTGCGTGACGAGGGGTTTTTTAACGTAGCCGTTCATGCCGGCGGCCAGGCACTTTTCCTGGTCGCCCTTGAGGGCGTGGGCGGTCATGGCGATAACGGGAATGTCATGGTTCAGCACCGGTGAACCCGGTGAACGAATCATCTGAGTGGCTTCGTAGCCATCCATGACCGGCATCTGGCAGTCCATCAGCACCAAATCGTAAGGCACGGTGGAAAGGGCCTCGATGCATTCCTTGCCGTTGGCCACGGCATCCGCGCGGTAGCCGAATTTGTTGAGCATCAGCATCACCAGCCGCTGGTTGATGCTGTTGTCTTCCACCACCAAAATGCGGCAGTTTTGCGAGGCCTTGAAATGATCGTCCCCGGACGCCGGAGGGCGGGCGGAATAGTCTGGCACGGTGCCGGCCACGGCGGTGTCGGCGGCGGTGACGATGGAAATCAGGCTGTCATGCAGGTGGGAGCGGCGCACGGGCTTGCTGAGACAGGCGGAGAAGCCCAGGAGCTTGAGGCGAGCCAGCGGCCCGCGCCAGCCGAGCGAGGTGAGCATGAGCAGCTTGGTGTGCTTGAACTGCGGGTCGGCCCGGATGGTCTTGCCGAGCTGTTCGCCATCCATTTCGGGCATCTGCATGTCCAGGATGGCCACGTCAAAGGGCCGTTTATCCGCCACGCCCTGCCGCAGGAGTTCCAGGCCGCCGCGCCAGCCATCGGCCTCGGCATGTTCGCAGCGCCAGGACTGGAGCAGCGTCCGCAACAACAGGCGGCTGGAGGCGTTGTCATCCACCACCAAAATGCGCCGGCCGGCGATGCCGGTCTCCTCGCGGGTGGATTCGCTGGCAGCCTTGTGCGGCTGGCGGCTCAGCACGGCCGTAAACCAGAACAGCGTGCCCTTGCCCACCTGGCTCTCTACCCCGATCTTGCCGCCCATCAGTTCGACGAGCTTGCGCGAGATGGCCAAGCCCAGCCCGGTGCCGCCAAATTTGCGGGTGGTGGAAGCATCCACCTGGGTGAACGGCTGAAACAGCGAACCCAGCCGGTCCGGCGGGATGCCGATGCCGGTGTCGCGCACTTCAAACCGGACCGTCACGCTCGCGTCATCGGCGGATTCCAAAGTCACGCGCACCATCACCTCGCCGGATTCGGTGAACTTGATGGCGTTGCCGGCCAGATTCATGATGATCTGGCGCAGGCGGCCCGGGTCGCCCTGCAACAGCACGGGCACCGAGGGTTCGAGCCAGTTCACATATTCGAGATTTTTTTCCTGCGCGCGGTAGGCGAGGGTTTCTGCCACCTGCTCGAGCGTGGCCCGCAGGTCGAAGTCGAGCATTTCCATATCGAGGCGGTCGGCTTCGATCTTGGATAGGTCGAGAATGTCATTGAGCAGACCCAGCAAATGTTCGCCGCTGGTGCGGACAATCTCCGCGTATTGGCGCTGCTTGAGGGAAAGTTCCGTGTCCAGCAGCAGGCCGGTCATGCCAATGACGCCGTTGAGCGGGGTGCGGATTTCATGGCTCATGTTGGCCAGGAACTGGCTCTTGGCCACGTTGGCGGCCTGGGCACGGCGACCGGTCTCGACCAGTTCGGTCACGTCAATGGTGTTGAGCAGCACGCCGTCATACTGCTCCTGCCGGTAGATGGGCTGGAGGCGCATGATGACCTCCCGGCCGGCCATCTGCCGCTGGATGATGACGGGGGCGGAAACCGGATTCATACGGAACAGCTCCACCGCCTGGCTGACACGGTCGGGATTAAGCACCTCATGCAGGACACCGAGCGGCTGGCCGAGCAAATTCTGGCGCAGAAAACCAGTGAGCCGGCAAAACCATTCGTTCACCTCGATGATGGTGTTGTGCGTGTCGGCAAACACCACGCCCTCGTCCATGCCGGCGATCATCGAGGACAACTTGGCGGCCTCGCGCGCGCTGTTTTCCTCGGCGCGCTTGCGCTCGGCATTTTCGCGGAGCAGGAGTTGGTGGTTGAGTTCTTTTTCACGAACCAGCTCGCGCTGGCCGACAATCAGGGTACGGACTGCGGCCAGCAGGAAGTCCTCGTTCCCCTGCCCCTCGGCGGGCGGTTGGACGAGGCCGGGCATTTCGGAGGACAGGTCGCGCACCAGGCGGGCCAGTTCATCGAGCGTCTGCTCCAGGCGCAAATTAGAATTGCGCAGGGAATCGTTGAGCCGGTTACTTTCGGAGGTGCTGATTTCCAGGGCACGGTTCAGCCGGTTGTTCTGCTGCTCCGCCTGGAGATAGCTGACGTCCACCTCGCCCAGCAAGGCCAGCAGGGACTCCGCCGGAAGTTGCCGCAGCAACTCCCGGATGGCGGGGTCTTGAAGATCCAGCTGGCGGGCCTGCTCCGGCTTCAGCCCCAGCCATTTCCTCAACTGTATGCGGAGGACATTATGCATCCCGTCTGACAGTGGCGACTAAACCTCCTCGGACAACGTGGTGACCGTCATCGTCTGGTTGTGCAGCTCGCAATGACCACTGTCTTTATAATAGCCGATTTCCCCGTACGTGTAAAATCCGCTGATTACCGCCTCCGCCGGGAGGTGGGTGGCCACTTCTTCAATTTCCATGTCCGTGTGGCTGCCCATGAGCAGTTTGCGGCCGACGCAACTGAAGAGGAGTGCCAGTTGCGTGGGTGTTTGGCCGGCGGGCAGGCTGGCCTGTTCAGCGGCCGCCCCGGCCCCCGCCACCAACTGGCGGTTGTTGGCGTGCATCAGGCGCACGTTGGAACCCTGCGGCACATCGCCGGCAAAGGTGAGCGAACCCTTTTCGCGATCCACCGCCAGCAGCGTGCGGATCAGGCCTTCGTCGCCGGCGGCGATGCGCACGGCCAGCGGATAAAGCAGGCCCGTGGCCGGCAGGTTGGTCGCCTCGTCGCCCAGATAGGCGCTGTAAACGTCCAGCGCGCGCTGGCCGTCAATCTCATACACCACGTTCGCCTCGGAGCGGGTCACCCGGCGATCCATGCCGAAGGACACCCAGCCGCTGCCGGACATCACTCGCGCGTTAAATTTGCGCCCGTAAAAGCCCACCGCCACCACCTGGCCGGAAAGCAGCTCGCTGCCATGCACCACGTAGGTGCGGCCAAACCGGGCGTCGTCCCCCGCCAAACCACCGCTGATAACCGTGGTGTCCGGCAGGGCGGAGCGCAAACCGCGCACCAGTTCCGCGCCATTAACCTTGAGGCCGTCGCTCAGGACCAGCACATAGCGCAAGTCGGGCTTCACCAGCGACCGGCCCAGCGCCGCCCCGGTTTCCGCCGAGGCGGACATGCTCGTAATGGCGGCGCGCTCGATGGCAATGGTGGTGCTGTCCAG
>Ga0007882_10002506_pt1 | contig 10258 bp, 8 predicted proteins | sample CryBogCBH12Aug01_FD_71195 | JGI IMG/M metagenome (GOLD analysis project Ga0007882, IMG submission 71195) | Freshwater microbial communities from Crystal Bog, Wisconsin, USA - CBH12Aug09.1 | ecosystem: Environmental > Aquatic > Freshwater > Lake | place: Crystal Bog, Wisconsin, USA | collected... | reverse complement strand
ATCCCTGTTAAATCTTCCGTCCTTGGCGGCAAATGTCTGCATTTGACCGTCCACGGTATTTGAGAATGCTCGAATGAGTGCCGCGCTCACATCTCTTGCAAAGAGTCCATCCCAATCACTACCCCAAATTAGTTTGATGACTCTCCAACCCGCGCCGACAAATAGTTGCTCCAATTCATCAATGATTCGTCCATTTCCTCGAACGGGACCGTCAAGGCGTTGCAGGTTGCAATTGACGACCCATATTAAATTATCTAAGCGTTCTCTGGAAGCGAGCGTTAGAGCACTCATGCTCTCAGGCTCGTCCATCTCTCCATCACCAAATACTCCCCACACTTTTCTACCTGCGCAATCAAGAAGCTTTCTGTGCGTTAAATAGCGCATAAAACGCGCATGATAAATGGAGCTTATTGGACCAATACCCATAGAGCCAGTTGGAAATTGCCAAAAATCAGGCATCAACCAGGGGTGAGGGTAGGAGCTAAGTCCACGAGCTCCTCTTGTGTGGGCTGTAATCTCTTGTCTGTAGCTAGATAGGTCATTGGCGTTTAGTCGCCCCTCTAAATATGCCCTTGCATAAACACCTGGCGCACTATGGGGTTGAAAAAACACCAAATCTCCGCCTTGGGAGTTATTTCTTGCTTTAAAAAAATGGTTAAATCCAACCTCAAACAAATCAGCGGCACTTGCATAACTTGAGATGTGTCCGCCTAATTCCCCGTAGGCCGTATTTGCGCGTGCCACCATGGCTAATGCATTCCAACGCATCAATGACCCAAGCCTCTCCTCAATGGCCAGGTCTCCAGGAAAAGGGGGCTGCTCTTCGACGGGGATGCTGTTGATGTAATGTGTCACTAAGTTAGGCGACCATTTAACGCCTAGCTTGGAGGATACCGTATGGAGTACGTTAAGTAAGAAGTGCGCTCGCTCAGGCCCTTGGGTATGTACGAGGGAAGTAAACGCCTCCAACCATTCCTGGGTCTCGCCCGGGTCTGAGTCGGAATTGGCATCAACTGAACTTTGGGTAATGGAAATCGGTAAGTAAGGCATATTCATAGGCATTACTTTATATGAATTAATCTCGAATAATATGCTTTTTATGCCTCTTTTTACTATTTAAACCATATAAAATGCTGAAATTATTAAAAATAATGAAATATTATGAATATGGATTCCATTGATTTAAAAATACTTGAACAACTTCAAGAAGATAGTAGTTTGACCAACGTCGAACTCTCAAAGCGAGTTCATTTATCCGCATCTCCATGCCTAATGCGTGTCAAGGCTTTGGAGAGTCAGGGTGTTATAAAGCGTTATGTAGCTTTATCTGATCCACAAAAATTAGGTCTCGGATTAAACGTTTTCATATCAATAAGTTTGAAAGAACAATCTAAACGGGCACTATCCGATTTTGAAGAGAGTATTTGTAAGCATGATGAGGTTATGGAGTGTTACCTCATGACTGGAGATAGTGATTATTTAATTAGGGTAGCAGTTGCTGATATCGCAGCTCTTGAGCGGTTTATATTAGAGAGACTTACTCCGATTCCTGGCATAGAGAAAATCAGATCAAGCTTTGCGCTAAAGCAAGTTCGTTACAAAACTGCTTTACCCTTAAAATCTATAGTAACTTGAATAATCTGAGAAGTAGGCTTAGCAGTTAGAATTCAAAGAACCAATGAGTGGTTAATCAAACAAAGGGAATTCGGATGTTAGAAAAATTTGTAAAAATTCTTTCTAAAGATATGGCCATAGATTTGGGTACTGCCAATACTCTTATCTACGTGAGCGGTCAAGGTGTAATACTGGATGAACCCTCTGTGGTAGTTGTTAAAAACGAGGGTGGATTCAGGGCTAAGCGTTCAGTTTTGGCCGTGGGCGATGAAGCTAAGGCGATGATAGGTCGTGTTCCCGCAGGACTTGAGGCGATTCGTCCAATGAAAGACGGAGTCATTGCAGACTTTACAGTTACAGAACTGATGATTAAGTATTTCATCAAAAAGATACACAAAAACTCTTTTCTACGTCCTAGTCCCAGAATTGTTATATGTGTTCCTTGCGGGTCCACCCAAGTCGAACGCCGAGCCATTAGGGAGTCTGCTCTTGGTGCTGGTGCGTCACAAGTCTATCTGCTAGAGGAGCCGATCGCAGCGGCAATTGGTGCGGGCATAAACATCGCTGAGGCGGTGGGATCGATGGTAGTTGACATTGGAGGCGGAACTACCGAGATTGGGGTAATCTCTTTGGGTGGCATGGTCTACAAATCTGGAGTGAGGGTTGGTGGAGATAAATTCGATGAAGCAATCGTTACTTATGTCCGCCGCAATTACGGTATTTTGATTGGTGATCAAACTGCTGAAACTTTGAAAATCCAGATAGGAATGGCTTACCCAGGGCTAGAAGTTCTTGAGATGGAGGTAAATGGGCGAAACCTAAACCAAGGCATGCCACAAAGTTTCACCATCACATCCTCAGAGATCATGGAAGCTCTAACCGATCCAATTAACGAGCTCGTATCCGCAATCAAATTGGCTCTGGAAAATACACCTCCTGAATTGGGAGCGGATATATCTGATAGGGGTGTAATGTTGACTGGGGGAGGAGCTTTACTCAGAGGTCTTGACCGATTAATACAGGAAGAGACTGGATTGCCAGTATTGATCGCAGAAGATCCTTTGGGTTGTGTTGCAAGGGGTTGCGGTATGGTGCTAGATAATCTAGACGCTTCAATTGGTATATTTTCTAATGACTAATTAATTCGCAATCAGTTACCTGGCGTGATAGATACTCAACCAATTTTCTAACCAATCTACTTCTCATAACCACATGTTTGCAAAACCTATTGTTACATTTGCACTTTTCATGGGTTTGTTTACGTCTTTGACGATAACTGGGACAATCACCTTGACTAAACAAGAATTTGGGGAGCAGTTTCTTTTAAACTGGTTTCATCTATGGACTATTGCATACCCAGTTGCGGTCTGTTGTATAGTTATATATAGGCCCCTTGCAAGCAATCTAACTAAGAGATGTCTTGAATTGATGGGGCATGAGGGCTAGACTAATCGGGAATATATTGCATCAATTAATGAATTTACTTTTTAATGATGCGACCCTGCTCCTAGGTAAGCTGCTTTGACAGCGGGGTCATTCTTAAGGTGTTCTGCTTCCCCGTGAACTGAGATTTTGCCGTTTTCAAGAACGTACCCATAATCAGCAACGTTTAATGCTGCAGCAGCAAATTGCTCAACTAAAAGCATCGTTACTCCCTCACTCTTTAGTCGTTGAATGATTTTAAAAACCTCTTCAACTAAAATTGGGGCGAGTCCCATTGAGGGCTCATCAAGGAGGACAACCTCGGGGTTAAGCATGATGGCACGTGCCATGGCTAGCATCTGCTGCTCACCTCCGGATAGAGTTCCAGCTAATTGATCACGACGCTCCTGCAGTCTTGGAAAGAGTTCCATAGCGCGTTCTAAATCACCTTTTACATCTCCCTTAGGTCTGCTGCCAGTAAGTCTTGGGAATGCTCCAAGCAAGAGGTTATCGGTGACGCTCATTGTTGAGAAAACACGTCGACCCTCTGGAGAATGGGCAAGTCCAAGTTTTGCAATTTGATTGGACTCTAGACCTTGAATACTTTTGCCGTTTAGTGTTATGGTTCCCGCGCTGGGCTTAATCATTCCCGAAATAGCTCTCATGGTTGTAGTTTTACCTGCGCCGTTGGAGCCGATAAGTGTGACCACTTTTCCTTTTGGCACGTGAATCGATATGCCTTGAAGGACTGCGACCTTTCCATAGCCGGCTTGTAAGTTCTCGATGTTTAACATGCTAAGTTTGCTCTTTAATGATCTTTGAGGAAATTATTGCGCTTTCTTTTGATCTTATTATCTAGGCAGCAGACGCACCTAGATAAGCTTCGATCACCCTTGGGTCAGATTGAACATCAGCAGGCTTACCGTCCGCAATCTTTTGACCAAAGTCCAATACACTGACTCTATCGCAAATACTCATGACCATATCCATATGGTGTTCGATCAAGATAACCGTAATACCGTTTTCTTTGATTTTGCGAATAATGTTTACAAGCTCTTTGATATCGGGAGCGGTTAGCCCTGCAGCTGGCTCATCAAGCAACAGTAGATGTGGGTCTAATGCAAGGGCTCTGGCTATTTCTAAAAGTCGTTGCCGTCCGTAGGGTAGATTTCGTGCTTCCTCATATGCTAAGTCGGCGAGACCTACAAACTGCAGTAAGCCAAAAGCTTTTTGAGTGGCAGTTTGCTCCTCATTAGAGTAGCGGGAGGTGTTCAGTGCAACATCAAGTAGGTTACTTTTAAATGTATGGTGTAGTCCCACCATCACATTTTGCAAAGCCGTCATTTCACCAAAGAGTTGTACGTTTTGGAAAGTTCGTGCAATACCTGTAAGAGCTATATCGGAAGATGTTCTACCGATAAGGGTTTTGCCCTCAAAGTCTATTTGACCACCAGTTGGGTGATAAATGCCAGTAAGAACATTCATCATGGTGCTCTTCCCAGAGCCATTAGGACCAATTAGTCCGTGAATGGTTCCGCGTTCAACCATTAAGCTTACTTCATTTATAGCTTTCAGTCCACCAAACTGCATTAAAACGTCTTTAGCAACTAATATGTCTTTAGCGCCAGACTCACTATTGGGGTGAGTAATTCCACTCATTGCCTGTATTGAATTACTTAGTTCAAGAGCTTGAGTTTTATGTGAACGTTTGAATGCTGTTTTTAGGAAACCAATAATACCGTCTTGCAAGTAATAAACCACAAAGAGAATCATCAAACCAAAAATGGATAATCTCCAATCTGTGATATTGGTTAAAACAAACGAAAAGGCTGCCAAGGAGCTTGTACCGATAACAGGGACTAGAGTTGATTTGAGGGAAGTCCGTTTTGTTGCGACACCAATTAAAGCTCCAACAAAAATCGCGAATGCAAGCACTGACGATACGATCTGAAATGTATTTAAATCATCTAGTAATTTCGGCAGTAAAACAATAATTGCAGCACCTAATATCGATCCAGATCTGGTTTTACGTCCGCCCATAATAGTTGCAAGTAAGAACAGAACAGTTAACTCAAAGTTATAAGTGTTCGGCGAGATATATTGCTCAGAGTAGGCATATAAAGAGCCCGCGAGGCCAGCAAAACCAGCGCTGATCACGAATGCAAACACTTTGTATTTGTAAACCGAAACGCCCATGCAGTCAGATGCAATTGGACTGCCCCTAAGCGCTTCGAATGCTCGACCTAGTTGAGACTTTAAAATTCTGTGAACCACTAAAAGTGAGATAGCTAAGAAAAAGCAAACGACCCAATAATAGGCTTGGTCGTCTAACTTGTAGCCCCCAATTGCCGGCTTGGGAATCTTGATCCCCATTGGCCCCTCGGTCATGAAGGTCATCTCATTAATCAAAATTTGAATGATAGTTCCAAAAGCTAATGTAACCATAGCTAGATACGGGCCGGACACCCTAAGGGCTGGCAGAGCTAATATCGCACCAAAGAGGGCGGTTATAGCAATTCCCATTGGTAAGATAAGCCAAAAGGGAGCTGAAAACTTTAGAAATAAAACCCCTACCGTGTAAGCGCCAATTCCAAATAAACCGGAGTGACCAAGGGATACTTGACCGGTATAGCCCACGACGATATCTAAACCAAATAACAAAATGGAATAGATCATGATCGTTTCGATCAAATGAATGTAGTATGGATTTTGGTTAATAAATGGCACCATGATTAGTGCCAAAAACCCAATAATTGCAACGAACCAACTATTTTTAGTAGACATGATTAGACCTTCTTGATTGCTGATTTACCAAATAAACCAGCAGGTTTTACGGCAAGAACAAGAAGTAATAAAACCAGACCCGGAACATCTTTATATCCTGTAGAAATATAAAAGCCAGTTGTAGTCTCAGCGATTCCTAAAATGATGCCACCAATAATGATACCCATTCCACTCGTTAAACCCCCAATGATTGCAACAGCAAATGCTTTGAGGCCTAGAACAGAGCCCATGGTTGCTCCTGTAAGTGTTAACGGGGCAATCAAAACGCCAGCAAAAGCCGCGCTCATCGAGGAAAGCGCATATGAGAACGTAATTACAAGTCCAGTGTTAATGCCCATAAGTTTTGCAGCGTCTCGGTCATTAAAGGTGGCTACTACGGCTTTCCCGTATATTGTTTTACGATTAAAAAACTCAACAGATAGCATCATTAATATAGCGCCAGCAATAACCAATATCTCCATAGGTAGTACGTTTGCGCCTAAGAGTTTCATTGGAGCTTCGGGGAGAGGGGAGGGAAATCGCAAATCATCACGCCCCCAAATATTTTCAGCAACGTTTTTGAAAATAATTCCAAGCGCAATTGTTGACATAATCCAACCAAATTCACTTTTAATTTTAATAGCGGGTCGAACTCCGATGCGCTCAACAAAAGCACCTTGAATGAGGCCAAACAAACCAACAATAGGCAGTGCAAGCCAATAATCTATTTGCATAACGTCCACCAAAGTCAGCCCCACTAGGGCTCCAAGCATGAGTGCATCACCTTGCCCGAAATTTAATGTATCGGAGGTCGCAAATGTCAGTTGGTAGCCAAAGGCAATGACTGCATAGATCATCCCTAAAGCGATGCCGCTATAAATGAGTTGCAGTAAGATTTCCATAATATTGTTGAGTTTCTTAAGATATAAAAAAAGCACCAAAACCCTGTAAGAGGTTTGGTGCTATTTTAAAAGAAATGTCGAGCCAAAAAGCTCAAATCACATAGTGAATTTACTTTTTAGTTTGCTTTAACCTTAAGTCAGCACCTTTTTTGCGGTCCTCCTCATACGCATACACCACTTTGGCACCCTTTACCTCGCCAAACACAGGAATGTTGAGCGTAATTGCCTCGTGATCTTCTTTGTTGAAGGGCTTGTTATAAACAGTTACAACACCCTCAACCTTCTCTTGCAAATTCTCAAGAGCATCTTTGATTTTTTTGCCATCAGTAGATCCTGCTTGCTTAATTGCTGCTGCGAGCAAGTAAATCGAGTCGTATGCTTGGGCGGCAGAAACAGGTGATTCAATACGTCCATTCTTGGGTTTTACGCTCTTTAAATAAGCTTCGATGAACGCTTTGCGCTTTTGTGTATTGGGATCTTGAATGAAGGTTTGTGGCATGCGTGCTCCCTCGCCACCAGGACCAGCATTGTCAATAAAGTTGGCCATTGAAAGCGTCCAACTTCCGATCATCGGCACTTTCCAACCTAGTTTTGTCATTCCGTTAGCAATTTGAGCTAATTCAGGACCAATGCCATAGGTCAAAATTGCTTCCGCGCCAGCTTCCTTAGCTTTCAAGAGTTGAGCTGTCATATCAACGTCTTTGATGTTGAATTTTTCAACTGCAACGGGTGTAATGTTTTTGGCTGCTAGAGCCTTTGTTAAATCGTCTTTGCCTAACTGCCCGTAATTGGTGGAGTCAGCAAGAATTGCAAGCTTAGTATATTTACGTCTAACAACCGCCTCTTCAACAATCATAGGTGCTTGAATGGAATCATTGGCTGAATTGCGAAAGATGTAATTATCTGGAAATTCTGGGGGCAAAAATTGTTTAGTCAAAATTGATCCAGTAGCCACGTTATTCATAACTGGAATTTTTGCTTCTTCGTATAGCCTTTGAGAGGCAAGCGCGACTCCAGTGTTAATAAATCCAACGGTTGCCACAACTTTCTCTTTGTTAATCAATTCTTCCGCAATTTGAACGCCACGTTCATTTTTTGCTTCATCATCACGCTCGACAGCAACCAATTTTTGACCAAGTACGCCGCCGTTTTTATTAATTTCTTCAATTGCGATCTTTACACCCTCTCTCATACTAACGCCCATGGATGATGAGCCTCCGGTGTAGGGGCCAGTAACGCCAATTTTGATGTCATCGGCAGCGAAGCCAAGACTTGCTGAGAGCATCATGGCTATCATTGAGCTCTTTTTAAAACCTTTGATCATTAAAAATCTCCATAGATAAAGTTGTTAGGTTAATGCAATTTACATTTAACTAGTGTAAATTCACAATTCTTCATTTTTGTCATAGTAACTAGTTCTGTTTTGACATCACTAATTGTTTACCCTAATTGAATGAATTAAGCGAGTTTGAATGCAGATTCTCAGATTTGGGGCTAATTGTGGTGATTTTTGTTAAGTCTTATACTGGAGGGTTACTAAATTTTATGGAAAAAATCATGACAACCACTTTATCTAACGTTAGCATTCCGGCTTTTCAGAATGTTCTGGGAAATCTTGCGCACTTAATTGAAAAAGCTCAGTTAGACTCAAAAACGAGGGGATTCGACTCCAAGGTGTTGGTCGATTTTAGACTTGCTCCAGATATGCTTCCCCTAAAAAATCAAATTTTGATTGCTTGTGATGCTGCAAAGTTATGCGTTGCGCGCATTTCTGGTTTAGAGGCTCCAAAATTTCCTGATTCTGAGAGTTCTTTGGAGGATCTGCAATCACGTATCCAAAAAACACTTGATTGGATCAAAAGCGTACCTACCAACGCCTTAGACGGTTTAGAGGAAAAGCAGATCACTTTTCCAGTTGGAAAGGAGGCTACCAAGACTATGAAAGCTTTGGATTATGTTAGCTTTTGGGCGCTTCCTAATGTGTATTTTCACGTCACTACGGCATACAACATCTTGCGCCACAACGGTGTTCAAATTGGTAAGCGTGATTATTTAGTTGGATCAAGAGATTTGGTCTAATTTAAGAAATTTTGTTCTTAATCTCTCTAACCCAGTTAAATAATTACGATTAGATTGGATATGTTATTCGTACTATCCCTAGAGTGAATGCAATACTATTAGTGAAGTGGGTACACTAATCACAAGATGGTATTGCATTATTTATAGTCAGAGTAAATTTTAATTGCGCTAGGAGTTTTTGTTGACACAAGAAATTTTGCTTGATATTCAAGGCCTAACTAAAGAGTTCAAGGGTTTTGTTGCTGTCAGTGACGTTAATTTAAACGTCACTCGCGGATCTATTCATGCATTAATCGGTCCAAACGGTGCTGGTAAAACAACTCTATTTAATTTGCTTACCAACTTTTTGGTTCCCACCCGTGGCAACATTTTCTTTAAGGGTATCGATATAACCCATGAAAAACCTGCTCAAATTGCGAGGCGAGGGCTTGTCCGATCTTTTCAAATTTCAGCAGTTTTTCCTCATATGACTGTTTTAGAAAATGTTCGTGTCGCATTGCAACAAAAGCAAAATATCGGATTTAATTTTTGGCAATCTGAGAAGTCCTTGCACCATCTACATGGCCGTGTTATGGAGCTTTTAGAATCGGTAGATTTAAGCAGTTTTGCTAATGAGCTTGCAGTAAATCTGCCTTATGGTCGTAAGAGAGCGCTTGAGCTCGCAACCACATTAGCCCTCGAGCCAGAGCTAATGCTTCTTGATGAGCCTACACAAGGTATGGGGCATGAGGATGTGGACAGGGTCACCCAGCTTATTAAGAAAGTAGCTGTAGGGAGAACCGTATTGATGGTTGAACACAATATGAATGTTGTTTCCTCGATCGCTGACCGAATAACTGTGCTCCAAAGGGGAGTGGTAATTGCGGATGGCAATTACAACGATGTATCTAAAAATCCATTAGTCGTTGAGGCCTATATGGGCTCAACTGATCATGAGCTCGTAGGTGCTCATTAAGTTTTTGCTGCTCACCATAAAACAAAACTAATAAATTACAGAAATAACAATATGAATAGTGTCTCCTCCAATGAGTTGCTAAAGGTTGAGAACTTACAGGCTTGGTACGGCGAGTCTCACATTCTTCACGGCGTTAATCTTAGTGTTAACAAGGGTGAAGTTGTAACCCTTTTGGGCCGAAACGGCTCTGGTCGCACCACAACGCTTCGGGCAATCATGGGGCTGACTGGAACGAGAACTGGTTCTGTTAAAGTCAATGGTGTAGAGAGTATTTCTTTGAGCACACATCAAATAGCCAGGTTAGGGCTTGGATATTGCCCAGAGGAGAGAGGAATATTTTCCTCTCTCTCAACCTACGAGAACCTTATTTTGCCGCCGAAAATTAAAGGCTCGGATGGTGGGATGTCTGTGAATGAAATTTATGCCATGTTTAGCAATTTGAAAGAGCGTGCAGACAGTCCAGGCACACGCTTATCCGGAGGTGAGCAACAAATGCTTGCTGTTGCGCGAATATTAAGAACAG
>Ga0007882_10002503_pt1 | contig 10263 bp, 16 predicted proteins | sample CryBogCBH12Aug01_FD_71195 | JGI IMG/M metagenome (GOLD analysis project Ga0007882, IMG submission 71195) | Freshwater microbial communities from Crystal Bog, Wisconsin, USA - CBH12Aug09.1 | ecosystem: Environmental > Aquatic > Freshwater > Lake | place: Crystal Bog, Wisconsin, USA | collected... | reverse complement strand
CTCGCCACCGGCTTGGCCGCCAACCTCCCAAACGCTTCCGTTCCCCGGGTGCATGCCCAACTGCTCCGCGCCCACTTGCAAGACGAATGCAAAGGACCAGGCGCCAAATTCATCAGCATTGACCTCCTCGGCGCCCCCATCGCCCCGGTCGAACCCCTCCACGACCAGCCCCAAGCCAAAACTTTGCCGCCCAAAACCCAGCGCGACCTCGACGTCATTGCCGAACACATCATGCAGTACCCCCACATCCGGGAAATGGTCGGCTCGCTCGCCAACCTTTGCCGCTCCCACCAACTCCCCCAAGCCCGTCCAGTATAAAAACTTCGGACTCTCGCGAAATTAAGCGCCCACTCCCCCAATGCCGGGGGCGCAACTTGTAAGAGAACGCTTCGTAGTGGTGTAAGAGAAGCACAAAAAAGCCCTGTCTCTTACAAAAAACACTCACCATCACCTTGATTTTATTGGCGATTGTGAATTGTAAGAGACGTAAGAGACGTTTTTTGAAATGAATACTCATATTATACGGGGACACACACGGTCGTCACACCACTCCCCTACCGTAAAACGGGGGAGTGGTTTCCGACTTAAAACCAAACCACCATTTCGAGTTCTATTACATCTCTTACGTCTCTTACATTATTATTATTTCTATCTAAATCTAATAAAAATATAATAAATAAGTAGGTTTTGCTGCTTTCTTGCCCGCCAAAAATGTAAGAGAACCAAAAATAGCCGTTCTCTTGCATCTCTTACATTGACCCGCGCCCCGCGGCTTGGGTGGCTCCCTGGTCCAGTTTGAATTGTAGTGGTTGCCTGCTGGGCTTGGTCTAAGAGCGGCAACCGCTCCGGATCTGCCCGCAGCCGGGCGCGTACACGCGCCTGCACGCCCCAAGGCTCGAAGAGCGGCCGATTAGAACCACCCGACACGATCGCTCAGCCCGCCTCGTGCCGCCGCGCGCTCCCGCCGCGGATCAATTCAGAGCCTCCCACCCCGCGCTTGCGCAGGGCGATTTTTTTGGCGGTAATTGGCTGGGTTCGGGTCTTTCGGCGATTTTTTTGGCGATTTTTGGCGGTGGCGGTTTTCTCCAGTGTTTTCAAGGGCCGCGCGGCGGTCGTTCGCGCGGAAAATTCCCGAAAAACCGCGTGCGAGCACGTTGTTTTTATTTTGTGCGCGTGGATACTAGGCGCGCGGGTTAAACCGGCGTGACGTGCTTCTATTGTGGCAGCACGTCGCAATTAACAATCTGGTTTCCCGTATCGGCAAACATGAAAAAAACAATGATTGAATCGGCGCAATTCTCTAGTGATTGCGGAATAACTGAACAAAATTTATCGGGCGCGGGCGCGGGGTGGTCTTCCTGCGTTTTTGCATCCGCTGACAATATCGGTTTTGTCGAGTGGGCCGCGCGCGGATTGTTTGGCTGGAAAGTTGTTGACAGAGTGGCGCGTCATGCGATGCCGGGGGCGCGGGTTTCCCGTGGGACTGAGGGCGAGCGTGCGCGCGATTTCTGGGGCGAGTGGGCGCGCGTGTGGCTGTCGGCGCGGGACATTGGGCGCAATTACCTTTTATCCTCCGGCGATGGCGTTTCCCTCTCGGCGGCATTGGCGGCGGGGGTAACTATCGGCGCGGATGGCGGCTTTTTAGCTGACATTCAAGCTCAACGTGATTTGCATTTGAGCCTTGCGGCAGCAAACAAGCTGGCGGCGCGGATGCTGCGCGACGGTAAAATAGCTTCATCGCCGACCATTTCACAAGCGGCGGCGGATGCGGCGGCGTTCGTGTCGCAACTGCGGGCGGGTGGCTGGTTTTTCAATGTCCATCTGGCAATCTGGCAAACGGTGTCAAAGTCAATGTCCGCTGATAATCTCGGTGAATCGGTGCAATTCTTTTCCCCTGACGTGGTGAACGATTTGCGCTGCTCGTCCCTTCCGCTGCCCGCGTTGCTAGGTGATGATTCGCGGGCGGACAAAGCAAGTCGCCTTTTATTTGAGCGGGCGCGGGCCGCGCGGCCAAAATTATTGGCGCGGCGCGTCGCGTCTTTGGAGCAAAGCGCGTCGCATCACGCGCGTCGCGCGGCGGTGGTCAAAATTGGGGCGGCGGCGCAAATGGTTTTGCGGGGTGAATCTCTGCAAGCGGCGGCGGCGGCGGCGGGCTTCAAATCCTCCGGCAAGTGGGGCGGGGATGACGCATTATTGCGCGCGGCGTTGCGGGTGGCTGGCGATGGGGCGGCGAATCTTTCGCGCGGCGAGTTGGCGCGCGTTTGGCGTCCAGTTCGGCGCGGTTGGCCGGTCGTGCTTTCGTCGGCTGATCCGTTTCAAGTGTGGCGCGGGTTTCCACCGTTCCACGCGCGCGGGAGTGTGCGGATGCTGGCGGCGCGGGTAGGGGATTGGCGGCGGGGTGGTTTCAATCCTCCGGCGCGGGCGTTGGTTGGCTGGTGGCGCGTGGCTGATATGCAGGCGGCCTTGGATTGTTTCTTTTCTCCGGTCGTGCTTCCGCGTCAATACGTCTGGCGCGCATGGCAACCGGCGGCGCGCGGCGTTGAATTCTGCGATGCATCCATCAAAGCGGCGCGCGGCGAGCGGGCGCGCGTGCTCCGGTCGTTTCGTGAATCAACGTTGCTTTCGGCGGCGGGCGGTTTATCTCCTCGGCGCGTGCGCTTGGTGCGCGTGGTCGTGGGGCGGCGGGCCGATAGTCGGGCGGCGGCAATTCGCGCGGCGGAGTCGGCGCGGGTGGCGGTGACGTTGGCGCGCGGCGTAGGCGTGCGCGCGGGTGATTTGGGCGCCGCGTGTTCGGTCCATCCATCGGCGCGGCGCGTGGTTTCTGCCAGCCAGCCAGCCAGCCAGCCAGCCAGCCAGCCAGCCAGCCAGCCAGCCAGCCAAGCGGCGCGCGGCGGGCGTTTGGTGGCGCGTCGTTTCCTTGTGGATGCGGCTGGCGTCGCCAGTATCGGCGGCGCGGGCTTAATTCAATCGGTTTGGAGTGTCAAACCGTTTGGCGTGGTCGGTGTTCGCTTCGTGGAATAATCCAATCAACTTGCAATTCAACCGCGCGCGGGTTTCATCCTGCGCGCGGTTTTTCATTGGCTGGCGGTGGTCTAGCTAGTGGAAAGAATAGTTTTTCGCGCGCCATTGCGGCGCGCGGGTGGCTAGGCTTTCGGCATTCCAGCCAATAAAAAAAACGTGCATCGCGGGCCATCCGCGCGCGGCGCGGATTTCATTGGCTGGCGTTTCGCTAGTTAGTGGAAAGCAAAATTTTTCGCGGCGCGCAAATTGCGCAATGAATAATAAGTTTTCCGCCGGCCCGCAGAAACGGCCGGTTTGAATTTCCGACCGCCCTGTTCCGCAGTCCGGTCGGACTTGCCCGCGCGCTTTCGCGCGCCGTTGGTCCCACCCCAAAGCACGAGCGCACAGCTACCACTGTGCGCCCCTCTTTGCGGTGAAACCACCGCCCGTTTTTTATGGACAAACTACATGAAAGACTGGCCCGTGCGTTCGCACCGGAAAACGTCAAGCAACAACTCGACCAGATCGCCAAGCTGAAACGGCAGGAGCGCGAGCTTCGCCGGGACAGTCGGGACCTGGCCCGCGAGTTGGAAACTGTCGCGCTCCGGGCCGAAATGCACGACGCCATGCCCACCACCGTCGCCGGCTGAAACCGCGACGCGCCCCCGCAGTAAAACAACGGGGACCGACGGCACCGCCGCCGGTCCTCGCCTTTTACTGCGAAGCGAGAAACCGCTTCGTAGTGTTGCCCAACCGCCCCCGCCACACCCTGGCCGGCGCGTGCAGACGTCTGTAATGGACCTGCGCGCGTCGCGCCAGCGGCCGGGCGCGGGAAACGGCCAAAAAATTTTCCGCCACGGTCCCGCCGGCAGTCCGGTCGGACTGCGCGCGGAATTCATTCAGTAGTTTAGTGGTAGTTTCCCCACGTCGGATTTCGGGGCTTGCGCGGACACCTACGCGAGCGCATCGCGCCGAAACGCCTCCGCACGGTTGCGGACTCCCCGGTAACGGGGATGGTTGAAAAAGGAAACACTATGCCCTCCAAGGCAGAAACCAAAAAACTCCTGTTTGCGGAAATTGACGCCCTCGCGCCCGCTGACCTGTTCAAACTCGCCAGCGTGCCCGTGAAGCTCAATGAAACCATCGAGAAATCGCGGGACTCCGAACGGGAAGAACGCAAGTTCAACGCCAAAGTCGTTGCGGCCATGAAACGCCGTTACGTCGAACGGCTGAATGCGCGCGAAATTCCGTTGGACACCACGTTCGCGAAATACTTTGAACAAAACGCCGGCGGCAAGTGCCCCGGTCGCGTGCAAAGTCTGGCCGGACTGTTCAACAGCCTGGTCCTCACGAACGATGCCGAGGGGAAACCGCTGCTCTCCGAAAGTCTCTACGACACGGCCGCGCTGGATTGGCTCGAAAAGGCCAACGCCATCGTCAACGCCGCCCAGAAGAAACACGGCGAGCAGTGGAAATCCTGCGACGAAGTGAAGGACGCCATCACGGCGCTCTCCACCCCCGGCGACGCCGCCGAGGCGCTCGATAAAATCCGCGTCAAACAGAAAGGGACCGACACGCCGGCCGCCGAAACCGACGCCGGCAGCGTCACCCTCACCGCGGAACGCGCGGTGGAGTTTTTGATCGCGTTCGCGGGCGACGCCCTGAAAGCCGTCGCCGCGAAACCGGGTAATGCGAAGGAATTGTTTTTTGCCCACAACGCTTTAACCACCCGTCTCAATGACGTGATGGAAGCGATGGACAAAATTACCGACGCCTACCAGGCGACGCACAGCAAGGAAACCGTTCAGCAATGGTTGAAGGACCACAACAAAGGTGTGGCCGACAACGTGACGGTTATCCGCTCGGCGCCCGCCGAAACGCCGGCCCCTGCGCCGGCCGCGACGGAACCCGTCGCCGACGCCCCGGCCGAAACGCCGGTCGCCGAAACCGAAACCGCCGCCGCCTAACCGCGCCGGCCCTCACCCGACCGGGTTGCGAAACCCGGTCGGCCTCTTTCTCCAGCGGCGCACACCGAACTGGGCGCCCGAAATGGCCGACACATCGCGCCGGCTGGAAAAAATTTGGAAACGGTTTAACCGCTTCCCCGCCGCTCGTCTATCCCGACCGCGGCGAAACTTTACCGACCGGCGCCCCACGGCCCGGCGGTGAAACGCAACCACTGAAAAAATATGAAAACGAATAGTTGAGCCATTTGGCCCCGGACAGCCCGACCGCCGCCCTGCGCGGCCAGCCGGACCCGGAAACGCCCCAACCCGTCCCCACGGGTTGGGGCTTTTTTCGTTTCTATTTTTTTTGCCGTTTTTTGGGTGAAACGCCAGCGGATGACGGCCAGAAACCGTTTCCCGGCGGACCCTTCCGCCGTCCGGTCGGACTGCCCGAAACGCGAAAATAAATTTTTCCGCCGGTCGTTCTCAAACCGGCCCGCCCAATTTTCCGGCGGCACACCGCTTAACCCACTAACCTTTATGAACCTGACCCCTGCACCCAGCGACCCCGCTTTAACCGCGCGCCGCGAAATCGGCGTGGTCACCGGCCGGCTGTTTTCGCCGCCGTGGCTGTTAGCCCGCGCACGCCGCGCGGAACGCCTCGCCGCCCGCAACGCCGACGCCACCGGAAACGGCACGCTTTTGCCGCCCGGCCAACCGCTGACCCAAAAGCTAATTTTCCCCGCCGGCTTAACTTTTACCCCATGAACCTCACCCTTTCCCAACTGACTCGTTACCACCGAGCGCTGCTTTCCAGCCAGGATTGGCAAGTGGCCGCCAACGAAATCGCCAAGGGCAACGAAACCATCTACAACGCATTAGCCGCCGCCAGCGAGCCAGACAAGGCGTGCAGTTGCGACGCCTGCTTGTTGCATTTTTACCCACCCGAAACTGACGCCTGATTCGCCCCATCTGTGTTTCATCTGTGGCCATCTTTGGCCCAGCAACCCACCGCCCCGAGCGTGCAGACGTCTGCGCGTTCGGGGCATTTTTTGTTTCCCTCCGGTTGACTCGCCCCGCCCGTCGGCGCGGCGAACGCTAACCGCCAACACCAAACCAAAACCAAACTAACATGAAAGCACAAATCGTGGACGGCCACCTCGTCCTCACCCTCCCCCTGCAAACGCCTACGAACAGCAAGTCCGGCAAAACGCTGGTCGTCGCCAGCACCCACGGCAACCAGAAAACCGACGTGACCATCAACGGCAAGCCCGTCACCGTCGGCGTCAACGCCTACATCAAAGCGGACTAGCCCGCCAAACATCGCAACTCTGCCGTCCGCCACCCTCCCGGCGTCGGACGGCAGACTTCCGGTTTTTGCGCTTGCAAAACCAGCAACTTACAATTAAAGCAATACCATGCTGAAAACGCGATCCACGGCCACCACGCGCCGGCAACGCCGGTTAGCGGCGTATGTCCGCCGCAGCACCAGCGGTCGCGCCAACCATCATCGCGCGTGGCAACGCCTCCAGCACGCCGCCGCCCTCCTAACTCCCAACTCCTAGCTCCTAACTCCCAACTCCTTTTCCCAATGCCCCTCACTCCCGCCACTTTCGCCGCTGCGTTGCGCGCAGGGTTTTACTTCTGCGAACACTGCGGGCGCATTGTCTTGGAAATTGCGGCGCTCGCGGTGGACCCGTTTAATCCCGGGTTCGCCAGTTGCCCGCACTGCCATAAACGCACCTGCGTCTGGCACGGACCCACTCTCCCACCGCCACCCATCCAACCCTGCTAACTTTATGAACGACTGGGATACCGACGATTTTTGCCCCACCCCCACCGAAGACAATACCGATGCCCGCGCGTTTGTGCGCGCGTTAGTCATCATTGTGCTGACCGGTGTGTTAATGGTCGGCGGCGCCCTCTGGTTTCTTGGCCACGCCCTTTATGAATATGCCCAACACCATTGAAACGGCCGGCCAACGCGCCGAGCTGGAACGCCAACAAGCCGCCACCGCCGCCACTGTGGATTTCATCGGGGAACTGCTCTGGTGGGCACTCATCGTCGGCGGCGCCGTCCTCCTCTCCAACCTCAGCTATTAAAATTTTGCCACTGAGGCACCGAGACACCGAGTTATGAACCGATTAAGCAATTGCGTTCCTCTGCGTCTCTGTGCCTCGGTGGCCAACCCATGAAAAAACTCCTTTTCTGCCTGACCACCTGCCTCCTCGCGGGAACTTCCGCGCACGGTAGCCGCATCCCCCAAGCCGCTGCCGTGCGCGCCATTTTAGGCGAAAGCCTCAACCAAAGCGCGAAAACCCAGCTTTTGCTGGCCGTCGCGCTCCGGCATCGCGCCACCCTCCAAGGCGTGTACGGCGTGAACAATCCCGTCGTGGCCACCGCCAGCGCCGCCGCCCGCGCGCAAGCCACGCGCGCCTGGCAACTTTCCGCGTTGCCGGCCAACAACGCTTTATTGCCCGCCCGCTGCCGTTATTTCGGCTGCCCCGGCGACGCCCCCTATTTTGCCAGCATCGGCCTGAAACCCGTCTGCCGCTCCGGCAGCATCACTTTTTACCAATGAGTTACCTCCTGATCATTGAGCAGCTTTCCCCTACCGAGTTTGATTTGAAAGTCAACGGCCTCGACGCGCACCTGCGTTGGGAACCCAAAACCAACGATTGGACGCTCGATGTTTTTAATTCCCACATTGCCCGCGACCACAACCGCGCGCATGTGGGCACTTATACCTGCGGCGAAAACCCGGCAGTCCCGGACTGGACCGAAGCCATCACCACGCTGACCGAACACAACGGCCAGCGCGACTTGGGCGCGACCTAACCATGAAACCCCTGTTGGCCATCACCGTGCTCTTGCTGTTGCGCTGGATTGCGTGGTTGCTCTGGGCGTGGTATCGGCGCTGGCACGTCACGGAAATCCGGCTGCAACGCCTGCACCGGCAGTTGCGCCTCCAACGCCAACCCCCCGCCGCCCAGCGCCGGGAACATGGCCAACCCACTTTGCGCCAGATCGGCGCGTAAACCCCGAACCAAACCGAAAGGAGGCCACTATGGCGGCGAGCCAAGGCAAAAAGAGACCAATGCCCGCAGCGGACCCTACGATCACCTAAAATAAAAATCAACCCAGCTAACGAACCCCGGAGCGCTTCCCAGCGTTCCGGGGTTTTTTTGTTTGACCGGCCAGCGTCCGGAGCGTGCCCGAAGGAACGCGGTTCGCACCGCTTCCCCGCCGCTACCCGCGCGCTCGCCGGTCACCCAACTTTAATCACTTCCATTACGCCTTAATTACTATGGACATCAAATGCGCCAAATGCAGTGAACCGTGGGACGCTTACGGCGTTCGCCACGGCGATATGGAATCCGGCGAAAGCCAGCGTTTTTTGCGCGGCGAAGGCTGCCCGACTTGCAATTTCGGCACCACTTGCCCGCGTTGCGCCGGCACCGGTAAAGAACGCGAAGACCATTCCCCCTGCTATTGCCGGGGCGAACATTTTATCATCGCGCGCATCCTCAAAGATTCCGATGATGGCCGGGGCGAATGTTATCCGTATCGCTGCGATCTGTTTTTACAAGTCGGCAAACCAGTGCCCCGCTCTAATCCAGTCCGGTTTGGCTATCTACCAAACGTCCAACACCTCACGCCCGAGCAACGCCGCCGCGCGTTGGTCTTGAAAATTTACAGCCAAAAACAGTGCCGGGATGGTTGGTACAGCGAAGCCAAACTCGCTTGCCCATTGTGCAGCGAGCAGCCAACGATTCCGTGCGCAATTTGCGCCGGCACCGGCAAATTTGCCAGCCCGCTCGATCCGGAACGGACCGCCGTTTTTGCCGCCGCACAAATGCTGGCGGGCGACGTGGATGGCCAACAAACTTTCCTCGAAGACCACACCTGAGTTATGAGCATGATTTCCATGATTGTTGGGCGCTGCCATGTCAGCCAATCCAATTTAAGCGTTATTCGCTACGTTTTGAGCCGGACCGCCCCGGGCTGGTTTCGCCAACAACCCCGGCGGCAACGCCATAAATTGTTACGCGAAATCATCCGCGAACACCAAGCAAACCGTGATTTGTTCACGCGTTACCGGTTCTAAGTAAAAACACAATTAGCCACCGAGGCACCGAGGCACCGAGCAAAAAATCTCTGCGTCTCAGCGGCTCGGTGGCAAAAACCAACCCTTCACCTATGCCCACCAAAATCCGGTTCACCATTTTCCTGCGCGATTACGGCCCCGTGCAACGCGCCACCGATTTGCCGGCGGCGGCATGGCACCAAGCCGTCGCCGAAGGCCGGTTCGCTACCGTTTACCACGGCGAAAACGATTGGCTGACGCCCGTGCTCGCCGTCGTGCGCCGGCACGGGTACGTCAATACCCTGTGCAAAATCACTTTTGCCCGCCCGTTACCCGCCACCGTCACGGAAATTATCGGCTGGCGCCACCACGCCGCCGCGCGGGAATTATGCGACGGCGAAAACCACGATGATGACGGCGCCGCCCTTAAACGCGATCGCCTCGCCATCGCCTCCTGATTTCCCGCTTCCAACTCCTAACTACCAACTCCTAGATCCCCACTCCTAGCTCCTAATTTTATGCCTTACTGCATCTGCCAAACCCACCTGAGTTGGTACGGCCCCGACCACGGTGTCGCTTGCCCTTGCCACCCCAGCAACCAACCCAAAACCGCCGATTGGATGGAGGCACCCGACGGCCAATTGCCCGCCGGCATTCGCTTTTTGACCCGGTCCAGCCCCGGCATCACTTTGCTGCCGGATGAAAACTGGGAATCCGAATTTGACCACTGGAGCAGCCCCAACGGTTGCCACGAAGATTGCCCCGCCTGCGCCGACGCCCAAGCCAACGCGCCCAAAACGGAATACATTGGTCCTGATAATGTCGCCGGCAAAGTTTGGAAGCTAGACGTCGGCGCGGAATGCAACCTCTTGCTGGAATTTGCCGAAGACGTGGAGCAGCGCCGCATTGCGTATTTGCAAGGCGAACACGTTTGGCCGGAACCGCCCGGCTACCGCCCGATTGTCGTTCCCGAACGCGCCGCCCTGTGCGCCGCCATCCGCTCCCTCGTCCGCCGCGCCGCCGAGTTCGAGCAACTGGACCGTCAATAACCCGCGTACAGACGCCTGCACGCCCAATTTTTTTTAGCCACAGATGGCACAGATGAAACACAGATTATGACCAGAAAAATATCCATCACTTATAGCTGGTGGCGTAACGACAAAAAACGCATCAAAGCAGCCCACGTTGAAGCTTTAGAAGAATCTGCGGTAGATCGCATCACGGAACAA
>Ga0007882_10002500_pt1 | contig 10266 bp, 5 predicted proteins | sample CryBogCBH12Aug01_FD_71195 | JGI IMG/M metagenome (GOLD analysis project Ga0007882, IMG submission 71195) | Freshwater microbial communities from Crystal Bog, Wisconsin, USA - CBH12Aug09.1 | ecosystem: Environmental > Aquatic > Freshwater > Lake | place: Crystal Bog, Wisconsin, USA | collected... | reverse complement strand
CGCCCTGTTCGGCCCGACCGCGCCGGAACGCACCGGCCCTTATGGTCAGCTCCAAAATGTTTTGCGCCTCGATCTCCCCTGCTCGCCGTGTTTGAAATCAACCTGCGCCTACGAGAAAACGGACGAGTGTTTGCGCGCCCTTTCGCCGGCAATGGTTTTGGCCCGCGTGGAAAAGTTTCTCGCATAATTTCAAGCGTCCGCGCGCGCCGTCTGCGCTTGACGAATGATTTTTTCGCACCACGCTGATGCCATGAAATTCATCGCGGCAATTTTTCTTTTCATTGTCACCATCGTTTTGGCGCAGGACAGTGATTTGCCCTACCCGCCGCCACGCGCCCACGAAATGTCCGTCGCGCTCTTCAACCAGAAAAATTTTTCCGGCTGGACGTTTTGCATGAAGGACAACGCCGACCCGCTGCAAACCTGGAGCGTGACGAATGGCCTTATCCATTGCACCGGCAAGCCCGTCGGCTATCTCCGCACCACCGGAATTTACAGCAATTATTTTCTCACCGTCGTCTGGCGCTTCGTCAAAATCGCGCCCAAGGCCGACAACACCGGCATCCTCGTCCACATCCAGCCCGGCGATAAAGTCTGGCCGCAATGTGTGCAGGTGCAGGGCAAACATACGCGGCAGGGCGATTTGTTTTTGATGGAAGGCGCGGAAGCCAAGGAGCACAAAGGCATGGACAAAAATACGCCGGTGCCGTTGCAAGGCGATTCGGTGGAAGTCCCCGTCGGCGAATGGAACAAGGCCGAAACGATTTGTGTGAACGGCAAAGTCGAGTCCTTCATCAACAGCAAGTTCGTGAACGAAATCACCGAATGCACGATCAACTCCGGCTTCATCGGCATTCAAAGCGAAGGTGGCGAAATCGAAATCCGCTCGATTGATTATTGCCCGCTCAAGTTTTAACTGGCGATTTTCTTTTCGACCCAACCGGGACTAAAGCAGCCGTAGTCCGGATGTTTCGTGCCTTGGTTGCCTTAAAATTATTTGTCTGCGCTTTCTAAATTTGGGCGGTTCAAATAATCTGCAGCACAATTTCATGAAATATTTTTGCCCATTATTGATCGCGTTCGCTTTTTCCCTTCGCGCCGAAATCGTTTCCGTCACGATTCAAACGCCACCGCCGGCCGAGATCGGCTATTTCAAACTCGGCACCACGAAAAATCCCGCCGGCCACGAAATCGTCGTGAACAGCCGCAGTCTGCTGTTTGACGGCCAGCCGGTGTTTCCGGTGATGGGCGAAATGCACTACTCGCGCGTGCCGCAGGCCGAGTGGCACGCCGAGCTTTTGAAAATGAAAGCTGGCGGCGTGGACATCGTGGCGACGTATGTTTTTTGGATTCATCACGAGGAAATTCAAGGCCAATGGGATTGGAGCGGCCAGCGCGATTTGAACAAGTTTTTACAGACCTGCGGCGAACTCGGATTGAAAGTCGTCGTCCGTTGCGGCCCGTGGTGCCACGGCGAAGTGCGCAACGGCGGCTTGCCCGATTGGGTGCAGAAAAGCGGCTGGAAGCTGCGCTCCACCGACACGAATTTTCTCGCCGCCGTGAAATTTCTTTACGCACAAATCGCGGAGCAGATGCACGGCGAACTATGGAAAGACGGCGGCCCGGTCATCGGCATCCAGGTGGACAACGAATTCGGCGGCTCGCCGAATTATTTGATGGCGCTGAAAAAGATGGCGATTGAAACCGGCATGGACGTGCCGCTTTACATCAAGACCGGCTGGCCACCGATGAAAACGCCGGTGCCGCTCGGCGAATTGCTGCCGCTTTTTGGCGCTTATCCGGATGGTTTCTGGACACGCGGCACCCAACCGATGGAAGGAGCGGCGTGGGAAAATTTTACTTTCCGCATCACCCGCACCGACACCGGCATCGGCAACGACACGTTGAAGATGGATAAAAGCGGCGACGACGCCGGCACCGAGAAATATCCGCACCTGACCTGCGAGGTCGGCGGCGGGATGCCCGCGTCGTATCACCGGCGTATCAACTACGATCCGCGCGATGTCGAGGCGAACGTGCTGACGCAGCTCGGCGGCGGCAGCAGTCTGCTCGGCTATTACATGTATCACGGCGGACAGAATCCCGACGGGAAACTCACGACACTGCAAGAATCGCAAGCCACCGGCTACCCGAATGATTTGCCGGTGAAAAGTTACGACTTCAACGCGCCACTCGGCGAGTTTGGCCAGATCAATCCGCAATACTACTGGCTGCGCCGGCTGCATCTATTCCTGCACGATTACGGCCAATACAACACCCCGCTCGCGCAGATGCCGGCGACCTTGCCGGATTTGCGCCCGACCAACAAGACCGACCTCGCCACGCTACGCTGGGCCGCGCGTTCGGATGGCAACAGCGGCTACGTTTTCGTGAACAACTACCAGCGCCTCCAGCCGCTGCCCGCGAAAAACGATGTCCAATTCAAACTGAATCTGCCCGGCAGCGAACTGGTCTTTCCACAAAGGCCGGTGACGATTCCCGCCGACGAATTTTTCTTCTGGCCGTTCAATCTCGATCTCGCCGGCGCGAAACTGATTTACGCGACCGCCCAGCCGGTTTGCAAAATGGATGACGGCGACGTGCAGGTTTTTTATTTCGCCGAAACGCCGGGCGTGCCGGCGGAATTTGTGTTCGCGGCGGGATCGCTGCGAGCTTCGCCGGCGGAATTCCATGATGTGAAGCCGGGCCGCAAGCCGGCGATTTCCTTCAAAAACAAACTTGGGGAACCAATCCAAATTGTGCTGCTGGACGAAGCGGATTCCTTGGCGCTAAAGAAAACCGCCGATGGCAAGCAGGTTGTATTTGAAAAGCCACCGGCGGCTTCCCTCACCCTGGTCAAAACGGAATTGGTCCACGCGGCCGGCCCGGCGCGGGAAATTCCGTTGAGCACCGGCAAAACACACCTCGCCCTCGCACCGACGGACGACGATTTCACCAACGCAGCGGTCTGGCAAATCAGGTTGCCGGCAAAGGTGGATTTGAAAACCAATCCCCTGCTCCGCCTTCGCTACGTCGGGGACGTAGCGCGACTGACGCTCAACGGCAAATTGATCGCGGACAATTTTTACAGCGGCCGCGAGTTCGACCTCGGCTTGAACCGCTACGCGCCGGAAATTTTCACCGGCGAATTGCGGCTGGAGATATTACCATTGCGGAAGGACGCGCCGATTTTTCTGGAGCCAAAGGCCCGTCCGGATTTCGGAACGAATGAAACTTTTTTGAAACTTGAATCGGCGGCCATCGTCCAGCAGGTTGATTCCGCCGAATAAAATCATTTCCATCACCTTTGCATGAACACAAAAGTTTTCGCTCTGGCCGTCCTGACGCTGGCCGGCGCCGGCACGATTTCCGCCGCTGATTTAACCCTATGGTATCAGCAACCTGCCGCCGACAAAAAGCCGATGAACGAAGCGCTGCCCATCGGCAACGGGCGGATGGGCGCGCTGCTTTTCGGCTCACCGGAGCGCGAACGCATCAGCGTCAACGAAAGCAGCCTCTGGACCGGCGGCGAAAATCCCAACGGCGACTACAATTCCATGGGCGCCTATCAGGTGCTCGGCAATGTGTTTGTAAATCTGCCGGGTGGTGGCAACGAGACGGATTACCGGCGCGACCTCGATCTGGCGAATGCCTTGTCCCACGTCAGCTACGCCAAGAACGGCGTGAAGTTCCAGCGCGAATTCCTGTGCAGCCATCCGGCGGAAGTCTTGGCGGCGCAATTCACGGCGGACAAACCGGCGAGTTACACCGGCAGCATCGAACTGGCGGATTCGCACAGCGCCAAAATCGTCGCGGACGGAATCCGAATCACGGCATCCGGCACGCTGGACAACGGGATGAAGTTCGAGTGGCAGTTGCTCGTGCTGAATCAGGGCGGCACCGCCATGCTCGTGACCGATACCACCTCGACACGGCTGGAGTTCAAGGGCTGCGACAAACTCACGCTGCTCATCGCGGCGGGCACGGACTATGTTTTCGACCACGCCAAAAAATATCACGGCGAAGACCCGCACGCCCGGGTGACGGCGCAACTGGACGCGGCCGCGAAGAAAAGTTTCGCCGACTTGAAAGCCGAACACATCCAGGATTTTCAGGTCTTGTTCAACCGCGTCCGCGCCGACTTCGGCCCGTCCAGTTCCGCGCAGACCGCGCTGCCGACGGACAAGCGCAAGCTTGAAGCCTTCACTACGGTTGACCCCGGCCTCGAAGCGCTGCTGTTCCAATACGGCCGCTACCTGATGATCTCCTGTTCGCGCCCCGGCGGTTTGCCGGCGAATCTGCAAGGCCTCTGGAACGACAACAACAAACCCGCGTGGCACAGCGATTATCACGCGAACATCAACATCCAGATGAATTACTGGCCGGTCGAGATCGCGAATCTCGGCGAATGCCACACGCCGCTGTTTGATCTGCTCGCCAGCCAGATTCCCGCGTGGCGCGCGGCGACGGCGCAGGCCAAAGATTTCCGTTTGGCCGACGGCAGTTTCACCAAGCGCGGCTTTGCCATCCGCACGTCACACAACATCACCGGCGGCATGGGCTGGAAGTGGGACAAGACCGCGAACGCCTGGTATTGCCAGCATCTGTGGGAGCATTATGCGTTCGGCCTGGATAAAAATTATCTCCGCACCGTCGCGTATCCGATCCTGCGCGAGACGTGCGAGTTTTGGGAAGACCATTTGAAGACGCTGCCCGACGGTAAGCTCGTCGTGCCGAAAGCCTGGTCGCCCGAACACGGCCCGGACGAGGACGGCGTGACTTACAGCCAGGAAATTGTGTGGGACTTGTTCAACAACTTCGTCGCCGCCAGCGACGCGCTGGGAAAAGATTTGGCCTACCGCAATAAAATCGCCGCGCTGCGCGACCGGCTCGTCACCCCGCAGGTCGGCAGTTGGGGACAGTTGATGGAATGGATGGTCGAGAAGAAAGGCACCAACGCCATCGCCAAGAGTCCCGAACTCGACACGCCCAACGATCATCACCGCCACACCTCGCATCTCTTCGCCGTCTATCCCGGCACGCAGATTAGCGCCAGCAAGACGCCCGCCCTCGCGGCGGCGGCGAAGGTCACGCTCGACGCCCGCGGCATCGCTGACAACAGCGACGTGCGCGAATGGTCGTTCGCCTGGCGCACGGCGCTTTATGCGCGGCTACGCGATGCCGAACACGCGCACCAGATGTTGCAGCAATTATTTTCTTCGCGGAACACCTGTATCAATCTCTTCGGCCTCCATCCGCCGATGCAGATTGACGGCGACTTCGGCGTCACCGCTGGCATCGCCGAGATGCTGGTGCAAAGCCAGGCGGGCGAAATCGAATTGCTCCCCGCCCTGCCCGGCGCGTGGCCGACCGGCAAGATTTCCGGCCTGCGCGCACGCGGCGGCTATGAGGTCGGCGTGGAATGGAAGGACGGCAAACTCGTTGCCGCCACCGTCAAAAATGTCAACGGGGATGGCACTGCAATAATCCGTTACGGCAATCTCACCACCGAACTACATCTGGCGCCTGGCGCGCAACAGACCATCGGGCCGGCCTTGAAATGATCCCGTGAAAAAACTTGGCCCTTTTCTGTTCGCCGGCCTGACGGCCCTTTCCGTTTTCGGCGGACCAAGTCCGGCCGGGGATATTTTGGCGGGCTTACGCCCCGAACATCCGCGCCTGCTCGCCACTGGCGCCGACTGGGAAAAGCTTCAGCGCCGCCGGCAAAGCGACGCGGAACTGGACGCGCTGCTCCGACATCTCGTCGAGGACGCCCGCGCAACCTTGGGCGAACCGGGCATCGTCTATAAAAAGGAGGGCAAAAGGCTGCTGGCGGTTTCGCGGAACACTTTGCGCCGCGTCGAGCTGTGCAGCTTCGCCTACCGGCTCACCGGCGAGAAAGTTTTTCTCGACCACGCGGAGCAGGACTTGTTGACCGTGGCCGCGTTCAAGGACTGGAACCCGCCGCATTTTCTCGACACGGCGGAGATGACGGCGGCGGTGGCGCTCGGCTACGACTGGCTGTTTGCCGATTTGCCGCCGACAACCAAAACGATCCTACGCCAGGCCATCATTGAAAAAGGCCTCACGCCCGGGTTGGAGCCGCACAACTACTGGTATCGCGCCACGATGAACTGGAATCAGGTCTGCTTCGGCGGACTGACGCTGGGCGCGCTGGCCATCGCCGACGAGCAGCCCGCCGTCGCGCGGGAGCTGCTCACGCTCGCACAAACGGATAATCCCAACGGCCTCAAGCCTTACGCGCCCATCGGCATTTATCCCGAAGGCCCGGGCTACTGGAATTACGGCACGACCTATCAGGTGCTGCTGATCTCCGCGCTCGAATCCGCGCTAGGCACGGATTGGAACCTGCCCAAATCTCCCGGCTTCCTCGCCAGCGCGGCGGCCCTGGTGGAGCAAACCGGTCCCACCGGCCGGTCGTTCAATTTCTCCGACGGCGGCGACGGCGTGGCGTTTGAACCCACCCTGTTCTGGTTCGCGCAGCGCCTGCATTATCCAGCGCTGGTGTATTTTCAGGACGAACTTCTCCGGCACAAACTGGCGCGGCCGGCCAGCGATGAAAAGGACGACGGCCTGAGTCCGCTGCTGGCGTTTTGGCTGGCAGGTTTGCCGAAGGAAATTCCCGCGCCCACGCTGCCGCTCGCGTGGCAGGGCGACGGCCCGAATCCCGTCGGCGTTTTCCGCAGTTCGTGGACGGACACCAACGCGCTCTTCCTCGCGTTCAAGGGCGGATCCGCCAGCGTCAACCACGCGCACATGGACGCCGGCGCGTTCGTGCTGGATGCCGACGGCGTGCGCTGGGCGAGCGACCTCGGCGCGCAGGATTATTATTCCATCGAGTCCAAGGGCTGGTCGCTGTTCAACATGAAACAGAACAGCGACCGCTGGCGCGTCTTCCGGCTGAATAATTTCAGCCACAACACCCTGACCCTCGGCGGGCAGCTCCACAAGGTGACCGGCGACGCGCGAATCATCAGCTTCACCACCAATGCCGCCACGGTGAATCTCACGGCGGTCTTCGGCGGACAGGCGGGCAGCGTGCTGCGCCGCTTCCGCGTCAGCGACACGCGCACGGTCACCATCCGCGATGACATCGGCACGGCCAAACCCGGCCTCGCCGTGCGCTGGCAGATGGTCACGCACGCCAAGATTGGCGTGAACCAAAACACGGCCACCTTGCGGCAGGCCGGCAAAAGCCTGACGGCCAAAATCATTTCGCCCGCCGGTGCCACTTTTGAAATCGCCAGCGCGCAGCCGCCGGACGACGGCGTGAACCAGCCCAATCCCAACACGCAAATTCTCGTCGTGAACACCGCCGTGCCCGCCACCGGCCAGCTTACTTTGGAAATCGAACTTCAGCCGGGCGGCGAATCCGCCGGGAAGTAAAATTGATTCCGCGCCCGCTTCCTGCTTCAATTTGCGCGCATGAAAATTCTGGTCATCGGCTCCGGCGGCCGCGAGCACGCCCTCGTGTGGAAACTCGCGCAGTCGCCCAACGCCACGCAGATGTGGTGCGCGCCCGGCAATGCCGGCATCGCGCAGGAGCGCCTCCGGAACGGTTCGCCGGTGGAATGCGTCAACCTCGGCGCGGAAGATTTGCCCCGGCTGCTCGCCTTCGCGCAAGAGAAGAAGGCCGACCTCACCGTCGTCGGTCCCGACAATCCGCTCGCGCTCGGCATCGTGGACTTGTTTCAGCAGCACGGTCTGCGCATCTGGGGCGTCAATAAAAAGGCCGCGCAGTTCGAGTCCTCCAAAGTTTTCTCCCAAAAGTTCATGGAGAAATACGGCATCCCGACCGCTGCCGCTGGCACGTTCTCGGAGGCCGGGCCGGCCAAGGCCTTTTGCGCCACGCTCGGCGGCAAATGCGTGGTGAAGGCCGACGGCCTCGCGCTCGGCAAAGGCGTTTTGATTTGCGCCAACCAAACCGAAGCCGAGAAGGCCGTGGACGAAATCATGGTGAGCAAGGCATTCGGTTCCGCCGGCGCGAACGTGGTCATCCAGGAATTTCTCGAAGGCACCGAGGTTTCGCTCCACGCGTTATGCGATGGGAAGACCGCGAAGATTTTCCCCACGTCGCAGGATCACAAGCGCGCGCTCGACGGCGACCTCGGCCTGAACACCGGCGGCATGGGCACCTATTCGCCCACGCCGTTCCTCAACGATGCGCAGCTCGCGGACGTGGCGAAAAAAGTCCTCGACCCCTTCATGCGCGGCTGCGTGGCCGAGGGCATTGATTATCGCGGCCTGCTTTATCCCGGCGTGATGCTCACGAAGAACGGACCGAAGATTCTGGAGTTCAACGCGCGCTTCGGCGACCCCGAGACGCAGGTTTATTTGACGCGGCTGGAAAACGATTTGGTGGAACTCCTTGCCGCCAGCGTCTGCGGTTCCCTAGGTTCCCTCGAACTTAAGTGGAGTCCGCTCGCGAGCGTGTGCGTGGTGATGGCCAGTGGCGGTTATCCTGGCAATTATGCGAAAGGCAAAATCATTTCGGGCCTCGATGCCGCCAACGCGCTGCCGCACACGAAAGTTTTCCACGCAGGAACAGCCTTTAAGGACGGGCAAATCGTGACGAACGGCGGCCGCGTCCTCGGCGTAACGGCGCTCGGTAAGGATTTGAAAACCGCGCAGGCCGCCGCGTATGTCGCTGTCGAAAAAATTTATTTCGAGGGCGCGCACTACCGCCGCGACATCGCGGCGAAAGCCTTATTTTGATGACCCCGTTTCGCTGTTCGGGGCAAGTTTTTCCTGCAGCCGGCGAAGCTGGTTTTCTAATTGCGTCACGCGGCTGTTGAGACGTTCCAAAGTTTTCCGAGTCTCTGCCGGGACGGCCACGCAATCCTCGCAATGATGGCGCGTGGCGGCGCTGCCCTTGGCGGGATAATCAAATTTCTTGCCGCAGGCGCGGCAGGTGCGAGGGCGCTGGCCGGAGTTCAAAGGCGTGGTAAAAAGAATTCAGATTCTTTCTGAACAAGAAAGCAGAGTGTTGCGGAAATTGAAAGGGAATATTCACCATGCCGGCAGGGCCGGAGTTAACGGCCAGACCTTGAAGCTTTCTTTTTCATTGCCGGAAATTTCAAACGGCCCGGGAAATGGATTGCTTTTATTCCGCAGTTTGCCGAAGTAATCGGTATTTAGGCGCAGCGCCGAGCCGTCGGCGTTTTCAAATGGCTGATTCGAGACAACGGCCTTGCCGAGCAGTTTGGTGGTCGTGAGCTTGCGGCTGGCTTCGATGGACCACGCCTTGTCCTCAATGATTTGGAGATACCAACCATCCGGCGTCTCGGTCAACTTGACGCTGGAATCAAATTCGGGCTTCAACAAAGCATTGGTATCAAACTTAGACGGCTGCGTGCCGGCCGTGAAGACATTGCCGGCGCAGAAATACGGCAGCACCGAACTGTCGAGGGCGGATAGTTTGCAAGGCGCGAGCAACAGGTTGTTGAAGAAACGATAATCACCGCTGTCGCCCCGGGCCGCCGGATAAAGTCCGGCAACTTCTGTGGAATGAGCCGGATGAAATGGCGTGCTGCGCCGGTCATTCCGAAGATTGCGGATTGAACCGGCGATCAGATTGTGGACAAAGGCGATGCCTTGCGAATTCAACTGGAGCGACCGTTTGGAAAGCAGCAGATTGTTCGCCACCAGTATCGGGCCGTGCTGCATCTCGAAAAAAATGTCGCCGCCGTTCCCGAAATTGTCATGGAGTAGATTGCCGGTCACTTGCGCTCCCTGCGCCATCCAATCCAGCCAGATGCCGCTGACATCGCCGCAGCGGTAAATGTGATTGCGGCTGATCACCACATCAATCGCGCCGTGGAACTTGATGCCGGCCATCTCCGCCCCGCTGAAAAGCTGGCGGACATGGATGTCGTGGATGCTATTGCCGGTGATAGTGCTGAACGCGCACCCGAGACTGCCGACGATGCCCGTCTGCTCGCAATGCGAAACTTCGTTGTCGCGGACGAGGTGGCTGCCGACGGTCGCTCGGTTCCAACCATTCGTCAAAGCGCGGGTCAACGTGCCGACGTAACCTTCCGCCGACTCCGCGCGGTTGTCCCATTCGTCGCCGTATTTGCCTAGCGCGATGCCGCAGCAGGTCGAGTAGCTGATAAGATTGCTCTCGATGATCCAGACTTTGCTCCAATGCGTGCCGATCACGCCGAACTGCTCAGCGGTCGGCGGTGCCCACGACGTCGCCGCCTGGGTCAGGGTGAAGCCGCGCACGGTGAGATAATTGATGCC
>Ga0007882_10002496_pt1 | contig 10271 bp, 8 predicted proteins | sample CryBogCBH12Aug01_FD_71195 | JGI IMG/M metagenome (GOLD analysis project Ga0007882, IMG submission 71195) | Freshwater microbial communities from Crystal Bog, Wisconsin, USA - CBH12Aug09.1 | ecosystem: Environmental > Aquatic > Freshwater > Lake | place: Crystal Bog, Wisconsin, USA | collected... | reverse complement strand
CTGCTGCTGATGCCGATGGCCTTCGGCTCGCTGGTCGGTGGGCTGATGACGCTGATCGGCACCTCCCCCAACATCATCGTTTCCAGGGTCCGTGCCGACCTTACCGGCCATCCCTACGCCATGTTCGATTATTTCCCGGTGGGCTTCGGCCTGTCGCTTTGCGCCGTGCTGTTTCTCAGTTTCGCCTGGCGCCTGCTGCCGCGGGAACGCGAGCCGATGGCCGGGGCCGGGGCCGAGGACCGCCTGGCGGTCGAGGATTATCTCAGCGAGGTCAGGGTCGAGGCCGATTCGGCGATCCTCGGCAGCACGGTGGCCGATCTGGAACAGCTGTTTTCCGAGGGATCGATCACCGTCGCCGCCATCATCCGCGATCAGGAACAGCGCTACATCCCCGGCTCCCATTGGAAATTCCTGGCCGGCGACATCCTGCTGATCGAAGGCGATCCGGTGATGATCAAACCCCTGCTGGAGGAGGCGGGGCTTACCCTGATGGCCTCGGGGTCCTCGCCGCTGCAACCGGGTGCCGACTTGATTCTGGCCGAGGCGGTGGTCATGCCGGGGTCGCAATTGGTCGGCTCGACGCTGCTCAAAAGCGAAATCCGCGCCCGCCATGGCGCCGCCGTGCTGGCCCTGCGCCGTGCCGGACGGCATTTCGCCACCCGCTTGCAGCAGATGGAACTGCGCGTCGGCGACGTTCTGGTCATCGAAGGGGCCGAGGATTCCCTGCCCGGCGTACTGGCGGACCTCGGCTGTTTGGCGCTGGCCGATCGTGGTCAGCCGAGGGGGCGGCGCCAGGTGCTGTTGCCCCTGGTCATTGCCGGCCTGGCGATGGTGGTGATTGCCGCCGGCCTGGTTCCGGTCGCCATCGGTTTCTTCTCCGCCGCGGTGCTGCTGGTGATGTTCCGCACCATCTCGCTGCGTGAGGCTTATGAGGCTATCAACTGGCCGATCATCGTCATGCTGGCGGCGTTGATCCCGGTCAGCGACGCCATGAAGTCCACCGGGGCCTCGGAACTGGTGGCCGCCTGGCTGGTTCAAGGGGCCGCCTACCTGCCGCCGCAAATCGCCGTCACCATGGTGATGTTGGGATCGATGCTGCTGGCGCCGTTCCTCCATCACGCGCCGACCGTCCTGGTGATGGGGCCGATCGCCGCCGGCATGGCGGTCAAGCTCGGGCTGAACATCGACCCGTTCCTGATGGCGGTGGCGGTGGGGGCGGGCTGCGACTTCCTGACTCCCATCGGCCACCAGTGCAATACCCTGGTGATGGGGCCCGGCGGCTATCGGTTCGGCGATTACTGGCGCCTCGGCCTGCCGCTCAGCCTTATCGTGCTGGTGGTCGGCACCGTGCTGATCGAGCTGTTCTGGCCGCTGCACTAGCCAGAGGGCATAACCCGCAATAGTTGCAGAGACATAGGTTGGCTCTCATAATGAAATGACCGGCCAGGGTGGTCCTGGCCGGTCTTTTGAGGAGCAAAACCGATGTACCAAGCATCGATGCTGCTGCCTGCGAAGATACACTTGATGCTAGAGCTCGTCAATCGGCTGATTGACCTGCTGATGGTGGTCAAGGGCTTCCTGCAGTGACGGGTGCCCGGGGTCCGGTGGTTGCTGGGCCCCGGGCACCTGCCTCAAATCTCCCTGGTCGCCTGGGCCAGCCAGGCGGCCTCGGCCGGGTCGAGGAACGGCGTCAGTTCCTGGCGGACGCGGGCGTGATAGGCGTTGAGCCAGGCCAGTTCATCGCGCTCGAGGAGGTCGCGTTCGACCAAAGCGAGGTCGATGGGGGCCAGCGTCAATACCTCGAAGTCCAGCATCCTGCCGGCGGCGGTCTTGCGCACCGCCACCAGGTTTTCGATGCGTATGCCGTAGGCGCCGGCAAGGTAATACCCGGGCTCGTCGGATACGATCATGCCCGGCTTCAGCGCCTGGGCGCTGGGCAGTTTGGAGATCCGCTGCGGCCCTTCATGGACTCCCAGATAGCTGCCCACCCCATGGCCGGTACCGTGGTCGTAGTCGAGATCCTCGGCCCACAGGGCGCGCCGTGCCAGGATGTCCATCTGGCTGCCGGTGGTGCCCTCGGGAAAGCGCAGGGCGGCTATGGCGATATGGCCCTTCAGGACCAGAGTGAAATGGCGTCTCTCGCGGGTGAAGTCGCCGTCGCCGATGGCCAGCGTACGGGTGACATCGGTGGTGCCGTCGAGGTACTGGCCCCCGGAATCCACCAGATAAAGCTGCCCAGGGCGGAGCTTGCGGTCGCTCGCCGGGTTCGCCCGGTAATGAACGATGGCGCCGTTGGGGCCGGCGCCGGAAATGGTGGGAAAACTCGGGCCGCGATAAAGCTCGCCGTCGCCGCGAAACCGGTCCAGTCGGTCGGCGGCGGCGATTTCGCCGATCCTGCCGCTGCCGGCATGGGCCGCCAGCCAGGCCAGGAAACGCACCAGGGCGACACCGTCACGGCGATGGGCACGTCGGGCGCCGTCCAGTTCGACGTCGTTCTTGCAGGCTTTCGGCAGGCCGCAGGGATCCGCACCGCGATCGACCGCGGCTTTGGCGGCGGTCAGCCGGTCCAGCGCCCAGGCCGGTGCCGTCGCCGGGTCGAGACGGATGCGTTTGCCGGACAGGGCGTCGAGGGCCGGACCGAAGCGGTCGGGTTGCCCGACACGGACATCCCGGCCCAGATGGTCGGCCGCCTCGGCGGTCATCTTGCGATGGTCGACAAACAGATCGACGCCGCCATCCTGCCAGGCCAAGGCGAAGCTGAGCGGCAAGGGCGAGTATGGCACGTCGCCGCCGCGCAAATTGAGCAGCCAGGCGATGGACTCCGGCGCGCTGAGGACGACGGCGTCACATCCGGCGGTTTTCAATTCGTTGCCCAATTCGGCGCGTTTCTGCGTCGACGGCTTGCCGGCATAGGCCAGGGCATGGGGTTCCAGCGGCGCCAGCGGCGGCGGCGGGCGGTCCTGCCAGACGGCGTCGAGCGGATTGTCGGGGCAGGGCACCAGGCCGGCACCGGCCTTTTCGCAAGCCTGGCGCAACGACTCGACGCCGTTGGGGGTATGCAGCCAGGGGTCATAGCCCAGCTTCTGTCCGGTGCCGAGGGTTTCCCCCAGCCACTGTGGCGGCGGCTGGTCGACCAGATGCAGGAGGGTCCAGCTTTTGGCGTCGACTTCGGTCTTTGCCTGCAGGCTGTAGCGCCCGTCGACGAACAGCGCCGCCCGATCGGCGAGCACCACCGCCACTCCGGCCGAGCCGCTGAAACCGGTGAGCCAGCGCAGTCGTTCGGCCGAGGGCGGCACATATTCGCCCTGATGCTCGTCGCTGCGCGGCACCACGAAGCCGTCGAGGCCGCGCCTGACGAGTTCTTTGCGGAGGTCTTTTAGAGCCGTCGTCATTGGCGCCTGCGGCACTTTTCCTTATCCGTGTCTAAAATATAGTCATCACCGCAGCACCAGCGTAGACCAGCCGTTGATCCTCAGCCGAAAGGCCAGGGCCAGGCCATGGCGGCGATGGGCGGCCAGCACCAGCCGTTCCTGGCCGACCAGCAGTCCTGACAGCACGGCGAAACCGCCGACGGCGAGATGACGGCTGAGGTCGGCGGCCATCGATGCCAGCGGTCGGGCCAGAATATTGGCCGTCACCAGATCGTAAGGGCGATGCCGCCGCAGGAAGCGGCTGCGATAGCCGTCGCTGGGCTGGACGCTGATCCTGGCCCGGTTGGTCCGCGCGTTGAGCGCCGCCACCCGCACCGCCGTCGGGTCGATGTCGGCAGCCCGGACACGGGCACCGCGCCCGGCCTTGGCCATGGCGATGGCGAGGATGCCCGAGCCGCAGCCGAGATCCAGCGGTCGGCGGAACCGGCGGCGGCGCAGCAGGCGGTCGATGGCGGCCAGACAGCCCTGGGTGGTGGCATGCTCGCCGGAACCGAAGGCGGTGCCGGCGTCGATCTGCAACGGTACGCTGCCACCGGGCGGGCGGGCGTCGAAATGCGAGCCATGGACGAAAAAGCGTCCGGCGCGGATGGGGGGGAAGTCGCGTAGATTGGCCGAGACCCAGTCGGTATCGACGATCCGTTCGATGGCGGCGGGGGGCGGCGGCAGACCCACCGCCGCCGCCGCCAGGGCCAGCCGGTCCTCCAGCGCCGCACGGTCCACAGGCTGGCGGGAAAAGCCTTCCAGGCACCAGAGTTCGTCGGGGGCGTCCTCATTGCCGGCGGGATCTTCAAGGAACCAGCCGCAAGCCTCGGCAATATCCTCCAGCGCCGCTTCGCAGGCGGCGAGGCCGCGGCGCGGCAAGCTGACGCGAACCCGCCAGACCTCGGCGGCGCTCATAGGTTTTCCGCCGGCATGACGAAGCTGTCCACCACCTTTTTCGCTCCCGCCTTGTCAAAGAAGATGTCGAGTTTGTTGCCGTCGACGGCGGTGATCCGGCCGTAGCCGAATTTCTGGTGAAAAATCCGTTCGCCCGGCTGGTAACTGCGCTCGGGCGCCACCGGCGCCTGAACCGAAGGCCGCGGCGCCCAGGCGGGCACCGACGCGGCGGCGAAGCCCCCCGACAGCCCCCGCTCGGCCAGGGTCTCGACGGTGGCATCCGGCAGTTCCGCGATGAAGCGCGAGGCCAGGCTGTCCTGCCAGCGGTTGTAGATGCGCCGGGTGGCGGCATAGGAGACGAAGACCTGGCGCCGCGCCCGGGTGATGCCGACATAGGCCAGGCGGCGCTCCTCCTCCAGCGACTTCAGCCCGCCCTCGGACAGAGCCCGCTGATGGGGAAACACTCCTTCCTCCCAACCGGGCAGGAACACCACATCATATTCGAGACCCTTGGCGGCATGCAGGGTCATCACGCTGACCCGCTCGCCGCCGGACTTGTCGTCATTGTCCATGACCAGGCTGACATGTTCGAGAAAGCCGCCCAGGTTGTCGAATTCTTCCAGCGCCGCCACCAGTTCCTTGAGGTTTTCCACCCGTCCCTGGGCATCGGGGCTGCGGTCCTGACGCCACATGGCGGTGTAGCCCGACTGGTCGAGAATGGTCTCGGCCAAAGGCCCTGGCGCCATGGTCGCCAGCAAAGTCCGCCAGCGGGCGAAGTCGGCCAGCAGGTCGGCCAGGGCTTTGCGGGCCTTGGGCTTGAGGTCGTCGGTGCCGGCCAGCAGGCGGGCCGCCTCGACCAGGCCGGTACCCTGCCGGCGGGCCAGGACATGCAGGGCCTGCAGGGTGGAATCGCCGAGGCCGCGCTTGGGGGTGTTGACGATGCGTTCGAAAGCGAGGTCGTCGGCGGGCTGCGCCACCACCCGGAAATAAGCCAAGGCGTCACGGATTTCCTGGCGTTCGTAAAACCGCAGGCTGCCGACCACCCGATAGGGAAGTCCGGTGGCGATCAGCCGGTCCTCGAATTCGCGGGTCTGGAAGCCGGCCCGCACCAGGATCGCCATCTGGCCCAGCTTGGTTCCAGCGCGCTGCTCGGCCTCGATTTCCTCGACCACCCAGCGCGCTTCCTCGGCGCCGTTCCACAGGGCCCGCACCACCACCGGCGGGCCCCGTTCGGCCTCGGCGTTGCCGGGTCTCAGGGTCTTTCCCAGGCGGCCGAGATTATGGCCGATCAGGCCGGCGGCAGCGGCCAGGATGGTCGGCGTCGAGCGATAATTGGCTTCCAGGCGGATGATACGGGCGCCGGGAAAATCGCTTTCGAATTTGAGGATATTGCCGACCTCGGCGCCGCGCCAGGAATAGATGGACTGGTCATCGTCGCCGACACAGCAGAGGTTGCGGTGCTTCTGCGCCAGCAGGCGCAGCCACAGATACTGGGCGACATTGGTGTCCTGATATTCGTCCACCAGCATATAGCGGAAGCGGTCCTGGTAGTCGGCCAGGATGTCGGCATGCGCCGGGTTCTGGAAAATCGTCAGGCAATGCAGCAGCAGGTCGCCGAAATCACAGGCGTTGAGCGCCGCCAGACGGTCCTGGTAAATCCGATAGATGGCGGCCCCGCGGCCGCCCGCCAGTTCCACTGCCTCGGCGTTCGGCAGCCTGGCCGGCGGCAGTCCGCGGTCCTTCCAGCGCTGGATGCTGGCCATCACCATCTGCGGCGGCGAGGCTTTGGCGTCGATGCCTTCCTCGGTCAGGATCTGCTTGAGCAGGCGCAGTTGGTCGTCGACGTCAAGAATGGTGAAATTGCTCTCGAGCCCGGCCAGCGGCGCATGGCGGCGCAGGATCCGCGCCCCCAGGGCATGGAAGGTGCCCAGCCAGACCTGTTCGGCGGCCGCCCCGACCAGGCGCTGAACGCGCTCCCGCATTTCACGGGCTGCCCGGTTGGTGAAGGTCACCGACAGCACCTGCCACGGGCGGGCACGGCCCTGGGCGATAATCTGGGCCAGGCGGGCGGTGAGAACGCGGGTCTTGCCGGTTCCGGCGCCCGACAGAACCAGCAGCGGGCCCTCGGTGGTTTCCACCGCCAGGCGCTGTTCGCTGTTGAGCGCCGCCAGCCAGGGCGACGGCGCCGGCTGGTCGGCCGGCGGCGAGACGTCGTCGTCGAGGTCGAACGGCGAGCCCATCAGCGACGCCTTTCAGACCGCATCCGGCAGCTCGGCTTCCGAGACTACGCGGTTGCGGCCTCCGGCTTTGGCCAGATAGAGCGCCTCATCGGCGCGGTGGACCAGTTCCGCCGCCGATTCGCCGCGGCGGTAGAGGGCGACGCCGACCGACAGGGCAACCTGTCCCAGGCTGGTCCCGGTGCGGCGGTTGACGACTTTCTTGCTGGCCACCGATCGGCGGATGGCGTCGGCGACCCTGAGACCGCCGTCCATGTCGGTCTGCGGCAGGATGACGACGAATTCCTCGCCGCCGTAGCGCGCCGCCACGTCCTGGGTGCGGACGCCGTCGGTGACGTAGCGGGCCACCAGCTTCAGGACCTGGTCGCCCACCAGATGTCCGTGGGAGTCGTTGAAATTCTTGAAGTGGTCGATGTCCATCATCAGCAGTGTCAGTGGCGTACCGTCCCCATTGGCCCGTGCCATGCTCTCGCGCAAGGCCTGGTCGAAACGCTTGCGGTTGGCGATGCCGGTCAGGGCGTCAAGGCTGGCTTCGCGTTCGAGGCGTTCGAGATTCTGCCGCAGGATTTCGATCTCGGTCGAGGAAAACTGCAGGCGTTCCTCGAATTTGCGATTGGCGGCGGCCATCTGTCGGGTCTCGTCGAGGACAGCGCCGATCATCTCCGAGAAGCTGTCGGATGGCGCTCCGTCGGCGAAGTTTTCCAGCACTCCGCCATAATGCTCGGCCGAATCGCTGGCGGCGCCGATGCAGTCGGCGACTTCCGAGACCGTTCTCTCGATCCGCTGGCTGGCGTCGCGCAATTCGGCCTCCTCGATCATGCGGCCGAAATACTGGTTGAACAGTTCGTCAACCGCCTCCGCGGTCAGCTTGTCATGGCCGAGCAGGCGGTTCATCGCCAGGGACAGGTCGGAGTTATTGCCGGTCTGGTGGGTATAGGCGACGGTGAAGCGTGACGGCGTCGGCGGTATGCGCAGTTCCGACAGCAGGTTGATGGCCGAACGGGCATAGCCGGCCACCGTGGTGAATTCGTCAATCTCCGCCGAGTGGGCTTTTCTGGGCATCAGTTGCACTGCCCGACGGAGCCGTCGCCGCAAACGCGCTTGCCGTCCGTCCAGATGGCTCCCGACAGTTCGGCATTGAGCAGATCGGCGCCCTGGGTCTTGGCGCCGGACAGATCGGCGCCCTTGAGATTGGCCTTGAAGAATTTGGCGCGGCGGATGTCGGCGTTACGCAGCGAGGCGCCGGACAGGTCGGCCTTGGTGAAGTCGGCTTCGGCAAAGTTGCCGCCGTCCATCTTCACCCCGCTCATCTGCGTGCTGATGAACTTGGCATGAAACCCGTTAGCCCCGGCCAGCACCGACTGCGACAGATCGGCGCGCTCGAAACTGGCATCGGCCAACCGGGCGCCGCCGAGATCCTTCTGACGCAGGTCGCGCCCGTCGAGATAACAGCGCTGCCAATCTACCCCTGGTCGCGCCGGGTCGGTGCAGTCGGCCGCCGCCGCCGGCATCGTCGCGGTACAGGCGAATAGGGCGGCGAGGAAAATTCTGAGGTTTGCGCGCATCTGAAAGATGTAATCCGAGGCCCGTCGATGGGAAAGCCTTTTTCGAGACAATCACATTTACCTGCGGGCCCGGCGGTCTTACCTTGGTAGTCGGGATTGTTGAAAGGCGGACTTGCACCATGACAGTCAGCAAGGCGGATGAGGCGCTTGGCGAGGCCGAGCGGCTATGGATGGCCGGAGAGGCTCAGCGTGCGCGGGAGTGTTATCGCCGGGCAAGGATGCTTTATCACCAGGACAAGGACGCAGAGGGGCAGGCCAATGCGCTGACCGGGCTCGGAGATCTCGAAGCCCGTCTCGGCCATCTCGATGCCGCCCGCGAAGCTTTCACCGAGGCCAGGGTGCTGCTGGCCCCCGGTGGCGACCAGCGCCGCCAGGGAGCGTTGCTGACCCGCCTCGGTGAGTTGGCCCACCGTTCTGGAATTCTCGGCGAGGCCCGAAATTGCTATGACGCCGCCGGCGAATTGTTCGACGCCGCCGGCGATCTCTCCGGCGAAGCCCATGTGCTGAAGCGCCGCGGCCATATCGAACGCGACGAAGGCCGCCAGGATGTGGCGCTGGACCTCTACACCCAGGCGCTGACGCTGTACCGGCGGGCCGCCGACGGTCTTGGCGAAGCCCATGTGCTGCGGTCGCTGGCCGCCCTGCATGATGTGCTCGGCCAGCCGGACCGTGCCCATGAAGGCTACGAGCGGGCGCTGGAGCTGTTCCGTGAGGCCGGCGATGTGCTGGGGGAGGCCGGCACGCTGACCGGGCTGGCGCATCTGCTGCGCCGGACCCATAGCCTCGCCGAGGCTATCACAGGCCTCGAGACCGCGGCCACGCTTTATGGTCAGGCCGGCCATCTGCGGGGCGAAGCGGATATCTGCTTCGAGTTGGGACGGATGTCGGCGCAGAACGGCGACAGCAGTCACGCCCGCCGGCACTTTCTGCGCGCCGCCGATCTCTATGAACGCTCGGAGGCTACCGAGTTGAGGCGCAAGGCTTTGCGCGAAGCGCAAAGCCTTCAGTGATCAGCGCCCGGCCATGACATAGTCGCGAAGCTGATCGACCTGCATCGCGGCTTCCTCGAGGCGGGCCTTGACGACGTCGCCGATGGTGATCATGCCGGCCAGTTTGCCCTTGTCCAGCACCGGCAGATGGCGGATACGGTTGTTGGTCATCACGCCCATGAGTTTTTCCAACGGGTCCTCGGGGCTGCAGACCAGAACGTCGCTGGTCATCAGGTCGCGCACCGTCATGGCTTCCACCTTGCCGCCATGAAGCGCCAGGCCGCGAGCGATATCGCGTTCCGAGATGATGCCGACGATCGCGCTTTTGTCGTCAACCACAAGTAAAGCGCCAATTCGCTTCGAGTTAAGCAGCTTGGCGGCATCGCCCACCGACTGGTCTGCGACGGTGGTGGTTACCGTATTGCTTTGTTTTTCCTTGAGAATGGATCCGACAATCATCGCGTTTCCCTTCGTCTTGGGTGCCTCTCCCCGGCTTCTCGGCGCCTTTTGCCGCCGAGGCCATTTAGAGATTAGGGGGGTGGACTTCCTTAGGTCAAGTCCGGTGTCTGATTAAAATCGTCGGATATTTCATCCGAGCAGGGCCAGCCACTCGTCTTCGCTGAGAATGGTGACCCCAAGATCCCGGGCCTTGGTCAGTTTTGATCCGGCGTCGGCGCCGGCCACCAGGTAATTGGTCTTCGCCGATACCGACCCCGCCACCTTGGCGCCCAAAGCCTGAGCGCGGGCCTTTGCTTCGTCGCGGGTAAAGCGGGTCAGGCTGCCGGTGAACACCACTGTTTTGCCGGTCAGCGGCGAATGGGCGGCCTGGGCGAAGTCCTCGACCCTCTCCAAGCCGGCGAGGAGATCGTCGAGCGCCCGCAGATTGTGTTCCTCGGCGAAGAACAGGGCGATTTCGCCGGCCACCTCCGGACCGATCTGGTCGATGGCGGTCAGGCCCAGCCAGGCCTCGCCGTCGCGGTCGGCCGCCACCTCGAGCATGGCGGCGCGCCAGGCGGCGACCGAGTGGTAATTCAGCGCCAGCAGGCGGGCCGTCGCCTCACCCACCTGGCGGATGCCGAGCGAATAGATCAGGCGGTCGAGGCCGATCACCCGGCGTGCCCGGATTGCCTCGAAAAGCTTTTGCGCCGAGCGCTCGCCCCAACCGGGCTGCGC
>Ga0007882_10002494_pt1 | contig 10275 bp, 9 predicted proteins | sample CryBogCBH12Aug01_FD_71195 | JGI IMG/M metagenome (GOLD analysis project Ga0007882, IMG submission 71195) | Freshwater microbial communities from Crystal Bog, Wisconsin, USA - CBH12Aug09.1 | ecosystem: Environmental > Aquatic > Freshwater > Lake | place: Crystal Bog, Wisconsin, USA | collected... | reverse complement strand
TTGGACTCTAACATGAGTCAAATTATGCCGGCCACCACCTCACGGGTCAGACCGTCCAGCAACCGCCGCCTCGCCGTCATCGCGGCGGTGGTGTTCGCGCTGGACCAACTTTCCAAGTGGCTGGTGTTGCGTTCGCTGGGATTCACCGATGAAAAGATTGTCGTCGCCGGTTTTTTCAAGCTGGTTCACTGGGGCAACACCGGCGCGGCCTGGAGTTTGTTCAGCGGCAACAACAGCGCGCTGGCGTTCGTCGCGCTGCTGGCGTTCGTCGCGCTGTTTCTCACGCGGCACCATTTCAACTCGCACACGCTACCGGGGCAGATTGCGTTTGGTCTGATTTTCGGCGGCATCGCCGGCAATCTCGCCGACCGACTGTTCCGCCACGAAGTCGTGGATTTTCTCCGGTTTTACCTGCAACCGCGCGGCGGCGGTGAAATCGGCTTTCCCGCGTTCAACGTCGCCGACAGCGCCATCTGCGTCGGCGTCGGGCTAATTTTTCTCATCACTTGGAAGAACGAAAATTCGCCGAATCCGTCGGCCCCGACTTCCTCGTGAGCACCCGCACGGAAACTTTCACCGTTGATCAATCGCGCCCCGGCGAACGGCTCGACGTTTTTCTCCGCGAAAAATTTCCCGCCGCCTCGCGCGGCGCCATGCAGCGGCTCATTGAACAAGGCCACGTCCGCGTCAACGGCCAGATCGTCAAACCCACGCACACGCCGCGCGCCGGTGAGTCGGTCGAAGTCCACTGGCCCGAAGCCCGGCCCGCCGAGGCGCAGCCGGAGGCAATGCCGCTGGATATTTTGTTCGAGGATAAATCGCTGCTCGTCGTCAACAAGCCCGCCGGCCTCGTCGTGCATCCTGCCGCCGGCCACGAGGAACACACGCTTGTCAACGCGCTGCTGCACCACTGCGCCGGTTCGTTGAGCGGCATCGGTGGCGTCGCGCGGCCGGGCATCGTCCACCGGCTTGACAAGGAAACCAGCGGTTGTCTCGTCGTCGCGAAAAATGATGAGATGCATCTCGCGTTGTCGGAACAGTTTTCCAGCCGCCGCGTTAAAAAAATTTACCACGCCATTGTCTGCGGCGAACTCGCGCGTGACGCCGGTGAAATCCACGCCGCCATCGCCCGCCATCCCACGCACCGCAAACGCATGGCCGTCAACGACGATTCCACCGGTCGCGCCGCGCACACCAGTTGGCGCGTGCTGGAGCGGTTCCACGCCGCCACGCTGGTTGAAGTGCAGATTCACACTGGTCGCACGCATCAGATTCGCGTGCATTTCCAGCATCTCGGCTATCCGGTGGTGGGCGATGAAACCTATGGCGCGAAGCCGAACAAGAAATTAACGGAGCTGACCAACTACGCCGCGCCGCGCGTGCTGCTGCACGCGAAGGAATTAACCTTCGTTCATCCGCGCACGCAGCAGCCGGTGAAATTCACCGCGCCGGTGCCAACGGATTTTAAACACGCGCTGAAAGTGCTGCGGGCAAAAAAATAAAACCGGCCGCTGGCACTTTTTACTCCGCGTCCAGCGGTAGTTGGTTTTCCACCGGCGCTGGTTTTTCGGGAGCAGTTTCCGATTCCGGTGCTGGCGGTGGATTGGCGGTCGCGAGCCGAACCAGCGCGGAGCGGATGAGGCGGCCCTGAAAGGTGAGTCCGGGCGCGAGCGTTTCCGCCACCACACCGGTTGCCGGTGGCGTTTCCACGCCATGGGCGCGGTGCCGTTCGGCGTCAAATTTTTCCTCCGGCGCGGCCTCAAACGGGGCGAGGCCGACGCGGCGCGCGGCGTCGCGGCAGGCGTTCTGGAATTGGGCAATCTGCGCGGCCAACTCCGGCTGACCGGAGCGCGCGGCGGCGGTGTGCAGCGCAAAAATGTGATCCAAAATCCGCGCGACGACTTGCAGCCATTCGCCTTCGGCGCGGCGGAGTTTTTCCACCTCCAACCGGAGCGCACCTTTTTCGGTGTCGTTGAGCTTCACCTGAAATTCGTTGAACTCGCGGATTTCCACCGTCATGCGTTCGGTGATTTCGCGGGCGGCGGCGACGGTTTTTTCCGCGTCGCCCTTGGTGGTTTCCTGCACGCGTGCCCACTGGTCGGTGGCGGTGGCGACTTGCGCGGAATACTTTTTCAAATCCTGCAACTGTTCCGCGACGGTGGTGGTGGCATTGATTTCAACCAGTTTTTTGGTGGCGCGATATTCCAAAATAAACGGCAGGCAGCCGAGCAGCGCGCCGAGCGCGCCGGTGGCGGTGGCCAGAATGAATTCCGTTTGCGTAATCGGATGCGCCGCGCGGGCAATCACGAGGGCGGCCACCGCGAGCAGGGCGGCGTTGGCGGCGAGGAACGGCCACTTGGGAATGTTCCAATCGGAGACTTCTTTCATGCCGCCAGTGTCCGAAAAATGTGGACGAAGCGCAAGCCGCACCGCTGGTTTCTCCTCGACTATCGGCGGGAAAACAAAATCATGGGCGCGTGCGCCTCTGCGTCATTTTCAATCCGGCCGCGCGCGGCAACAAAGCCCGGCGGTTCCGCCATTTTCTGAACGAGCTGTCGCAACAATGCGCGCTCAAGGCCACCACCGGGCCGGGGGATGCGCGCCGGTTCGCGCACGCGGCGGTTGCCACCGGCTATGACGTCATCGTGGCCGCCGGCGGCGATGGCACGGTGAACGAGGTCTTGAACGGCATCGGCGACGATCCCGATGGATTCCAGCGCGTCAAGTTGGGCGTGTTGCCGCTCGGCACGGTGAATGTTTTTGCCCGCGAGTTGCAAATTCCGCTGCGGCTGGAGTTGGCGTGGCGGGTGGTGCGGCGCGGGCGCGAGACAAAAATTGATCTGGGCTGCGCGGATTTCACCGAGGACGGCCAGCCGCAACGGCGATATTTCATGCAACTCGGTGGTGCCGGTCTCGATGCGCGGGCGATTGAACTGGTAAGCTGGAAATTGAAAAAGAACGCCGGGCCGCTCGCCTACGTCGTCGCCGGCTTGCAGGCGTTGGCGGAAAAACAGCCGCGCCTTACGGTGAGCGCGGACGGCCGGAAATTGGAAGGCGAATTGCTGCTGCTGGGCAACGGAAAATTTTATGGCGGCTCGTTCCATATTTTTCCCGGTGCGCATCTCGCCAACGGCCAACTGGAGGCCTGCGTTTTTCCCCGTGTCAACGTGCCGGAGTTGCTGCGGCTGGTGCCCGGTTTTCTGGCGCGCCGGAAATTTTCCGAGCATCGGGTGGGCCGGCTGCGGGCGGAAAAGTTGGCGGTGGCGAGCGATCTGCCGGCCGCGTTTGAACTGGACGGGGAGTGGATCGGGAATCTGCCGGCGACTTTTTCCGTGGAACCAAAAAAATTGCGGGTCATCATTCCGTAGCCGCAGGCTTGCCGACCCGGTGGAATAGGATTAGCCTTAAAACTAATTCGCATGAGTGAAATTCTTGTCATCGGCCACCGGAATCCCGATACCGACGCCATTTGCTCCGCCATCGGCTACGCGGAATTCAAGCGGCGCACCGGCCTGGCTGAGGCGGTGGCGGCGCGCTGTGGCGACACCAATGAACGGATTGATTTTGTGCTGAACGCTTTTGGCGTGCCCGCGCCGAAATTCATCGCCGATGTTTCGCCGAAGATTTCCGACGTGATGCAGCGGAAAATTTTAAGCGTGCGGCCCAGCTCAACGGCGGCGGAGGCGTTGCGGCTCATGGATGAAAAAAACCTCCGCATTTTGCCGGTGATGGATGATGCGCAGAAATGTCGCGGCCTGCTCTCGCTGTTCAAATTGAGCAAGTTTCTTTTTCCCGCCGTCAGCCGCCACGTCGGTCAACAAAATTCCCGTGAGGTGCTGTCGTCGCTCGCCAGCCTGGCGAAAACGCTCGATGGCGAACTCGTGGTCGGCGTGGAGGCGGAGCGCGAGGACGAGCTGATTTTAATGATTGGCGCGATGGGCTTGGAATCCTTCGCGGCGCGGCTGGACAAGTTTCCACCGGACAAATGCTGTGTCATCGTTGGTGACCGGTGGGACATCCAGAACGTCGCCATCCGCGAAGGCGTTCGCGTGCTCATCGTCACCGGTGGTATTTCTGTGGAACCGAAAACCGTCGAGGCGGCGCGCAAAAACAATGTCAGTGTCATCACCTCGCCGCACGACAGCGCAACGACGGCTTCCCTCTGCCGCGCAGCAGTGTGTGTCCGCCACGTTTTGAACGAAGAATTTCTCTGCTTCCGCGAAAACGCGCCGCTCGCCGCCGTGCGTGACGAGGCCACATCCTCCGGTTACCTCGCGTTTCCGGTGCTCGATGGCGAAGGCCAGATGATTGGCATTTTGTCGAAAACGGATTTTCTGAAAACCGTTTCCCGCAAATTAATTTTGGTGGATCACAACGAACTTTCCCAGGCCGTGCAAGGCGCGGACGAGGTGGAAATCATTGAGATTATTGACCACCACCGGATCGGTGCGCTGGCCACCCAGCAGCCGATTCTGTTCCGCAACGAACCGGTCGGCTCCACCAGCACGATTGTCGCGGACTGTTTTTTCCGGCACGGCGTGGAGCTGCCGCGCAACATCGCCGGACTGCTGCTGGCGGGCGTTGTTTCTGACACGCTGAATTTGACCTCGCCGACCACCACGCCGCGCGATGCGGAAATTTTGAAGCAGCTCGAACAGATTTCGCAGGTCAACGCCCGCGAGTTTACGGAAAAACTTTTTGCCAGCGGTTCGTTGCTCACGCTTAAACCCGCGCCGCAGGCGGTCACCACCGACTGCAAGGAATACCGCGAGAACGGCGCGAAATTCAGCGTGGCGCAGATCGAGGAAATCGGCTTCGACCAGTTTTGGAAGCGGAAAGACGAATTGCTGGAGGCGCTCGAAGCTTACCGCGCCCAGCACGCGTATCATTTTTCCAGCTTGCTGGTCACCGACGTGGCCACGCAAAGCTCGCTGCTGCTGGTTGCCGGTGACGAGAAATTTATCCGGCGCATTGATTATCCGCGGCTGGAGCCGGGCATCTACGAACTGCGCGACGTGGTTTCCCGCAAGAAACAACTGCTGCCCTATCTCACCCACTGTTTGCGCGAAAAGGAAAAAGGCCTGAAAGGCGAACCGCGCTGATTTTGTGGCCGGTTTCGACTTTTCTTTCACCGGCCAGCAATTACGATGTCGGCATGAGCCATTTGCAACGCGCCATTGAAGATTCCGTCACCACGCTGCGCAGTTTGTCCGCGCTGGAGGAACCGCTGGCCCGCGCCGCGCAACTGATTTTGCGCTGCCTGACTTCCGGTAAAAAACTGCTGGTCGCGGGCAACGGTGGCAGCGCGTCGGATGCCACGCATCTCGCCACGGAATTTCTCTGCCGCTTTCAAGGCGACCGCCGACCGTATCCGGCACTGTCGCTCACCGCCAACGGCGAGTTCATGACCGCCGTGTGCAACGATTACCACGCCGATGAAATTTTCGCGCGGCAGGTCTGGGGACTGGCGGAAACCGGCGACGTGCTCATTGTCATCACCACCAGCGGCAAATCCAAAAACATCGTTCGCGCGCTGGCGGAGGCAAAGCGCAAAGGCGTTGAGAGTATCGCGTTTTTGGGGCGTGACGGTGGTTTCACCAAAGGCCTGGCGACGGTGGATTTGATTGTGCCCGGCACGGTGACAGCGCGGATTCAGGAGGGGCAAAAAGTTCTTTACCACGCGCTCTGCGAAATCGTCGAAGAAAAACTGCCCAAACAGTGATTCAAAAATAATCCGGCTCGTTGCCGGCTTTCCATTTAATGTTGCAGCCGATGCTGGGCTGCTGGTTTTCCAAAACGGTATTGCCGGTCAACACGGCGTCGAGCGCGGCGCGCAAATCTTTTCCCGTCACCGGAATCCCGTTGCCGGGCCGGCTGGCGTCAAGCTGACCGCGATAAACGAGCTTCCGGTGCCGGTCAAAAAGGAAAATATCCGGCGTGCAGGCGGCGCGATAAGCTTTGGCGACAGCTTGGGTCGCGTCGTGGAGATACGGAAAAATGTAGCCAGCCGACTTCACTTCATCTTTCATCCGAGCTGGACTGTCGGCGGGATAATTTTCCGCGTCGTTGGCGTTGATGCCAACGATGCCAACGCCGCGTGGTGCGTAGTCGCGCGCGAGTTGGGCGAGACCGGCGCGGATGTGGACGACGTAAGGACAGTGGTTGCACATGAACACCGCGACGAGCGCCGCCTGATTTTTGAAGTCGGCGAGCGCGACGATTTTGCCGGTGGTGTCCGGCAGTTGGAAATCCGGCGCAGCCGTGCCGAGCGGCAGCATGGTGGATGGAGTCAGAGCCATGGAAAAATTTTAACTCAAGCCGAAAATTCTTTGAGCCGTTAAAAAGCGTCTTGCCGGTTAGAGTCTTTCCGCCAGCGCCGTCTGGCTCTTCGCGAAAACTTCTTCGTGCAGCGAACGGCCGTGTGCGTCCATCGTCACCACCGCCGGGAAATCCACCACCGCCAGTTCCCAAATCGCTTCCGGCGAGCCAAATTTTTCGAGGAAATAAACGTTGTTCACTTTCTTGATGCACTCGGCGAGCACCTGTGCCGCGCCGCCGATGGCGTGCAGATACACGCAGCCGTATTCCTTGCATGCCGCCTGCGTTTTCGGCCCCATGCCGCCCTTGCCGATGACGCCGCGCAAGCCGAAGTCGCGGATGACCTGCCATTGATACGGCTCCTCACGGATGGAAGTTGTCGGTCCGGCGGCGGTGCAAATATAGCTGCCGTCCGGCTGTTTCATCATTACTGGTCCGCAGTGATAAATGATGCCGTCCTTGAAACTCACGCCCGGTGGCAGCGCGCCGCCCTCGTGCAAATATTTATGCACCGCGTCGCGACCGGTGAATACCGTGCCGGAAATTAGCACCTCGTCGCCGACTTTCAGCACGCGGATTTTTTCTTCGGTGAAGGGAAAGCTTAACTTGATCATATTGGCAACCTATACAAATTGCCCGGACATATCCACCGGGAAATTTCTGAACCACCGCCGGTTTCTTGCGTTCGTGGAAGCATTGGAGAACTGGTGGGTTATTAGTTTATGCGGGTGATGTTGACGGAAACCTGAAACCCAGTAAACTTCTTGTGATCATTAATCACTAATGCCGTTGAAAATCGGCGTCAGCCAGCTTGTATTGTTGTGAAAAATACTTTTGGGGTTAAATCCATTTGCCGCCGGGCGTTCACGCTGATCGAACTTCTGGTGGTCATCGCCATCATTGCAATTTTGGCGGCGCTGCTGCTGCCCGCGCTGGCGGCAGCGAAAGACAAAGCCAAGCGGATCATGGATGTCGGCAACATGAAACAATTGGGGCTGGCTTTTAATATGTATATCGGGGACAACAACGACGCCATTCCCTACACCGGTCTTTGGGTGACGGTTAATGGCAAAGAGGTGCGGTGGTCGTTTGATGATTTGCTCGGGAATTATCTGGGGCAAAACTTGACGCAGGCCGATATAGACGCTTTCGCCATTCCGACCAACAAATATTCCAAGGTATTGCGCTGCCCCTTGGATAACATTCCGCGGACTAATTACGATAAAGGAGTCTCGGCAGCTGCGGCAGAGCTCATTGCGCGTAGCTACGCTATGCCCCGGCCTAACTCTGCAATTTATCCCGCCGCCGGCTGTGGCGTTGGGATTTCAACTTTGCGACTGGATGAACTTCCGTTGCCGGTGGCTAAAATAAAAACCTCCGTTGTGCCAGACCCATCGGGAACCATTATGCTGTTGGAAAATCCAGGTCAAAACTATGCTGGTGAAAGTCCGAATTCCTATGTGAACAACGGCACCTACTTCACCGCTTATCCGACAGCTTTCCACGGCGGGGGAATCTTTGGTTGGTTGTTTGTGGATGGCCACGTCGAATCGCTCCAACCGATCAAAACCGTCGGCACCGGCACGCTCGCCACGCCGGCGGGAATGTGGACGCTGCGGTCCGGAGATTGACGGCTAATTCGAACCACATTCTTTTCAAAAAACACCGAATTTTGAAACCACCGGCGGCAATTTGTCGTCATTGTTTTGTCGTTATTCTATCATTTGACCCGTTGAAGATTGAACCGGCGCGAACAACTTTCAAACCAAACGCTAACTATCACCTGATTAACCACCATGCTTAAAATCAAAACCTCAATCATCCCGCTGGTGGTCGCGTTGCTGGTAGCCGTCAGTGTCACCGCGCAGACCAACCAGACCGACAAGATCGAAACCAAGGAGCAGCGTGACGCGCGGATGGCGTGGTGGCGCGACGCGAAGTTTGGTTTGTTCATCCATTGGGGCGTTTATTCCGTGCCCGCCGGTGAATGGAAAGGCAAGCCCATCTGGGGCGGCGGCGAGTGGATCATGAACTGCGGCGAGATTCCGGTGGCCGATTATCAGGAACTGCCGAAAAAATTTAATCCGGCAAAATTCAACGCCGATGACTGGGTGAAAGCCGCCCGCGACGCCGGCATGAAATACATGGTCATTACCTCAAAACATCACGACGGTTTTGCGATGTTCAAGAGTGCGGCAAGTCCGTTCAACATCGTGGACGCGACACCGTTCCAGCGTGACCCGCTGGCGGAACTGGCGGCCGCCTGCCGGAAATACGGCCTCAAACTGGGCTTTTATTATTCGCAGGCGCAGGACTGGAACCATCCGGGTGGCAGCGCCATCAAGGTCAACAAACGCGCCAATGCCCATTGGGATTCGGCGCAAGACGGCGACATGGACAAATACATTGATGAAATTGCGGTGCCGCAGGTGAAGGAAATTCTTTCCAACTACGGCGAATTCCCGGCTGTGCTGTGGTGGGACACTGCCACCGGCATGAACAAGGAACGCGCGGAGAAATTTTACAAGGTCGTTAAAGAACTCAAACCCGGCATCATCATGAACAACCGGCTCGGCGGTGGTTTCAAGGGCGACACCGAGACGCCGGAGCAGCACATTCCGCCGCAGGGTTATCCCGGTCGCGATTGGGAAACCTGCATGACGATGAACGGCACTTGGGGCTACAAAAAAGACGACAACAATTGGAAATCCACCGACACGCTCATCCGCAACCTCTGTGACATCGCGAGCAAAGGCGGCAACTATCTCCTCAACGTCGGTCCGACGAGCGAAGGCCTGATTCCGCAGCCAAGCCTCGATCACCTCGCCGAGGTCGGCCGATGGATGAAGGTCAACGGCGAGGCCATTTACGGCACCGGCGCGACGCCGTTTGGCGCGGAAGCGGGAAAATTCAGCGCCTCCGAAAAGGATAAGAACGGCAAACCGAAATACATCGCAAGCTGGGACTGGCGCTGCACCACCAAGCCCGGAAAAATTTACATCATGATTTTCAACTGGCCGGCCAGCGGTAAATTTGAACTGCCGGGACTGCAAAGCAAAGTCACCGGAGTTTACCTGCTCGCCAGCCGGCAGGATTTAAAATTCAGCCAGACGGATGCCGGGGCGACGCTTAATCTGCCCGCCACCGCGCCCGACAAACTCGCTTCTGTCATCTGCGTGGAAATCGCCGATGGCACGGCCAGGGTTGCGGTTTCCAAATAAGTTCTAACCGAATGCTGCCATCTGAATCCATTATGATACGCTCACTTTTCCCTAGGTTGGCCATCCGTATTTTTACCGTCGCCATCTTTTTTGCGATGCCGGTGCTGCTCGTGGCGGAGCCATTGAAAATTGCGAATGATTTTTACAACGTCACCGTTGACGCGGCGGCGGGAAGCTTAAGCGTCGGGGCGAAGCTTTCCGGAAAAACATTTTTCACCGGTGGCAAGCTCGGTGCCGGTGGTGGCGCGGCCAAAGTTGTCGCGGCGACCGACAAATTTTTTGGCAATGGCCAGAGCATCGAGATTGCCTATGCCAACGGCAACTCGGACATTGTCACGCTGTATTCGGAAATGCCCTTCGTGGCGTTTCGGTCAGTCATTCACAACGGCACCGCCACAGCGGTTGCCTTGAATCATGTCGCCGGTATTTCCGGCACGGTGGAACTCGGCAAACCGGTGGCCGGCTTGCGCACGCTCGGCACCGGTGGATTGCTGGAGCCGGGAAAAAATCCCGGCAGTTATGCTTTTCTGGCGGTGGTGGATTCCGCCGCCCGAAACGGCGTAGTGGGCGGATGGCTGACGCACGACCGCGGCAGCGGCGTCATTTTTTCGCCGGTGGAAAATGACAAAGTGGCGCTGCAATCACGGATTGATTATGGCTGTCTGCGAATCGCGCCAGGCAGCGAGGCGACGACGGAAACCTTCCTGCTCGGATATTTTGCGGATGCCCGCTTCGG
>Ga0007882_10002489_pt1 | contig 10287 bp, 7 predicted proteins | sample CryBogCBH12Aug01_FD_71195 | JGI IMG/M metagenome (GOLD analysis project Ga0007882, IMG submission 71195) | Freshwater microbial communities from Crystal Bog, Wisconsin, USA - CBH12Aug09.1 | ecosystem: Environmental > Aquatic > Freshwater > Lake | place: Crystal Bog, Wisconsin, USA | collected... | reverse complement strand
ACCGTGCTCTGTTGCTCCATAAAAAGGGCAACCTCCAATTAGCGATAACCATTTATACACTTATTCTTCAAGAAGAACCGCGTCACCAGAGCTCCTTACACGCAATGGGGCTAATTGCTTTGAATAATAATGAGCTTGAGAATTCACTGGACTTTTTAAACAAAGCACTTGATGTTGCGCCAGACAACGCTGTACTGTATTACGACCGTGCACTGATATTTCAAAAGCAAGGGGAGCACTCAGCAGCTGTTAAAAATTATGATCTCGCCCTATTTTTAAATAAAACCTATACAGTTGCCTACTCTAACCGTGGAATAGCACTAGAGGCCTTAGGAGAGGCTCCACTTGCTCTGGCCAACTATGAGCGTGCTATTTGTCTTGACCCAACCTTTGCCAGTGCTTGGTACAACAGAGGTAATATTTACAAAAGCAGCTCCCTCTTTGAGCAGGCGATCAGGTGCTACGTTGTAGCGACTAAATTAAAGCCCGATTTTTGGGAAGCATTCACAAATCTTGGTTTATCTCACTACGCGCTCAAATCCTTCTCAAAAGCGCTAATTGCTTATGACCAGGCACTTTTATTACAGCCTGACTTTGCAATCATTCATTACAACAGAGCCAATGTTTGCAGAACTATTGGTGATACACAACAAGCACTGGCTGGGTATGACCGAGCAATCGAACTTGAACCCAAGTTTGCAGCTGCCTTTGCCAACAGGGGTTTAGTTCGCAAAGATCTCAATCAGTTTGTTGCTGCAAAAGATGATTACTTTGCTGCCCTGTCTTTTGAGCCCAAACTCTTGGAGGCTCAATGGAATTTATCCATTGTGCAACTTATGCTGGGTAACTGGACAAGTGGTTGGGATGGCTATGAGATGCGTTTTGAACACAATGAATTAAAAGATAGTGTGGGAGTTAGAAGCTTCAATAAACCACGCTGGAGTAGGGCACTTCCTTTAAACAGGAAAAGAATTTTGATTTACTGCGAACAAGGCCTTGGCGATGCAATCCAGTTCAGCAGATATTTACCCTTATTAACGCAACAAGGCGCTTACGTCATTTTGGAAGCTCCGCCCGCACTTAAAAATTTATTTCAAAAACTTAATGGAGTAAGTCAACTCATAACATCTGAAGACTCTGTGGACGAATTCGATTATTTCTGTCCCCTTTTGAGTCTACCTAGGGAATTTCAAACAACACCTGAGACGATTCCCGAACCAAGTGAGATAAGAATTGAACAGGCATTACTTTCTCGTTGGCAAAAGCGAATTAATAGCGCCGATGTCACGAGAAAATCCTCTCGCCTCGTAAGCCCCAATAACGCAAATACCAAACGCATCGGTTTAGTTTGGAGAGGCAATCCTAAGCACACCAATGACCATAACCGAAGTCTTAGTCTTGGAGAACTTATTAAGCATTTACCAGAGGAGTTTATGTACTACGTTGTGCAAAAAGAAATCTCCGACTCTGATGGACTTATTTTAAGTAAGTATTCGAATATTATTAATTTAAGCTCAGAGCTTTTTGATCTGACAGACACAGCAAGTCTTTGTTTGCAAATGGACTTGGTGATCTGTGTAGACACAAGCGTTGCACACTTATGCGCCACACTCAACATATCGACCTATTTACTCTTACCGTTCTCACCAGACTGGAGATGGTTGTTAGAACGAGCAGACAGTCCTTGGTACCCAAACATCAAGCTCTTCAGACAAAGTGCTCCCGCCGATTGGTCCAAACCTTTATTGAATATACAAAAGCAACTGAAAACTAGTTTTTAAATCAATTGATTTTTAAAACTAACATTCCAAGATTTTTGTGATCAAAGCGATGCTTTTATCTGTCGCAAAAATTAGCTTTGTTTTCTTGTTATTGGGCTTGAATTCTGCACGAATATACCCCCCTTGCAGCAAACTCAAATAATGATGCCTAACCGCTGAGTAACTGTGACTGGCGGATAAAAATAAATTTTTAACATTTACTTCTAATCCTAAAGAATTTTGCTCACAGACAAACAAGATCAAATCATAACTAATCAAGAATGAGTCACTTGGAAATTCATTTTTCAATATGTTCTGTTTTTCTATAAGAACTGTATAGCGATTTTTGAGAGGGGAATCCATTGGTTCATAATAAACTCTAAAGCACTAATAAGATTTATTTTTATTCACCTAAAGACGTCTCATAAATACATCTTTTCAAGACACTATTTTGTTATTGCTTATTTAATTTTTCTGTACGCTAACCCACACAACAGCATGTTTTAAACTAAATAAATTCAAAACAAAAATTTTTAATTAGACTTTTTGAAACCCATAAAACATAAAGGGTTTGAACCAATGATTCAAACCCTTTATTAACAAACACAATTACGAAGTCTTAATTTAATCGTCCGTGGCAGTGCTTGTATTTTTTACCACTGCCACATGGGCAAGGCTCATTGCGCCCAGGCGGAGGTACACCGGCCAAGAGCTGAGGAGCAGATCCTTGGGAGATTACCTCCTCCTCACCCGTCTCTGTTGGGGCTGTGTAGGTAATATTCTTTAAGTCCTCAGCTCGCTCCTCAATTTGGTTTGCAGCTTGCTCTAACTGTTCACCAGATTGGACTTCAACGGTCATTAGTATGCGAGTCACTTCATTTTTAACGTGGTCTAGGAGCTGACCAAATAGCTCGAACGCCTCACGCTTGTATTCTTGCTTGGGTTGCTTTTGTGCATAACCACGCAAATGGATTCCCTGGCGCAAATAATCCAGCGCAGACAAATGCTCCCTCCAGTGGGTGTCAATGCTTTGTAAAAGTACCATACGCATAAAGGGTGTGAACTGCTCGACACCCACATCTTTGGTCTTTTCTTGAAAGGCTTCGTTTGCTTTTCTCACCACAAACGCTAATACTTCCTCTGCATCAATCGAATCGGACGCCTCGATGAATTTACCAACCTCTAAGGGCAAGCGCCAATCCTTTTTAAGCGTTTCTTGGAGTCCCGCAATATCCCACTGCTCTTCAACGGACTCAAGGGGTACGTAGTGTCGAACCAAATCGCTAAAGGTTCCTTCACGCAAAGAGTCAATCTGAGCTGATAAGTCAGAGGTATCCAAAATATCATTGCGCTGTTGGTATATGACCTTACGCTGATCGTTGGAGACATCATCGTATTCCAGTAGCTGCTTGCGGATATCGAAGTTCCTGGCCTCAACCTTACGCTGCGCGCTCTCAATGCTTCGAGTTACGATGCCAGCTTCGATGGCTTCGCCCTCTGGCATGTTCAACCTCTCCATAATAGCTTTAACCCTGTCGCCTGCAAAGATACGCATCAACGAATCATCTAAGCTCAGGTAAAAGCGCGAAGAGCCCGGATCGCCTTGACGCCCAGAGCGACCTCGCAACTGATTGTCTATTCGCCTAGACTCATGACGCTCAGTAGCTATTATTCTGAGTCCGCCCAAAGACTTGACACGCTCATGGTCTAGTGACCACTGCGCTTTAAGCTTTTGTAACTTCTGCGTGCGCGCTTGCTCATCAAGCGTCTCATCGCCTTCAACAGCGGAGATCATCTTCTCGATATTTCCACCTAAGACAATATCGGTACCCCGACCAGCCATGTTGGTTGCAATTGTGATCGAACGTTCTGCACCTGCTTGAGCAATGATTTCGGCTTCACGTTCATGCTGTTTTGCGTTTAAAACTTGGTGCGGAAGATTTGCTTTTTCTAGCATTGCTGCTATGAGTTCTGAATTCTCAATTGAGGTCGTTCCAACCAATACGGGCTGACCTCTTTCGTGACATTCACGAATGTCATCAATAGCTGCTTTGTATTTCTCTTGGGTAGTTTTGTAAACTCTATCGAGTTGGTCCTCCCTTCGACTGATGCGGTTAGGGGGAATGACAATCGTCTCGAGACCGTAAATTTCTTGAAACTCGTACGCTTCGGTATCTGCAGTACCCGTCATACCAGCCAATTTTTTATAAAGTCGGAAATAATTTTGAAAGGTTATTGATGCAAGCGTTTGGTTTTCGGCTTGGATTTGGACACCCTCTTTGGCCTCAACTGCTTGGTGCAGACCGTCACTCCAGCGACGTCCCGTCATCAACCTTCCAGTGAATTCGTCAACAATAACTATTTCACCGCCTTGGCTCACATAATGCTGGTCTTTGAAATACAAATGATGCGCTCGCAATGCGGCGTACAGGTGATGCATCAGTCCAATATTTGCAGGGTCATAAAGGGAAGCACCTTCTGGCAACAATCCCATCTGAGTTAGCAGTCGCTCCGCATTCTCGTGACCTTGTTCGGTTAAGAATACTTGGTGTGATTTCTCATCCACCGTAAAATCGCCCGGCGTAATGATGCCCTCGCCTGTGCGAAGGTCCTCCTCGCCCTCTTGCTTGATGAGATGAGGAACCACCTTATTGATAGCAAGATACATCTGCGTGTGGTCTTCGGCTTGACCGCTAATGATGAGCGGCGTTCTGGCCTCATCAATCAATATAGAGTCAACCTCATCTACTATCGCGTAATTAAGAGGCCTTTGAACGCGGTCAGCTTGTTCGTAGACCATGTTGTCTCGAAGGTAATCGAAACCAAACTCATTATTGGTACCGTAGGTAATATCGGCGAGGTAGGCGGCCTGTTTTTCTGGACGCGCCATTTGAGGCAAGTTAACACCCACGCTTAAACCTAAAAAGTTATAAAGCTTACCCATCCACTGGGCATCTCTATTGGCCAAATAGTCGTTCACCGTTACAACATGAACGCCCTTACCAGCGAGTGCATTTAAATAAACTGATAAGGTAGCGGTGAGCGTCTTTCCCTCACCCGTTCTCATTTCAGAAATATTTCCCTGGTGAAGTGAAATCCCCCCCAAAAGTTGGACGTCAAAGTGCCTCATTTTCATGACACGCTTTGAGCCTTCCCTGACAACGGCAAATGCTTCAACAAGAAGCTGATCTAATGTTTCCCCGCCAGCGATCCGCGCCTTAAATTCCTCGGTTTTACCGCGTAACTGCTCATCACTTAATTGCTCAATAGAGCTCTCAAGTGCGTTGATTGCAGTTACAGATTTTTGGAATTGCTTTAGTAAGCGCTCGTTGCGACTACCAAAGATCATTGTGAGTAAATTAAAAGCCATGCCCTAACTGCAACTCTAGGTCCTTAAGACTTTAGGACTTGGTTGCAGGTTCCTTATGAAAGATTTATATTTTAACCTGGCTCACACAGCGATAATGTGACTATGACGCAACCTAGATCTACGACCCAAGACCCTCACTCGGAGCTTGGTCGTGGGCCAGAGGAAATTACCCCTCTCAGCCAAGCACATACGCGCCCAAGTGCCCTTGCTGCCTACCGCGCGCTTGGATACTCCAAAGTACCTCACAGCGCGCCTTTGTTGAGGGGGAAACCACAACTCGCTGCAAAAGCTCTTAGTAACGCTCCAATTCTTGCAAATTTACTTGAACTCTCCCGGGACTCCCAGCAGCGCCTTTACGCTGTCAAGTCCCTTCTACCCCCACAGTTTAGAGACGCTGTCAAACCCAGCACTCTTGACGGTGACTCCTGGTGTTTACTGGTTCCGAATAATTCGGTCATGGCCAAACTCAAACAGATGTTGCCTGCTTTGGCCGCTCACTTAAGAAGTAAAGGGTTTAGGGTTCAAACCATACGACTCAAAATAGAGGGGAAATGAATAATCTACCTGGGTTTGGCTCATCTAATATGATGAGAAAAGAAAGAATTAAATGACTGCAAATAATATGAGCAGTGGTGCCCCCTGTCCGACTCGAACAGACCACCTACTGATTACAAATCAGTTGCTCTACCAGATGAGCTAAGGGGGCACAGTACATATTGTATCCAAAAGTGGCAATTAATTTTTAAACCACGTAAAGAGAGTACTTAATGAGTTGTTTACCAACTACTTTTAGGCCGCAATTCAAAACTTAACAACTCTAGCCTCCCCGAAAACCTGGGAACTAAGGGGATTATTTAATTCGAGTGAGTTTGGGACGCCCCGAGGGTGAGCCCGGTGTTGGCGGATTTGGATCGGCTGAATCTGGATTTTCGCTAGTTTTAACGCTAAGTCCATCCCTTGAATCTCCCCCATCCCCATTCTTTCCATCAATCTCTGCGTTTCGATCGCCTCTAAGACTACCCTGGTTGCTCATTAACGTGAGCGCAGAGCTGGAGGAGCCGCTAGAGGCCACTGAGGCAAGCGGTGGATGAGTGCCACCAGTAGCTGGGGTCAAAGGGAACTCTTTAGTCCATCCATCCATGGACGCGCTAGCAGGGGTAGGTGCTGGAAAGGCCATACCCTGTCCATTTTCTTTTGCATAAATAGCTATTACCTGCCCTATAGGAACAACGATTTGCCTAGGAGTGCCCCCAAATCTGGCTTTGAACTCTATAAATTCGTTACCAAGTTGAAGCCCGCTCGTTGCATCCAGGCTGATATTTAAAACGATCTCGCCATTTTGAACATACTCTTTTGGTACTTGTACGTTTTGGTCGACTTTAACGGCTATGTAAGGAGTAAACGCGTTGTCGTTGCACCACTCAAACAGGGCTCTAATTAAATAGGGCCTTGTTGAGACAGATTGGGTCGCGTTTTTCATATTGATTTTGCGAATCTTTTAAACTCGCTAAGACATCAGAGGATGATCTAAATATATCACCGACTGATGACTAGTTATTTACTTTCTCATTACTTTCTCAGAGGGCGTCAAAGCCTCAATATAAGCAGGTCTAGAAAAAATTCTCTCTGCATATTTCAAAAGCGGTGCAGCGTTTTTGGATAACTCGATCTCATAATGATCTAAGCGCCAAAGCAAAGGTGCAATTGCGACATCAAGCATTGAGAAGTTTTCACCCAACATAAACTTGTTCTTCAAAAATACAGGTGCCAACTGAGTTAGCCGGTCTCTGATATGTGAACGAGCTTTGTCTAGCGATTTATCGTTGGGCTTTGCACCCCTGTTTTCAAGCAAACTAACGTTGGTAAATAGTTCTTTCTCAAAGTTCAAAAGAAACAGTCTTACTCGAGCACGGTCCACCGGATCTCCAGGCATTAACTGAGGATGCGGAAATCTTTCATCAATGTATTCATTAATGATATTTGACTCATACAAAATCAAATCACGTTCAACCAAAATAGGAACTTGTCCATATGGATTCATGACATTGATATCTTCTTGCTTGTTGTAAAGATCAACATCGCGAATTTCGAAGTCCATCCCTTTCTCAAACAAAACAAAACGGCAACGATGAGAAAAAGGACACGTTGTCCCAGAATATAAGACCATCATAGGATTTAGCTCTCCAGTAAATCAGAACAGCGGAGGGAGAATTCCCACCGCTTTTAAACGCTGAGCATCTCTAAAAATTGTAGAGAAGTCAGAGACAAAAATAAATAGACGTTTAGCCTAGGTTAAGCAATTTTTAGTATTAAAACCTTAGGCAGTTCGTTTTTTAGCGAATATCTTTCCAATACGCAGCGTTTAGACGCCATGCGACAAAGGTGAAACAAAGTAAAAAGAGAACAACCCAAACACCTACACGAACGCGTGTGTTCTGAGCAGGCTCGGACATCCACTGTAGGTAAGAAACTAGATCTCCAACAGCCTGGTCGTATTCAACACTGCTCAACTGCCCAGGAGTATCTTGCTCCCAACCTTTAAAAACCTCAACCTCTGCACCGTGCTCCTCATGCTTGGTATAGACAGGGTGCCTTGTCCCCTGAAGTTCCCAAAGCACGTTCGGCATTGCCACGTTCGGGTAAGCAAGGTTGTTCCAACCCGTTGCCTTTGTAGGATCACGGTAATAAGTTCTGAGGTAGGTGTAAATGTAATCAGCCCCGCTTCCAGCATGGCTTGAACGTGAACGAGATATAACAGTTAAATCTGGAGGGTTGGCTCCAAACCAAGCTTTTGCTTGCTTAGGATCAATATTAGACTTCATAGTATCCCCAACCTTGTCGGTGGTGAATAACAAGTTGTCTTTAATTTGCTGCTCAGTTATTCCAATATCCTTTAAACGGTTGTAACGCATAAAGGCTGCGGAGTGACAGTTAAGACAGTAATTGACAAATAGTTTTGCACCGCGTTGCAAAGAAGCTAGATCGGTCGTATTGTTAGGAGCCTTGTCCCAGGTTATACCGCCTTCATTGGCGCTAGCGACTGTAGCCCCGAGAAGCGAGAGAGACGCAATAAGGATTAGTAATAGTTTTTTCATGTTTTTACCTTAACCCTGGTTCAATGAGCTTCAAAGGTGACGCGGTCAGGCACCAGTTTAAATTCGCCAAGTTGAGTCCACCAAGGCATCAACAAAAAGAAGCCAAAATAATAGATGGTTCCAACCTGAGCAATCAATGTTCCAATTTCTGATGGAGGCTGAATACCCAAATAGCCCAACACCACGAAGAAAACAACAAACAAGGCATAAAGCGTTTTGTGCCAAGTAGGTCTATAACGAATAGACTTAACTGGGCTGTGATCTAGCCAAGGTAAGAAAAACAGCATTACCACTGCTCCACCCATCACAACCACGCCCCAGAACTTAGCGTCAAAAGTTTTTAATAAAACAATCAAAACCGCTGCACCAATCACAGTGATAGCCTTGCCTTTTGAGTTCAGTGCAGTCTTCAGCACTACAAAACCAGCGGCCAAAGCAGCAATTAAACTAAGTACGTTGACCATCACGTCAGTTGTTGCGCGCAGCATTGAGTAGTAAGGCGTGAAATACCAAACAGGTGCAATGTGCAAAGGTGTCTTTAAGGGATCAGCAGGAATAAAGTTGTTGTATTCCAAGAAGTAACCACCAACCTCAGGTGCAAAGAAAATGATGGAAGTAAACACCAACAAGAACACGCTCACACCTAATATGTCATGCACTGTGTAATAAGGATGGAATGGAATACCGTCAAGAGGAATTCCATCTGGACCCTTAGTTGCCTTGATCTCAACGCCATCAGGATTGTTTGATCCCACTTCGTGCAAAGCAATGATATGAGCAACCACGAGACCTAATAAAACGAGTGGCACAGCAATCACGTGGAAACTAAAGAAACGGTTTAGAGTTGCATCACCAACAACATAGTCTCCGCGGATCAAAAGCGCCAAATCAGGACCTACAAAAGGAACAGCTGCAAACAGGTTAACAATCACCTGGGCGCCCCAGTAACTCATTTGTCCCCAAGGCAACAAGTACCCCATAAAGGCCTCAGCCATTAAGCACAGGAAAATGGCGCAACCAAAAATCCAAACCAATTCCCTAGGCTTACGGTAAGAGCCGTAAATGAGTCCTCGGAACATGTGCATATAAACCACTATGAAGAAAGCAGAAGCCCCCGTTGAGTGCATGTAGCGAATGAGCCAACCCCAGGGAACATCACGCATGATGTATTCAACACTTGCGAAAGCAACTGTTGCATCAGGCTTGTAATGCATCACCAAAAAGATACCCGTCAAAATCTGAATAACAAGTACCAAAATCGCTAAAGAGCCGAAGAAATAGAAGAAATTAAAGTTCTTTGGCGCATAGTACTCAGAGAGATGCTCTTTGTACATTTTTGAGAGAGGGAAACGGTTATCCACCCAATTGAGAAGTTTCTCACCATTGCTAGCGTGAGGGGAAATTTCCTTGAATTCAGCCATTGTGTCTTCCTGTTATAGCAGTGTCTTTTATATCAATGAAAGGACGGGTTTCACGCGGATTTATCTTCACCGATCAGCAGTTTGCTGTCGGACAAATACATGTGTGGTGGAACTTCCAAGTTATCAGGCGCTGGTTTATTTTTGTATACACGACCCGCCATATCAAAGGTTGAGCCATGGCATGGACACAAAAAGCCGCCTGTCCAGTTGTCGGGCAAAGAGGGTTGAGGGCCAGGAACAAACTTGTCGCCAGGCGAACAACCCAAATGAGTACAAATTCCAACCGCTACAAAAATCTCAGGTTTAATAGAGCGACCCTCGTTTTTGGCGTATGTGGGCGTAATCTCACCGGGCTTGCGATCAGAATTTGGATCAGCCAACTCTGGATCATTTTTGGTAAGTTCAGCAAGTTGTTCAGGTGTTCTTCTAACAATCCATACTGGCTTACCACGCCATTCCACCGTCAATTTCTCTCCGGGCTTGATACTAGAGATATCGACCTCTACCGCTGCTCCAGCGGCTTTTGCGCGCTCTGAGGGCTGAAAGGTGCTCACAAAAGGTATAGCTGTTGCCAATCCACCTGCTGCTCCGGCACATCCAGAGGCTATGAGCCAAGTTCTTTTACTGCTGTCCATTGGGGT
>Ga0007882_10002484_pt1 | contig 10304 bp, 10 predicted proteins | sample CryBogCBH12Aug01_FD_71195 | JGI IMG/M metagenome (GOLD analysis project Ga0007882, IMG submission 71195) | Freshwater microbial communities from Crystal Bog, Wisconsin, USA - CBH12Aug09.1 | ecosystem: Environmental > Aquatic > Freshwater > Lake | place: Crystal Bog, Wisconsin, USA | collected... | reverse complement strand
CGCCTGAGCCAAGCCATCGAATTGCTGACCGGCACACCGTTTCCCATTCCGCCCTTGGCCGAAAACCCCCTCTACACGCCCCTCGATCCGATGCCGGTAACTCGCGAAGCGCTGGCTGGTCTGGCCGAGGCAGAGTTTGCGGGTGATGCGCTGTATGCCGGTGTCGCCAAATATTTCGACCAGGCTGAAGTGCTTGCGCTGTTTCGCCAAAGCGGGGAGGAAGAGCTGGAGCACGGCAGGCGTTTGCAACAAGCCGCGGCGCTTTTGTGTGAATAGCCCCTAGATTTCTGGTCGTCTTCGATCCTAATTTTGAGGACAGGAGGCGACGATGAGGAAGCCCAATTTCAGCGATGGGTGTGCGCCGCGATTATTCTTAGATAGCCGCAGGCGAGCGATAGGTCCCGCCGCGCGCCAGTACCGCCCAGACAATCCGGGCGGTCTTGTTGGCCACGGCAACGGTGACGAGCCGGGCCGGCTTGCGCTCGAGCAAACTCCGCACAATGGCTGCGGCTCGCTTTGATCGGCATAGTGCGCTGGCGCACCAGCAGTTCGCGCGAGCGGTGCAGGACGAGCCCCATCTTACGCCGGTTCGGATTGCCCTGCCCATGCATCGCCGCAGGGTAGGATAGAAGACCGTCTGTGACGATGGCCTCGGCCCGACCGTACCGCTTCAGCACCTTCTTCAAAAACCGAAAAGCCGCAAATTTATCTCGTTTTTTGTGACATAGGACACCAGGATCCGGACGTACATCATGACCTCGAGCCGGATCACTTCGGGCGACGAGTCGAAGTACCTGAACGGGTTCGATTTCGTGTTCCGACGACGGCTCATACCGTCATCATATCCCCCATCGCACAGCCGGTCCATTTGCTTTGACAGCACCGCTGCGCGCGCCCTGTCAGGCAGGCTGCACTTCGGTCAGGCGTTGGCCAAAGCAGTTGGTGCTGAGCTGCATCGGGTCCATGAATTCGATCATTTCGGCCACTTTGTCGCCGCGAATCCGGAAGGCGAAAGCGTAGTTACGCTGCTTGTATTGCCCGAACTTGGCAGGCCCTTCGCCGTGTCCAAGCGCCACGCCGCGGTCACCCTCCACGATGATTTCGGTGCACTGGACGACCGGCGGGGCAATGAAACGTTCAGCCAGCAGGGGAACCAGCGAATTGGTGATGTGGTCTGGCCCCACATACGTGCCGGAAACGGGCGTGTCCCCGATAATGATGTAGGCCCCATCTTCCGCAAACATCTGAAATGCACCGAGAAAATCACCGCTGAACATCTTGTCCATATAGGACTGGATAACATCACGAGTTGCCATAACACCTCTCTCCTTTTCTTTATATTCAGCTGTTTGCCGCTTCTATCTCTTGCCGGGAAGGCGAAGTGAGGCTGATGTCGCCGGCCGTCATGCCGCCATCCACCGGCAGAACCTGCCCGGTGACATAGCCCGCCTCCTCGGAAAGCAGGAAGGCGATCACCCGCGCGACATCCACCGGCAAGCCGAAGCGCGCCAGCGGAGTGCGGGACAACACGGCCCTGGCGTAGCTCTCCACCTTCAAAACGCGCTCAGTCATCCCGGTTTCGATATAGCCCGGGCTGACCGCGTTGACGCGAACGCCGCGCGCCGCAAACTCGACCGCAAGCGATCGTGTTAGCATGGCCAAACCGCCCTTTGCGGCGATATAGGGCGAAAGGTTCGCCCCCGCGAAATGCGCCATGACGGACGTGACATTGACGATAGCGCCCGTGTTGCTGCCGATCTGGCGGATGAACTGCTGCGACATGATCATGGCGCCAACCAGGTTCGTGTCGATCACGCGCCGCCAGTCATCAATCGGAAAATCCTCGAAAGGGCAGGCGATGGTAATTCCCGCCGCATTGACAAGGTTGCTGATCCCACCTCCTGCCCCGGCGATCTCCCGGTAGAAGGCCAGGCATGATGCCTCGTCGCTGATGTCGAGGTGCAGCGCCCGCGCGTCTCCGCCTGCCGCGCAAATGGACAGGGCGACTTCTTCGGCGCTTTCAAGCCGGTAATCGCCGATCCATACACGGTGCCCCCGCTCGGCGAGCAGCCGCGCGGTTCCTGCCCCGATCCCGGAACCTCCTCCGGTCACCACACTGACGGGCTGATCGCTCATCCCAGATCGCCCATGTGCTGCCGGACGAAATCGCCGATGACCCGCAAGCCTTCCCGCGCTTCGGGCAGGCGGTCGGCAAACAGCGTCCAGATATGCGGCATACCTTTGCCTTCGAAATAGGTGGCGTCCACCAGCTGTTTGCGCGCCGCCGCAGCGGCAAGCTTGCCGTCGTCGCGCATCATCTCGATCTCGCCAGCAAGGATCAGCAGGGGCGGTAGGCCGCTCCAGTCACCGTAAAGCGGAGACAGGCCGGGCAGCTTTGGATCCCTGTCGCCGCAGTAGACCTGCCCCAAGGCGGCGAGAAAATCCTCGGTGACCAAGGGGTCGATCCCGGCGTTTTCCTTGTAGGAAGCGCCTGACATGGCAAAATCGGTGACCGGCGAGATGGCAATCGCGCAACCGGGCAAGGTCTGCCCGCGATCGCGCATGGTCTGCAACGCCGACAGCACGAGGCCGCCGCCGCCGGAATCGCCGCATAGCGCGATATGGCTGGCGTCATAGCCCTGAGCCAGCAGCCATTGGAAAACGGCGATGCCGTCATCCACGCCGGCAGGATAGGGGTTTTCCGGGGCCAGCCGGTAATCCACCAAAAGCACCCGGCAGCCCGAGGCGGCGGAAAGATAGCCGCCAAACGAACGATAGCCGTGGGCCGATCCCAGAATATATCCGCCCGAATGGCAATGCACGATCACGCGCTGCGGGTCTGCCCCCGGAGCACTGGCCCAGATGCAGGGCACTTCCGGACAAGTGGCTTGCTCGAAATGCGTGTCGGGCGGGATGGCGATCCCGGCCAGCCAATCCTCGAAGATGCGCCGAAGATCGTCGAAGCTGTATGTTGGGTCTGCCAGCCAGTCATCACGCAGTTGCGTGTTGAGGCGCAAGACTCCCTCTGTTTCGAGACTCGGCATTGGCATTCTCCCCAGCAGTGGGCCGCTTTTACGGCCTCATCCAATATTTCCACGGTATCGTGCAAAAATCTTGCGGGCACTTCCCCAAGATTTTGGCTGGCCCAAGTCTCTCCAGCTTCCGTAAAATTTATCAAATATGTTTTATTTCAATATTTTATTCGATAGCGGCAGGCATGTCATCACCAAGGCCCGGCAGATCGCGTGCTTGCTCGATTGCTGAAATCTATTGGATCATAGCGGTTTGTGCAACAGTTGTGTTGCATAATCTTTCCTTGCGGGTTACGCCTAGTGTCAGGAAGGTGCGAGGCTGCGGAATCGTGGCGCTAAGCACTTAAAAAAACACAATAGTTGGGAGAGCTGTCATGGAAATTGGTCATCTTAACGTTATGCAGAACTGGCATAAGGACCTGAGCGATCAGGAGATGTGGCAGGGGGAAATCGACCTCGCCATCTCCGCGGATCGACTCGGCTTCGATTCTCTCTGGTGTGTCGAGCACCATTTCGAGGATTACGGCCTGTGCCCAGACAACATCCAATACCTCACCTATCTCGCCTCCCAGACGAAAAACGCCAAGCTGGTTCCGGGCGCGGTAATCCTGCCCTGGAACGACCCGCTGCGCATTGCCGAGAAGATGGCCATGCTCGAATATTACGCGCCCGGCCGCGTCGCCCTTGGCATCGGACGGGGCCTTGCCCGGCGTGAATATAACGGCTTCCGCGTGCCCATGGAAGAAGCGCGCGGTCGCTTCGACGAAGCCGCCCGGCTGGTGCTCGACGCGCTGGAGAATGGCTACATGGAAAGCGACACCGCGCTGTTCAAACAGCCCCGCGTTTCCATTCGCCCGCGCCCCCTGCGTGGATATCGCGACAGCCTCTATTGCGTCGCCATGTCGAACGACTCGGCTGAAGCGGCGGCCGATCTTGGCGGCAACATGATGACCTTCATCCAGTTCGCCTTTGAACGGCATATGCCGATGATCGAACTCTATCGCGACCGGTTCCGCTCGGTTCACGGACGCGAAGCGCCCCCGCCATTGCTGACCGACGTCACCATCATCCATGAGGACGAGGAAGAGGCACGCCGGCTTGCTTATGAGCACATCGGCAACCACTTCATCGCGGTGACCGACCACTACGAATTCGCCGGAGACCATTTCAAGGACATCCGTGGCTATGAAACCTACCAGTCCGGCGCGGATCTGATCAAATCGGCGGGCCTCGAAAAGTCGCAGAAGACCTACGTTGAAGCGCAGAACTACGGCACGCCCAAGCAGGTCCTCGAAAAATATCGCGAGCGGATGGAACTGGTTGGTGACTTCAACACCATGCTGATCGTTTCTTCGGGCGGCGTGCCCTTCGATGTGGCGCAAAACAGCCTCAAGCTGTTCTCCGAACAAGTTATGCCGGAGCTGCGCAAGATGTCTGCCAACGCCCGAGTCGCTGCCTGAACGGGGGGCGATGCTGGCCCATGGCGACAGCCACAGGGCGGCATCGCCGTGGCCGAGTTTGAGATGACCGAAACCGCCCTGTCGAAGCTTCGGCAGGGTGGTTTTCTTGTCTGCGGAGATTGCATTTTGTGCCCTCGGCGAAGAAACGGCCGCTTTGCCGTGATTGGAGTTGTGGATCATGCAGGATGTGTTATGACAGGCCAGTTCGACGGCGGCAGCCCGAGAGCGCTTGTGATGAGGGGAATACTATGAAATCATACCGCTGGCTGTCCGTTTCGTCCGTTTTGGTGATGGCTGGCATGGCGATGCATCCAACGGGTGCCTTCGCAAACGAATACCTGATTGATGACACTACACCGACACCGCACACGCAGAGCGCTTTGCCCTCCTCGCCCTATGATGGCTTTGTCACGGTAGGCCGCAGCTTCGACAACCAAGTCCTGACTATCAACAGCAGCTACAGCGCCGCGGTGCTGCAGCTGGGCGATGGCGCTTCAAGCGGCAACGATGTGACCATCACCGGCGCGGGCACCACCTACAGCAATGTCATCGGCAGTCCGGCCGTCACCGGCCCGGCGCTCCTCGTTGGCACCCAATCCGCCAACAATCTGCTCACCATCAGCGGCGGGGCCAAGCTCAACCTCAGCAGGGTTGATTCCAGCAGCACCTATGATGCGCTGATCGGCTACACTTCGGGCGCCACCGGCAACACGCTGACCGTCACCGGAACCGGCTCCACGCTCAGCGTCGATCCTGCCAATTCCACGCTTTATGTCGGCTACAATGCCGGCGGCAACACCCTGGAAGTGCTGAATGGCGGCACGGTGATCGCCAAGCAAATGCGGGTGGGCGGCGGCACGGGCTCCACCTCGGTCGCCAGCAACAACACGGTCACCGTCAGCGGCGCGGGCTCCTCGCTCACCACCAACGGCTCGTTCAATCTGGGTGCCACCGGTGGCAGCAGCGGCAGCGGCAACGCGCTGAATGTGCTGGCTGGCGGCACGGTCACCATCGGCACCAGCCTGTCCAAGACCCTGACGGTGGGTCAGGATAATAGCGCGAACAACAATGTGGTGACGGTCAGCGGCGCGGGTTCGCTGCTCACCGCCTATAATCTCGCTATCGGCAACGGCACCAATACCGGCAATACACTGGCCGTGCTCAATAGCGGGCAGGTGGTTTCCGGCACCAACATTCAGATCAACACCAATTCTGTGCTGCACTACGGCGTGGGCGGCACCGTTGGGGCTCTGGCCTCTGCCGCCGGCACCGTCACCATCACCGCCGGGACGACTTTCGTTGCCACTATTTCCCCGAATGTCCCGGTGTATAGCCAAAATCATGTGCTGCATGGCGGCACCGCTGTCGTGGGCCTGTTCGGCAGCACCGATTTCACCGCTCTGCCCAGCTTCCTGTCGGCGGCGCTTCACTATACCGCTCAGGATGTTTACCTGAACCTCACCTCAAACCTCGGCCACAACGTAACGCTGAATGCCAATCAGACGGCGGTGGCCGGTGGCATCAACACCGCCTTCAACAGCGCGGGTGCGGCTTTGCCGGTGGCGCTGTTGCCCATCTACAGCCTGAGCGGCCCCGCGCTGGCACAGCAACTCACCCTGCTCTCGGGCGAGACGGCGACTGGCGGTCAGCAATCGGCCTTCCAGCTGGGCGACGGTTTCCTCGGCCAGATCTCGGATCGCCTCCTCGCCGAGCCAGCCACTTCCGGCAAGGATGCGGGTCGACGGGGCTGGACGGCATGGGCCAGCGGTTCTGGCGCTTACACCAAGTTTAACGGCGATGCGGCCACAGGCAGCCAGCAGCTGACCACGCATCAGGCCGATTTTGTGCTGGGGGCCGATTATCGCCCCTCGGCCAACACGGTGGTGGGCGCGGCCATCGGCGGGGGCACGGCCCATTGGACGGTGGCCAACGGGCTGGGCGGTGGCCACAATGATGTGCTGCAGCTTGGCCTTTATGCCAGCACGCGGGTGGGGGCCGCCTATCTGGCCGGATCGCTGGGCTTTTCAAACAACTGGATCAAAACCAACCGTACCGTTCTGTCACAGGAGCTGTCGGGCGATCTGAGTGCGCAGACCTATGGCGGGCGCATCGAAGCCGGCTACGACCTCTCCCATGCGGGCAGTCTTGGGGTGACGCCCTATGCCGCGCTGCAGCTGCAGAACTTCCAGTCTCCGGCCTATGCGGAAACCGGCGGCAGCCTTGCGCTGGTCGTTCAAAACAAATCCGTCACGGATACCACCAGCGAACTGGGTCTTCGCCTTGCCAATGCCGTCAGCAACAGCGTGGGTCTGCGCCTGCGCGCCGCCTGGGCGCATGATTTCTCTCCGGGTTCCAGCCTTGGGGCCAGTTTCGCCGCCATGCCCGGTTCGGACTTCGTGGTCAGCGGTGCCAGCCGGGCCGGTGATGGGGCGCTTGTCTCTGGCGCGCTGGACTGGAAGCTTGCTGGCAACATCAACCTGACCACCGGCTTCACCGGCCAGTTCTCGGGGCAGGCCACCAGCTACAGCGGCAATCTGGCGCTACGGATGGCTTGGTAAGGGGCGTAAAAGCGCGCCTGAAGACGTTCGGCATCGATATCTGCCATGACAGGGCATCTACGGCGCCGCAGTCATGGCCTTTTTTAGCTCGCTGGCGCTGGTAAAATAGCCCTTGTCGGTCAGATAGCCCGCCACCAGCGCCGCTGGCGTAATATCGAAAGCGGGATTGCGCACGCTGGAGTGGGTGACGGTTAGGCGGCGCTCCTCACCGTTCTCGTCGATACCGGTGACGCCCTGAACCTCTGCGGCCGAGCGCTCCTCGATCGGCACGGAGGCGCCATCGGGCGTGGCCGCATCATAGGTGCTGTAGGGCAGGGCCACGAGAAAGGGGATATCGTGCGCCTTGGCGGCCAGAGCCTTCAGATAGGTGCCGATCTTGTTGCAGACATCGCCGTTCGCGGTAACCCTGTCGGTGCCGACGATGACCAGATCCACCTCGCCTTGCTGCATTAGTAGGCCACCGGCATTATCCACGATGTAGCTATGCGCGATGCCATATTGGGATAATTCGAAGGCCGTCAGCGCGCCCTGATTGCGCGGGCGGGTTTCATCCACCCACACATGCAGCGGGATGCCCTCATCATGGGCGAGATAGAGCGGCGCTGTCGCCGTGCCCCAATCCACCGTGGCCAGCCAACCGGCGTTGCAATGGGTCAGGATATTGACCGGCTGTCCGCCCTTGCGCGCGGCGATTGAGCGGATCAGTGGCAGGCCGCTGTGCCCGATGGCCAGATTGAGGGCCGCATCCTCATCGCAGATGCGCGCCGCCTCGGCATAGGCTGTCGTGGCACGTTGCGATGGCGGCAGGGGAGCAACATGGTCGCGCATCCGTTTCAGCGCCCAGGCGAGATTGACCGCCGTGGGCCGCGTATCAATTAGCCGCGCATAAGCCGCATCAAGGGCCGCATCCGAAGCATCGGCCCGCAAGGCGAGCGCCAGCCCATAGGCCGCCACCGCGCCAATCAGCGGCGCGCCGCGCGTCGCCATCTCCGCGATGGCATGGTGCGCGTCCTCGACCTCGCGCAGGATCATCCGCTCTATCGCCCAGGGCAGGCGGCGCTGGTCGAAGATGCCCACGCTCCAGCCATCCGGCTCCAGCCAGATCGAACGGGTGGTGATGCCGGCCATCTTCATGGTGTGGCCCCCTCCAGATGGGCCGCGTTGCGCACTGCCACCATGTCCGGGAAAAGCTCCGGATGCACAAGGATATCCCGCGCCAACTGCAGGGCGCGTCGTTCACAGGCGGCTCTGGCGGCTTCGTCGGCGATGCTCTCGAAATCGGCGACATGGGCAAGGCCCACAATGCGCCGGATAATCTCGCAGCCCATGAAGCCGAGCGTATCGCGCCAGATCGCGGCAAGGCGGCTGGCTATCGCGGCCTCCCGCAGGGCGCTATCTGCCCGCGCCAGCGCATAGAGGGCACCGTGCTCCTCGTCCGGGCTTAATCCCCGCCAATGCTCGGCGAAGCCCGAGGCAAAGCCTGCCCAGATTGCCCCGGCCTGTTCGAGCAGCCAGCCGTCGATGGGCGCGCCCGGTCGCTGGCCCGGCAGCGCCAGATGGGCCAGCACGAGATTGGCAATCACCATGCCCACATCGAAGCCGATCGGGCCGTAAAAGGCGAATTCGGGGTCGATGATCCGCGTGTCGTCGCGCGTCACCATGATCGAGCCGGTATGCAGGTCGCCGTGCAGCAGCGCTTCTGGAGCCGCCAAAAAACGCGCTTTCATCTCCTGAGCGGCAAGGCGCAGCGGCACATCGGCGTGAAAAGCCGCGACCAGATCCGCAAGGCCCAGCGTATGATGATTCATCGGCGCGTCGTAATAGGGCTCGTCGAAGATCAGATCCTCGGTAATGCGGCACATCGCGGTGTTGCCGAGATAGGCCGCGATCCGCGCCTTCTTCTCGGCCGCTGGCACCGCAATATCGGACGTGAAAAACAGCGTATCGGCAAGGAACCGGGCGATATGCGCGGCAAGCAGCGGATAGCGCTCTCCCTCGATCAGCGCGCCCCGCAGCGTGCGGTGCGGCGCAAGCAGCTCCATCACGGTGAGCGCCATCGCATCATCATGATGGAGGAGCGCCGGCACCAGCCCCGGCGCAAGGCACGCCTGATCCGCCAGCGCGAGGCGCTCGTAATAGGCGCGGCTGAGCGGCAGCGGCCAGCTTTCCCCCACCAGCCGGACATAGGGCAGGGCCTGCTTGGCCACCACGCCGCCGCGCGGCCCGGTGACGATAAAGACGAGGTTGAGATTGCCATCGCCCACTTCGCGCACTTGCCAGTTGGCCGGTGTGCCGCCCAGCTTTTCGGCGATGGCGGGGATGGAGGCAAGGAAGGTGGCGGCGCCCGCTTCGCAGAGGGGCGCGTAGCTCATGCCGGGGCCTTGTCGGGCAGAATGGTGGTGAAATCGCGCGAGGCTGGAAAGCGCGAGGCGGGCCAATCACCCTCGCGCACCAGCAGCATCACCGCGAAGCCCGCTTCCTCTGCGGCCTCCAGCTCCTCCACTACATCGGAGAGAAACAGGATATCGCTGGCGGGCAAACCAAGCTGGGCGGCAATGGCGCGATAGGAGGCCGCCTCTTTCTTGCCGCCGATAGCGGTGTCGAAATGTCCGGAGAACAGCGGGGTCAGATCGCCAAAATCGCTATGGCCAAACAGCAGCTTTTGCGCCGCCACCGAGCCCGAGGAATAGATATACAGCGGTATGCCCGCCTTGTGCCAGCGCTTCAGCCCATCCACCGCATCGGGATAGATATGCCCGCGCAAGGCACCCGAGGCGAAGCCCTCCGCCCAGATCATGCCCTGCAATGTCTTGAGCGGCTCGATCTTGCGGTCGGCGTCGTGCCATTCGAGGAGGAGCGCCACACAGGCGGCGTCATCGCCTCCCGCGCCCTCTTCCATGGCGCGAACCCGGGCCAGAATGGGGGCCACTTCCGCGCTATGCTCCGCCACAAAATCCGCCAGCCGCGCCCGCGAATAGGGGAACATCACCTCATGCACGAAGGCGATACTCGAGGTGGTGCCCTCTATGTCGGTAACGATGGCGCGTGGCCTTGTGGCCAGTGTCATGGGGCGCTTTCATAGAGGGGGATGGCATTGGCGATGCCATCGCCGGTGTAGCGTGCCACCCAGCCTTCCGGGGTGACGAACAGCCGGATGGCGGTGAAATGGGGCCTCTCGCCGGTGTCAAACCAGTGCGCGGTTCCGGCGGGGAGCACGATCAGATCGCCGGCGGTGCATTCCAGCGCGTGCACCA
>Ga0007882_10002483_pt1 | contig 10308 bp, 10 predicted proteins | sample CryBogCBH12Aug01_FD_71195 | JGI IMG/M metagenome (GOLD analysis project Ga0007882, IMG submission 71195) | Freshwater microbial communities from Crystal Bog, Wisconsin, USA - CBH12Aug09.1 | ecosystem: Environmental > Aquatic > Freshwater > Lake | place: Crystal Bog, Wisconsin, USA | collected... | reverse complement strand
TACATACTTAAGTGGAAAGAGGGTAAGCTCGTTACCTTTAAATGTAGTACTTCCGGTTACTATGTTGAATTTTAAATGTTATAGGTTAAATGAAATACAAGTAAAACTGGAATGGCAAACCGCATCAGAAATAAATACTTCTCATTTCAATATTCAAAGAAGCATAGATGGAATAAACTTTGAGACGATTGGTACTGTAAATGCTAAGGGTGCTAGTGGATATACTTTCAACTATCCACTCACGATTCAGGACTCACGATTCACGACTTTATACTACCGTTTGCAGATAGTAGATAAGAATGGGGCTTTGAGTTATTCGGAGATAAAAGAATTGACTATTGACAATGGACAATATATAATTAGTCCTAACCCTGCAAAGGATTTTGTGAATGTATGGGGTAGAGATATTAAGGAAATTATTATCAGTGGTATTAGTGGCAGGATTGTTCTGTCAACAAGTAAAACAAAAATTGATGTAAGTAATCTTACAAAAGGTGTTTATTTCATTAACATAAAAACGAATAATAACAGTGAGGTTAAAAAGTTTATTAAGTTGTAGTAAGGGGCTATTCAGAACTCATGTACTTGCTGTAATAGCTTATATTGTGTAAAGGGAAAGTGTAATAATGGATATCTGAAAACTAAATATAACGGACATTGAATCCATAAGCAGTTTATATACAATCATACTATTAAAATTTAAATGGTTAGTGTATCTGTTTTTTAATAGATTGTTCGTTAGAATTAATTAAAAACGGATTAAATCCAAAAAAATATAAAATAGTTTTTACTGTCAATATAATAAACACGTATTTTGCATAACTAAAAATTAAACTACTTATATGAGTTTAGGTAAAAAAATACTTTCCGCCTTTGTCGAAGTCGATGAAGAAAAAGTTGAAACCCATAGTACAAAGACTGAATCTTCTACAGAAGAAAGTCCACAACCAACTTACGACAGTTCTGATAATAACGGAAAATTTAAACAATACTTTGCTCAGCTTTTCGAAGATTCGAATATGCCGGGACCCGACTACTTTGAGTTTACAAAAATGATTGAAGCAATGTCTGTTATTGCTGATGAAAAATCAAGGTATATAGCAGCATTTGCAGGATTACAGGCTCAGGGAATAAACAAGTCTAAAATATTAGAAACAGCACAGTCTTATATAGATATACTGGATAAAGATTCCAGTAATTACAATTCAAGTATTGCTGCTGCTATTGATGAAAAAGTAGATGCTAAAAAAGCAGAAATAGAAGAGAAAACCAAACAGATTCAGGATTATTCTAAAGAAATAGCTGATTTGAACAACAAAATTCAGGTATTAAAGAATGATATTGTGGAGAATGAACAGAAAATAAAAACGAATGCCAGTTCATACAATAATGAATCTGCTATTATGAAAGGGAAAATACAAAGTGATATAGAAAAATTAAAAAAATACATAAGCTAGATATATGGAGAATAAATCATTAAATACCGGAACGAACCCTTCGTGGTTTTCTGAACCTAAAAACCTTGCCACTGCTGTAGTTGGCGGGTCGCTTACTTTAGGACTTGCATACGCATTTCTAACCTTTGTGTTGCCATGGCTGGTAACAGTTACCTGGAATCTGGTAAACCTTATAGTAGGTGGCGTAATACTTGGATTTTTACTGATGATAATTACCAGTAAAAAGTTCTGGCGTGCATTAAAATATTTTGCTGAGTTTATTGCTAATTACACCATTGGCCTGGCAATAGAACTGAATCCTTTTAATATACTGCAGGCTAAAATAGATCAGGGATATGCCGATAGAGATACTTTGTATGAGCAAACTGCCAAACTAAAGGGTAAGCAAAGTGAGCTGATGGAAAAGCTGGATGAAAAGCAGAATGAACTGAAGCTGAACGCTCAGAAAGTTAAGATTCTGCAAGCCGAAAATAATAACAATAAACAGATAGAGCTTTATGCTAATAATGTAATCCGTAATCAGGAGTATATAGATAATGTATCGCCGATTGTAGGAGACCTGAATAAGCTGATTAAGTTTGCTGATATGGCTTATGAAGAAAGTGGTATCATGCTGGAAGATGCCAAAATGGATCTCGAAGCTAAAAAGGATTTATACTATTCTGTTACTACTGGATTGTCGGCGGTGTCGAGTGCAATGAAAGCTTTTAAAGGCGATGATGATTTGAATAAAGATGCTGAAAAAGCACTTTCTATTCTGAAACAAAAGATTGGTGAAAAGATAGGGCATATTAAATCTGCTATTGATGTTACCTCTAGATTTATGGATGATAAAGCATTGGATGATAAAGCTAAATCGGCACAGGCTGTGGAGTTGATAGATAAGTTTAACCTTGATGGAGACTTTAATTATGCTGCAACTGCACTGGAGAATAATAAGGACAGTGGAAGGTTGAAAGGGGTGAATATTCAGGACAGATACAAAGGATTAATAGATTAATATTTAAAATAAAAAACAAAACAAATAGTTATGGCTGTTAAATTAAAACCTGCAGGAAAAATATTTATAATTGCTGCGGTAGTAGTAGCGGTGATTTTTGGTGTTCGTAAATATCAGAACAGACCAAAAGAAGTAGTAGCCTCCTTAGAATTAGGGAAAGTTGCTTTGCCGGATGCTCCGGAAGCTTCATTGTCGGGAAATGCTACCAAGTTAGCCTTGCCAAAATCTGATTTAGCTGTCAATGGCGGTACACAGATTACCTGGGAAAGAATGGCATGGAATGCACAGTTCTCTGGTTTTTATGCAAATGGAGGAGTAAGAACTACAAAGGGTTCTTTGTTCGATATTGCTAAACTGGATATTACTTATATCCGTCAGGATGATTGCGGAAAGGAAATGGCTGATTTTGTAAAGTCAGCTCAGGATTACAAACAAAACCCCAATACCCCTGCTGTATTAATTACTTTTATGGGAGATGGGATGCCTGCATTTATGACTTCGCTTGCTAAAGAACTGGAACCATTAGGACCTGAATTCCAACCAATTATTATACCTATTGCACATGGTAAATCGTATGGAGAAGATCAGATAATGGGCCCTGTAAACTGGAAACAGGATCCTAAAAATGCAATAGGTAAATGTGTTGCCGGCGTATTGAGAGATGGTGATGTAAATATATTATTGAAATGGGCAGGTGATAATGGTATAAAAGTAAATCCTGACGAAACAACTTATGATGCAAATGCAGTAAACTTAATAGCAGCAGCAGATTTTCTGGATGCTCCTAATAAATATATAACCGGTTATCAGGAAAAAAGAAAGATAGTAATTAATGGTAAAACTTCTGGAAAAGATACTACTGTAGGGGTGGACGCAGTGGCTACATGGACACCTGGTGATGTAAACGTTGCTACTAAAAAAGGTGGACTAGTTACTATAGCAAGTACAAGACAGTATTCTTCTCAGATGTCTTGTCAGACAATTGCTATTAAGAAATGGGCTTATGATCATAGAACCGACGTTGAGAATATGATTATTGCTTTGGCGCAAGCTGGCGATCAGGTACGTTCTTACAACGATGCAAAGGAGTTTGCAGCTAAAGTAAGTGCGGATGTTTATAAGGAACAAAATACTGCTTATTGGCTTAAATACTTTAATGGTATAGAAGAGAATGATATTCAGGGATTAAAAGTAAATCTTGGTGGTTCTGCTGTATTTAATTTAGCTGATATGGCTAATACTTATGGTTTAGGTGCTGATAAAGTAGATCGTTACAAAGCAGTGTATAATACTTTCGGAAATCTGATGGTGAAAATGTATCCTGTAATCATGCCTACTTTTTTACCGTATGAAAAAGCAGTAGATAAATCGTTCCTTAACAGTGTTATTTCAAACCATCCTGAATTACTGGAAGGAAAGGCAATTGAAACTAAGTATGCTGCAGAAATTACATCTGAAGTTTCTAAGAAATCGTATTCTATTGAATTTGAAACAGGCTCTGCTACTATTAAAGCTTCCTCGTATAAACTGCTGGACGAAATATTTGAGTCTGCTGTAGTTGCAGAAGGGCTTAAACTAGGTGTATATGGTCATACTGATAATAAAGGTACTGATGCTGTAAATATTCCTTTATCAGAACAAAGAGCACAAGCTGTAAAAGAGTATATGTTGAAAAAAGGATTTAAGGAAAACAGGGTAGAAGCAAAAGGATTTGGTTCTACTAAACCAATTGCAGATAATGCTACAGAAGCTGGTAAGAAGAAAAACCGAAGAGTTGAAATAGTACTCGGAGAATAAATTTAATAAAACAGAGGGAGGCAAGTCCTCCCTTTTTTAATGATAATAAATATGAAAAAGATTTTCATTCCCTTTGGCCGGATTAATAAACAGACGTTTATAATCATGGCAGTAGGACAGGCTGTTCTGTTCCTTTTTTTATGGCAATTCTCCTCTCAGGGTTTAATTCCAAAACCATTGAAAGTTGCTGATGCCTTTGTGAAATTAATCACCTCCTCTTTTCTTTTTGATAATGTAATTGTCAGCTTTGCTTTAACTATTAAGGCAATGGCCATATCAATTATTATCACCTTGTTTTTTTCTTATTTATCAGTGATACCTTTCTTTAAAAGTATCGCCTTGTTTTTAGTAAAATGCAGATACCTGACCTTGACAGGACTGATATTTATTTTCACGTTACTAACGCACGATGGTAGTCAGTTGAAATTATCTCTTTTGATATTTGGTATAGTTCCCTTTTTTATAACTTCTTTCCTCTCTGTTATTATAACAACGGATGTACAACAATTTGAAGTTTGTAAAACATTGGGCTACAATAACTGGGAAACTTTATATGAAGTTATTGTAGTAGGAAAAGCAGATCAGGTGCTGGAAATGATCAGACAAAACTTTGCTATTACCTGGCTGATGATTACCATGGTTGAGGGGCTGAGTATGAGCGAAGGGGGAATTGGTACTATGCTGATAAAGTATAACAAGTATAATGATCTTACCAATGTACTGGCACTTCAACTGGTACTGTTTTCAATAGGATTATTTTTCGACTTCATTCTTGGTAACCTTAAATTCTGGTTATTCCCTTATTCTAAACTTCAATTAAACGATAAGAAATGACAACTTACACAAAAGCATCCACTATACTAAGTGTTGAAAATATATCTTTAAAGTATGATGATAAGGTGGTACTAAGAGATATTAATTTTGAGATAAAAGATATTATCCGTCCCGATGTTAAACAAGGACAGGTAGTATCTATAATTGGTAAGAGTGGAATAGGTAAAACACAGCTTTTTAAGATATTGGCAGGATTAAAAGATCCTACTTCGGGTAAGGTGTTGCAATCTTCCGATAAAAAACCTGTGAAGGCAGGGGATATGGGCGTAGTATCGCAGAACTATTATCTGTTTGAATGGAGAACTATCAATAAATCGCTGGAGCTTGCTGCCAGAAAGAATCCTGAGTTGAAAGGTAATATTCAGGATGCTATCCGCAAGTATGCCGATGATTTTCAACTAACAGAACATCTGTCAAAATATCCTCAGCAACTTTCTGGAGGACAAAGACAAAGGGTATCTATTATTCAACAATTGCTGAATGGCTCTGAATTTATTTTGTTTGATGAACCTTTTTCTGGATTAGATGTATTGGTGTTAGATAAAGTAACTGATTTACTAGCAAAAGTATCCCTGACTGATGAGTTAAAAACACTGATAATTGTTTCGCATGATATAGAAACTGCAGTAGCACTATCTGATACTGTATTTGTTCTAGGTACCGAAGGCAATAAACCTGGTGCAGTTATAAAAAAGGAGATTGATTTGTGCGAAAGAGGATTAGCATGGCAGAAGGATGTAAAGAAACACAGTTCGTTCAGAGATACGATTGAGGAGATTAAATCGTATTTGTAGGGATTAGTAACTGTAACAAAATGCTGTAGATATTAATACACAATTATAACTTAAGGAAGCATATTTTGTCTTTTAAAATTATCAATCTTACTTTGTATTATTGCAACTAAATAATAAACTTCGATTATGAAATTTGCCATCATGCCATTCCTGTCGGTATTACTGATATGCTCTTTAGTATTTGTTTCCTGCGATGACGAAAAGAACGATTTAACCAACGCCGTGAATAAAGCAGGTTCGGTAGAAACATCAGTAACAGTGCAACATGCAGATAGTACGCATGATATTCTGATTACCCGCCATAAGGTATGGAGCAACTTTTCGGAATTTAAAACTATTGAATACCGCGATACTTTACCTGCTCTTGGTATTCATAATACTATTGCAGAAAATGAGAATGGGGATACAAAGAATGTATCTGTAAAAAAGGATTATGAAATTTTTATTACCGTAAAATAATCAACCCATTCAAATGAAGAAATCAAAATACATAGAGCTTGTATTAATTACGGCTGCATTAGCCAGTTGTCATCACTCTGGTAATAAAGAATGGGAAAGCGGTAATCATACTTATATTAGAAGCGACAGTACTGCACCATATGGTGCTGCAATAGGTTATGGAAATGGTGGTGCCAGAATGTGGTACTATGCATTTCGTCCTTATGGCAATTACAATAATGGATATTATGAGCGTGCCGGTTATTATTCCGATGCTATTCATGAGCGTGCCAATATTGGAAGTAATAGTTTTAAGAGTAGTGTAGTAAGAGGTGGATTTGGCGGAGGCTTTAGTGTAAGCAGTTAATCAAATTATATTTTACAACAGTTTTTATTCATGGAAAGAATTACCACTAAACCCAGAAACAACTGGCAGACGGCAGTAGAGAAATTAGGCTTTGGTTTTCATACTACCAATATTCCTTACTGGGACGAGAGTGCTTATTATAGTTTTATTATGCCCGAAGTACTAAAGCTGGAAAAGGCCACTGCAGAATTGTGGGATCTTTGTCTGGGTGCTGTTCAGCATGTGATGGACAATAATCTGTATCATCAGTTTGGTATTCCTGATTACATCATTCCACTTATAGAAAAAAGCTGGACAGAAGATCATCCTGCTATTTATGGACGTTTTGATTTCTCTTATAAAAACGGTGATATAAAATTACTGGAGTTTAATGCCGATACTCCAACTAGTCTGTATGAATCAGGAATAGTACAATGGTTTTGGTTACAGGATTTTGATAAATCAAAAGATCAATTCAATAGCATACATGAGAAGCTGATTGCTTACTGGCGTTATCTGAAACAATATCTTTATGACGATACATTGTATTTTACCTGCCTGAAGGAAACGTTGGAAGATCTTACCAATACCGAGTATATGCGTGACTGTGCTATTCAGGGTGGACTGGAAACAGAACTGATTTTCATAGATGATATTGGCTGGGATGATAATAGTGAAGTGTTTGTGGATATGAAGGAAAAGGATATAAAGAATATCTTTAAACTATATCCCTGGGAGTGGATGCTGAAAGAAGATTTTGGTAAGAATATTGTTGCAGATAAGAACAAATCCTTGTGGGTAGAACCTGCCTGGAAAATGATATTATCGAACAAGGCTATACTGCCAATATTATGGCAATTATATCCTCAATGTCCTTATATACTTCCGGCATATTTTGAGGCTGACAGATTAACTGATTATGTAAAGAAGCCTATTCTGTCGAGGGAGGGTGCTAATATTGAAATAGTGCAGAACAATATGTCTATCGAAAAGACCCAAGGAGAATATGGCAAGGAAGGATTTATATATCAGCAGCTTTGTTCTTTACCTGAATTCAATGGAAATTATGCTGTAATAGGTAGCTGGGTAATAGGACAGCAGCCTGCCGGAATGGGTATCAGAGATTCTACTTCTTTGATTACTAATAATACCAGCAGATTTATACCTCATCTTATAGATTAAAGGAATGGAACTATACCAGTAAATTATGTAACATGGAAATACAACTTACTCAAAGGTTTAATAATATTAACAAGTAGTTTAAATAAAACGTATCATTTATTACATCATTCTTTCCTGATCATCGTTTTTAAATTGATGTCTTATTGTTAATTATTACCAATAAAAAGAACGATAAACTTAAATTTTAAAACCTTTTTGCTGAATATAGACGTAAAACACTACATTTGCATCGGAGAAAAGAATGGTAGAAGGGAACGGAAGCGTTCCCTTCTCTTTTATGGTAATATGACGATCGACGAACAAATACTACAGATTGAGCAATTAATTCAACAGATACTGGAGGAAACTCCAGAATATTTCTGTGTGAATGTTAAGATTAAACCTACCAGTAATATTAAAGTTTTTCTGGACGGCGATAATGGGATAACCATTGAAGCTTGTGTGAAAATAAACAGGAAACTATACCATCAGTTAGAAGTGCTGGCTATTTATCCGGAAGGCGAATTTAGTCTGGAAGTTTCTTCTCCTGGTTTAGGAGAACCATTATTGTTGCATAGACAATATGTAAAAAATATTGGAAGGTTTGTAGAAATTGTGTTTAAGGATGGTACTACTAAAGAAGGGAAACTATTGGAAGTACTGGAAAACGACATTATAATAGAACATACAGAAGGAAAGGGGAAAAAAGCTATTGTTCAGAATGTTGTAGTTCCTTTCCAACATATTAAAATAACAACAGTTCAAGTAAAATTTTGATTCAAAAAACAAATATTGTAAATCACAAGCAGTATGGCTAGTATCAATTTAATCGATGCATTTCAGGACTTTAAAGATTCAGAAAGTATCGACCGTCCAACGATGATGAAAGTGGTTGAAGAAGTTTTTAAAACGCTATTACGTAAAAAGTATGGAAGTGATGAAAACTTTGATGTAATTGTAAACGCAGAAAAGGGAGATCTGGAAATTATTCGTAGAAGAATGATTGTAGAAGATGGAGAAGTAATGGATCCTCTTGCTGAAATTGAGTATTCAGAAGCTGTTAAGATTCAACCCGATTTTGAAGTTGGCGAAGAACTGTATGAAGAAGTAAATATTACTGATTTTGGACGTAGAGCTATTCTGGCCGCCAAACAAACATTGGCTGGCAGAATTGCTGACTTAAAGAAGAGTGTAATATTGAAAAAATATCAGGAAAGAATTGGTGAAATCGTTACAGCCGAAGTACATCAGGTATTTAAAAAAGAAGTTTTATTACTGGATGATGATGCTAACGAACTTTTATTACCAAGATCTGAACAGATTCCTTCTGATTTTTTCAAGAAAGGTGAAACAGTAAGAGCTGTTGTTGAAAGAATAGATAACAGAAATGTAAATGCTGTAATCATCATTTCCAGAACAAGTCCAGTTTTTTTGTCTAAACTGCTGGAAATAGAAGTACCGGAAATACTGGATGGATTAATTACTATTAGAAAAGTAGTACGTGATCCGGGTGAAAGAGCTAAGGTAGTTGTAGAAAGTTATGATGATAGAATTGATCCTGTTGGTGCATGTGTAGGAATGAAAGGTACCAGAATTCATGGTATTGTAAGAGAGTTGAAGAATGAAAATATTGATATTGTAAATTATACTTCCAATATTCAGTTGTTAATTCAACGTTCTTTAACCCCTGCTAAGGTTAGTTATATGAATATCGACACCGAAAACAGACGTGCTGATGTATTCTTAAAACAAGATCAGGTTAGTTTAGCAATTGGAAAGAAAGGGGTGAATATCAAATTAGCTTGTCAACTTACCGGTTATGAACTGGATGTTTACAGAGAAGAAGAAGAGGTTGTAGATGAATATGATATTGATTTAGAAGAATTTAGTGATGAAATAGAACTGTGGATTATTGATGAATTAAAACGTGTAGGTTGTGATACGGCAAGAAGCGTACTAAACCTGACACCGGATGAACTGGAAAGAAGAACAGATTTAGAAAAAGAAACTATCAGCGATGTAAGAAGAATATTACAGGAAGAATTTGATAAGGAATAGTTTTCTCAATTTGTTTTGAGAATTAAATAAATAAGCCTGTCAGGGCTAACAAAAAAGAGTTGAATGTCAGAAATTAAACTACCGAGATTATTAGGAGCAGCCAGGGAATTCAATATTGGGCAAGACACCCTTGTTGAGTTTCTTGCTAAGAAAGGATTTAATCGGGACGAATTAAAACCAACTGCTAAATTAAGCGAGGATATGTATCGCGCTTTGCAGTCGGAGTTTCAGAATGATAAAAATGCTAAAACGAAAGCAGATCAGGTAGAAATCCCTAAAAATACTCCTGAAACAGCCACGGTTTTTAAACGTAAGAAGGATGATATTATCATTACGAAAAAGGAAGTTAAAGAACCGGCTAAAGTTGAAGAACAACCAGTTGAAGAAAAGGAAATTGTAAAGGAAGTTGTTCCTGAAATTGTA
>Ga0007882_10002480_pt1 | contig 10309 bp, 5 predicted proteins | sample CryBogCBH12Aug01_FD_71195 | JGI IMG/M metagenome (GOLD analysis project Ga0007882, IMG submission 71195) | Freshwater microbial communities from Crystal Bog, Wisconsin, USA - CBH12Aug09.1 | ecosystem: Environmental > Aquatic > Freshwater > Lake | place: Crystal Bog, Wisconsin, USA | collected... | reverse complement strand
AGCCTGATTTCTGCGGGGATCAACTTGGTGCAGGGCAATTATGCGGAGTTGGGCACTTCATTGGCGATTGCGGCGGCGGCGGGTATCGGGATTGGGCTGGCAGCCAAGGCGGTGGTCAAAGCGATTGAGGCGGCCCGAGCGGCCCGAGCGGCTAAAATGGCGGAATCGCTCGCGGCGGATGCGGCGAAAGAAACAAAAAATTTGGGGCGGACAGGAAGGCAAGAGCGACTGCGGGAACTTGCAAATGATCCGAACGTATCCTCTGCAGATCGCGGCTGGATCAAAAATGAGCAACGGCAAATTGAATATGGAAATAGAGATACAATTCGCAATCCTCCCGGCAAGGATTTAGCTCATGAACGTGGCCGAGAGGCGGCGAAAGGTTATAGTTATGAGCATTCAAATTTGCAAGATCGAGATTTACATCGAACACAACATAAATTTGACGACTTCGGACGTGCTAATAAAGAACGTCCGTTCAATTCAAGCGAATGAAAATGAATCAAAAGAAGATAGAGAGTGTGCTGGGGCTTCCCGCTCCTTTACGCTATGCGCATTTTATCAAAATTGCAGCAGACCAACGAAAGGTCTGGGGGCTATTTTCAAATGGCTGGGCACTTGCTGAAACAAACGACGGCAAACGTGCGTTTTCATTGTGGCCTGCGGAGGAGTATGCCGCGTTGTGTGCGCTTGGCGATTGGTCTGGTTACCAAACCCGGGAAATTGATTTAGATACGTTTCTCGAAATTCTGATCCCTAAGCTCAAAGAATCCGATACGTTGGCAGGCGTTTTCCCTACTCCAAATGAAAAGGGAATAACACCTGACTTGGAGCTGTTAACGGCAGATATTCGCAATGAGTTGTCTAAGATTGAATGATTAAATAGCCGGGTGATGGTTTTGGTGGGAGTGGGTGCCGGTGAATCAAATATGAGTGAACAATCTAGACAACCCATACGGTCGGTCATTGACCACTTGGTAGCGGGTAAATTTACAGAACTGGAGATGCTTACTAAGGGGCAGCGCCTGAGTGCGCCAGAGATAGCTCGGGCTATCAGTGTCTATGGCCGACGTTTGGTTGTACCGCCTGATGATGCCTTTAAACTCATGGATGTTGTTGAAGTTCGAAACTTCAAGCCGCCACAATGGTCCGTCAATATGCCGCTTTGGACGGAAGAGGAAGGCCGTTCAGATCTTTCGATAGGGGTTACACTTATCTCCGATGGAGAAGGCTTTAAAATCGAACTTGATGACATTCACGTCCTATAGGTGAACTCCATGCTTCAACCAAAGCACCTATAGTTCCAATGAAAAATGAACTCGACGCGCCAACCAGAGCAACTGTAGTGCCAAATAAAAAATTGAACTCGACACGCCAACCAGAGCACCTGTAGTGCCAAAGAAAATGTAACGCCGGGCTGGCTTCTCGGCTACGAACATGAAAAGCTCGCCTACATCAGACTGAACCGCCAAACGCCTTGCCCACCTCGTGGCGCTGTCCCGGTAAACACAGGGGTACGGCATGGGATTCTTTCACCCGCACGCACCCGGATCGCTTTCGGTCATGGCGGCGACCATTCAGGCTATGTCAGGCCAGATTGAAGCTGAAATCCATTGGCAACGCGAGGCATTCGTTGGACACTGGCGGCGGCATCTGGCATAAGGCAAGGGCCATTTATTTTCATCAACACCGCGCAGGAAATCTTTTACACGCCCGGCGCATATAATGCGCTGGATCAACTGGCGGGACACACGAATGGTAACGGTGTGGCCACCAACAGCTTCGTCAGCTTGCGCCTTGAACCCCGCCAACATTGCCGCCGCTGTCGTGCGGGCACTGCCGTGTAATATTTGTCCCATATCTTTTCTTTCGTTGGTAAGGCATTGTATGCCACACCATCACAAAGTGGGACTAAACATATACCTTGCCGATGGTCTCCGCCCGCTTGCCCCGTCCCGCTGGCAGGTTGTTAAGCCGCCGGGCGAGCAGTCCTTGCCGCCGTCCGGCCAACCGTTCCACCCGCAACCGCGCCGCCCGTTCCGTCCGGCTTTCGTCCCGTTGTTCCCGGTTGGCCCAAAGCCAGTCATCCGCCACCGTGCAAAGGGGGAGGGATTCGCCCAGCCAATCGCGGGCGAGTTCCCGCACCACCGCCCGCCATGCCACCCGCGCCGCCAGTGTCTCCGGCTCGCCATCCACGTCCAACCCCGTCGCCCGCCAGACGGTCAGCGCCGCCGCCCCCGCCGCCACGGCTTCCCGCCATTCGTCCCCGCCCGTGACCGCCTGCCGGAGATGTTCCCGCCCTTGATTGTCTCGGACAGCCACCCCGGACACTTTTGGCGGTTCGACTACCCGCCCCGAACCCGCCACGCCAGCCGCACAAGGCACCGTTTCGCAAGGTGTAAATCGGCTTGCCCCTGACATTCTCGCAGCAGTTCGCCCGCTGGTGTCTCGCCCGAGGTGAGGCAATCGGCCACACTCCGCGCCGCCATGCCCAAGGCGGGAACCGGGACGCCCACCGCCCCGACTCCGGCCAATCCGGCCAGCGTTAGCGCATCGCCCAGGCTGGCCAGCCCGCGCCCGTGCCCCCGGTCAGGGGTTAATTCAAAATCGGTGGACGAAAAATGCCCGCCGTTGTTGGGATTTATGGTTGTATTCATGCTGTTGATTTTTGGTTGTGCATCCGACCTTGCTGGAGGTTTACCGGCAAAAAGTGAGTCGAAAGCGTTCCGCCAATAGATAGCAGCACACGGGCAGGGCCGACTACCATTGCACGCGCGTTTTTATTTGGCCGGCCAGCCAGCAAAACACCGGCAAACATTGGTTATTATCAACCCCCACGCAAACGCCGCCAAAACCGGGTGTAACCCCCTAATGGGGGGTATATTTTTGGAATTTGACCCGGCAAAACCATAGCCCCCCCCCCAAGGGCCTGAACACGCGCACTTTTCAATCCTCAACGCTGATAGCTGTCCTGCTCCTGGGATGGCACTGGGGTTGTCCTGGTCTGATTGGCCGGTTAGATAGCTAGCTAATGGGAGGGCAGGGGGGGGGGAGCGGGCTGTGGCTGGTTTACGGGGTTACGAGTCATGGCGATCGTTGGATGAACCAACTACCTGCTGGTTTGCTGGGGTTTTAAGCCTATTTTCCAGCCGTTCCATTGGTTACCTCCTATATACACATATTAATTTTCAAGAAGGAAGGAGGTGAACCAATTGTGATGGAGTGGTGGCAGTGGGTAAAAGACGTGAACCATGGCTACCAGCGAGTGAAACCCTTCGCTTTTATCGGGAAATCGCAGTTTGTTTGGTTCCAAATAGTGCTCGGATGTCATTCCCGACCGAGTTAAGGGCGCGGGAATAATGGCGCTGCCCTCCAAAAATGTGAAAAACTCTGCCCCGAAATCCGGGTTTCCAAAAATAAACTATAACCCCGGAATAGAAAAATGATCTGCTAGTTTTGAGTGGTTGATTAAAAAAGCCAATATAAACGCCCGAAAATGGCATGGGCCGGGGTTCGAATTCGGTTATTTAAAAATAAATAGCAGATTCCCCCGAAACTCGCCGGGTTGTGTGTAAATATCGCACTGACGGCGAGTTTAAAGACCAAATACGGCTCTTTTCTCAACGTAGAAAACAACAAAAAATAAAATAGTATGCTAAAAATCAAAATTAAACACCAAACAGCGGTTTCGGATGAAACCACCTCGGACGTGGAATCGAGTGATTCTTCCCTTACAGATTCAGACTTGGTTTTGAGAATTCTGCGATGGTTTTACGACCGGCTGTCCTTGAGCGAAGCTGACCAGAAATCCTTGTTTGAAAAGCGTGGCCTGACTGTCGCAACCATCGATGCCTTGGGGTTCCGTTCCAATCCGGATGCCAATAAGGAAATCCTACTGGAAATGCCCAACCACTTCCCCATGACCGCCTTGGTTGAGAGTGGGCTATGGAAAGTCGATCCGGCGAAACCGGGCGAGTCGCCCAGGCCAAACCCGCAATTCCATGGCATGAGCATTGCCGAGAAACGCGATCCGAAAGGCCGGAAAGTTCGCGACCAGAACGGGGAGGTAATCCGCGAATGTGTGTGGAACCATCCGATCCTGATTCCCTATTTCAGTGAGCAGGGCGAACTGATTCATCTCCGCCCCCATAAAGGCATGATGGCCGGCAAACCCCCGCGGTTCTATGTCGCACGCCCCAGGGGACGGGGTGCGGGCATAAAAGCCATCAACGGCAACAATAAATTCGCGATCATCACCGAAGGCGAGTTTAAGGCCGCCGCCCTGTGGCAGGTGCTGGGGGAGGATGCTGAAATTGGAGCGTTGCCTGGCATCACCATGGCGAAGCCACTCATTGGGGATGTCGAAGAATGGCTTGAATACGTTGGGGTGCGCCAGGTCGTGGTGGGCTATGATAACGAAAACAAGGAGGACGAGAATCTGCCGGGGTATCAGCGCGAAAAATATCGTCGCTACGATACGCACGTGTGGGCACTATATTTGGCCCACCAATTGAACCGGCAGGGATTCGAAGCCAAGTTCTGCGTACTGCCCGACGCTTGGCGGGATGAAAAAGGCAAAAGTGACTGGGATGGCAGTCTCGCAATGTTTACCAAAAAAATGGGAGTGCCTGATGGCTCTTTGGTGGCTTGGGAAAAGGTGCGAGTGGAAGTCCGTGCCAAGTTTTTGAACGTAATTCACACGGCCATGAGGGTTGGGGAAATTCGTCAGCTAAGTCTGTTTGATGCCGAAATTGGGCGCATCATTCGAAGCCAGCTGGATAAAATCTCCTATGAACCCTGCCTGCCGATTGGCGGCGAGGAGGAACAGGCGATATCGCGGCGTGTCCACCGGCTGGCGGCCAGATTGAAACAGAAGGACTGGTTTCCGCTGCGGGCGGTTGGGTTTTTGAGTCAGTTAGCCCAATCGTATCAGTCCACGGCCGGCAGGTATTACAAGATGAAGCCGTTGACGGAAAAGATGGAAGATTTCTGGCAAGGGTTGCAAAAGACGGCCCGCGAACGTGGCGACGAGGACGCCAAGCGTGCCTGTGACATGGTCTTGCGCGGACGCAAAAGCCTGAAGGCAATGAAACGCGGGCACATTCCGGAGACGATATCAGATTTTTATTTCCGGCCGCATTATGTGCTGCACCGCAGCAACGGCACCCGCACACGGATAGTGACCATCCACAATGTCCATGGGGTCGTTATGCCCATGGTGGAAATTCCCTGGGATGAACTTGGTTCGCCGGTGAAATTGCGGGACTGTTTGCACAAAAACATTACCGGTGCCGCGTGGGATGGCGGCCAGTCAGAATTGACCGCATTGCACGAAGATTTGGGACACCATCTGGCCTTCAAGGATGTACAAGAGGTGCCGGTGCGCGGCTATCATGCCAAAAGCAAAATCTGGTTCTTTGAGGATATGGCCATTTCAGACGATGGTGAATTCGTGCCTGATCCCAAGACGGGCATATTCTGGATCAAGAATACCACCGGGATCCAAGGGTATACCTTCGCCCGGGATTCAGATGGGCGGGCGCGCGACCGGGAAGACGAAGTGTTTCGGCAGGGTTCCCCCTTGATGCATCCGGAAGTAAAAGTTAAGGACATAGAGGTGAAGGCGCTTTTTACGGAAGTGCTGAAAAAATTGCCGGAGGCGCTCGGGGGAATGGAGGCTTACATGGCGTTGGGAATGGTGTTTGCCAGTGCGGCCGGCCCGGAAATCTTCAAAAAGTGGAGTTGTTTTCCGGGGCTTTGGGTGTACGGCGAACAGGGGGAGGGGAAGTCTGCCTTGTGTCGCTGGGCAATCCGCATCTGGGGCTTTAACAAGGATAAAGGTCTGCCGTTGCCGGCAGATGACCAACGTACCACACTGACCCTAGCGGCGTTGAGCGGTGCCCTCGGCCAGTATGGCGAATTGTCTCTCTGGCTGGATGAATACCAAGCGGGGACACCCTCATGGGTGCGAGCCATTTTGAAAAATAACTATGACCGGGCGGAAGGTGCCAAAAAGGATTTTGGCGGCAGCCCGCGTGAATACCTTTCCTCGGTCATTGTCAGCGGGGTGGCTACTTCCAGTGAACCGCAGACGCGCAGCCGCTACGCCCACATTCAGGTCAGTGCCAAAAAACGCATGGCCAATCATTATGAATGGTTTCAAACGCATAGCTCGGAATTTTACCGGCTGGGACGGTTCCTATTGCGAAACCGAAAAAAATATGTGGAGAGTGCCCTTGGCGCAATGGAGGTCTTGACAAAAAGCGCGGCGATGAAGGAAATCGATGATCGGGCCCGGATGGTGCATGCGCTGGCCTATGCCGGGTTTCATGCCGCCTGTGAAGTCTTCGATGTGGCGGCGGACTTGAATGGCTACCGAGCTTGGCTAATCGATCATTGTAAGCGCAGCGCGGCTGAAATCCAGAAAAGCGTCAGTGTGGATTCCTTCTGGCACGAGTTGTTGAACGCAGTGGGATCAAGGGACTTTGGTGATTCACCGGCAGACCGCCGCCAGTATTTTAAGGCAATTGAAAATAAGGCTGCCATGTCGCCCGTCAGTGAACATCAGACCAAGGCCGGGGCGGAAATGAGTTTCAAGGCCTGGAAATCCTGCCTACTGTATTTCCGGCCAGGGCCAGTGATAGACATGCTGCGCACATATAAGCGGCGCAGTGGTGGGGATTTGCCAATTTCACAAACTGATTTGTTGCACCAGTTGCGAACCCGCCCCTACTGGCATGAGCCAAAAGCCGGTATCAAGCAAAAATTCGGTGGGGACACCGCGCAATCCTGCTGGTGCATAAACGTGGACCTCCATCCGCTGGGACTAATACGCGTCAGTGATGAAGAATTCGATGCGAGTTTCATACAGGACGTCGAAACGAACAGTTTGTTCACATCGAAGAATTGGACTGATCCGCGCAAAGGTGATCTGTTTGCCTTGATCGAATTATTGCAAAGCAAACGCAATGATGAAGCCGACTGAGCATACGTTAAACCGTAGCCAGTAGATTCGCGCACCATGAACGATATGGATCTGTTCAACTGCCGCAGATTACCTGCTCGACTCACCATCGAGCAGGTAGCTCTGTTGCTGGGCTTCCAAGTATACGAGATTCTGATTCTGGTGCGACAAGGGAAAATCAAATGCATCAATTATCAAAGCCGGAATTCCCGGAAGTATTTTCATGGTGCCTATATCTTGAGTCTGGCTGCGGACGGCGATTTTGTGGAAAAGGCCAGCAAGGCGGTTGCCAAGGAGGTCAGAGCAAACAACCGCAGAGCTAGTGAGGTGGTGGAGACCACCATACCTGCATAGACATGCGCACACGTTGTTTTCGCAATAAATTCATATATATTCCTGACTTCTCACTTGCGCCTCTGCGCCAAGTTCATAAGATTGTGTCCGGGATATGCCTCTGATTTTCACCAACATCGGACTCGGCTTGTGGCTTTGTTGCTACGGCTTCCCGGTTGCAAAATATACGGTTGGTACCTGACATGATTTTCCCATGAACGTATTCAACTTTCGGAACCAGATCATTCAGGATTACAGCGGCTACGTTTCCAGCTTCATTTCTATCGCTCAGCCGCGTCTAAAAGAGTTCGTGGACAGCTGTTTTCATTCCGGTTCCCTCTGGCCCGATCCGTTGATTCAATTGAATCCCACTTTTAAGCCAGGCAATACCGTTCGTTCGCTGGTCGCCGAGGACGTGTTGGATCCTGCCTGTGCCCAAGTGTTTCGCCGGGAAAAAACCACCACTGTTGGCAGCGGCGAAGACTTGCTGTTCCACCAGCATCAGGAGGATGCCATCCGCAAGTCACAGCAGAATCGCAACTACGTCCTCACCACGGGCACGGGCTCTGGCAAAAGTCTTTCCTACATCGTCCCCATCGTGAACCACGTTTTGCGTAACGGTTCCGGCAAAGGGATTCAGGCCATCATCATCTACCCAATGAACGCCCTCGCCAACAGCCAGTTTGGCGAGTTGGAGAAATTCCTAAAACTCGGTTTTCCCGACGGCAAAGGCCCGGTCACGTTCGAGCGCTACACGGGCCAGGAGGATGAGGAAACGCGCACGCGCATCATCGCGCGCCCGCCGGACATCCTGCTCACCAACTATGTGATGCTGGAACTCATGCTTGCCCGGCCTCGCGAACAGAAGCTCATCGCTTCGGCCAAAGGCCTCAAATTTCTCGTACTCGACGAACTCCATACCTACCGCGGCCGTCAAGGCGCGGATGTCGCCCTCCTGTTGCGGCGCGTGCGCGAGCTGCTGGCCACCGGTTCCATGCAGTGCATCGGCACCTCGGCTACGCTGGCCGGTCGCGGCACTTGGGCGGAACAAAGCACCGACGTTGCCCGCCTCGCCACCCGCCTGTTCGGCGATCAGGTGGAGGCCAGCGACATCATCGGCGAAACGCTCGAACGCGCGACCCAGCCGTTGGACGAAAAGAAACCCGCTGATCTCACCGCCCTGAAAAACGTCCTCGCTGCCGACACGAGTCGCGAACTCAACAGCTTCGACCAGTTCGCTGCCGACCCTGTCGCCCGCTGGGTTGAGGGCACGTTCGGCATCATTCTCAAGGACGGCCGCCTGGTGCGTTCACCCTCGATTCCCCTCTCGGGCAAAAATGGCGCGGCGGAAAAACTCGCCAAGCTGACCGATGCCACGCCGGCACGTTGTCAGGAATTGATCGCCGAAACGCTTTTGGCCGGTGCCACCAAAATCAAACATCCGCGCACCGGTTTTCCCGTCTTCGCGTTTCGTCTGCACCAGTTCATCAGTCGCGGTGACACCCTCTACGCCACCGTCGAGCCGCCGGAGCAACGCTATCTCACCATCCACGGCCAGATTTATTCACCCGACGATAAATCCAAAATTCTCCTCCCGCTCTGCTTCTGCCGTGAATGCGGTCAGGAATATTATTCCGTCTATTTCGCCAAGGACCCCCAGACCGGCGTACAGCGCATGGTGGCCCGCGAAGCGCATGAGCGCACTGTGGTGCCGGGCCAGCAGCAGGGCTTGCTCTATATCAATCCCGCCAAGCCGTGGCCCAAAGATACGGAAACCGAGGCGCAGATGAACTGGTTGCCCACCGATTGGGTTGAAGAGCGCAACGGTCGACGCCAGATCGTCGCGTCGCGCCGCGAACGGATGCCGCGCCACTACGTCATCCAGCCCGACGGCAGGCTCGGTGCCGATGGGCTCGCGGCCGCTTTCATCCCGGTGCCGTTCATGTTTTGCCTCGGCTGCGGCGTCTCGCACACCGCGCGACAGCGGTCAGATTTTTCCAAGCTCGGCACGCTCGGCTCGGAAGGCCGCAGCACCGCCACCACCATCCTGACGACCTCGGCGGTCGCCGGCTTGCAGCAGGAACCCTCCATCAAGCCGGAGGCCCGCAAAATTCTCAGCTTCACCGACAACCGCCAGGACGCCTCGCTCCAGTCAGGCCATCTGAATGATTTCATCGAAGTCGGTCTTCTGCGCGGGGCCATTTATCAGGCGGCGGCTACCGCCGGTCCCGAGGGGCTGCGCGATGACACCATCAGCCAGAAAGTCACCGCTGCGCTCGAAGTGAAATTCGAGGATTACGCGAAAGATCCCACCATCCGGTTTGGCCGTGAAAAAGTCATCACTGCGCTCCGCGATGTGGTCGGCTATCGCGTCTATCGCGACCTGCGGCGCGGCTGGCGAATCAGCTCCCCGAATTTGGAGCAGTGCGGTCTTGTCGAAATTGATTACGCGGAACTCGACACCTTGGCTGCTGCCAACGACATATGGCAGACGCTGCATCCCATGCTCGGCAATGCCAGCGCCGAGACCCGTAAAATTATCTGCCGGACCCTGCTGGATTTCATCCGGCGCGACCTTTGCATCGAGGTGGATTATCTGGAGTTCGACAAGCAGGATCGCATCAAGCGAAGCAGCTACAACGAACTCCGCGACCCGTGGGCCTTTGACCCCGTGGAAAAACTGGACCAGCGCAAGATTGCGTTCCCGTGTTCCCAGGGTGACGTGGATGAACCGCTCGATGCCTCCTTCGTTTCCGCGCTTGGCGGTTTCGGCCTGTTCCTCCGCTCGGCCAATACTTTCCCCGGCCAGCCCAAGCCCGATGTCACGGCCACGCGCCAGATCATTGCCGCGTTGTTTGAGGGATTGCGCCAGGCGAACATTGTCCGCGAATGCTTGCCGAAAGCCGAACGCGCACCCGTCCCCGGCTATCGCATCAATTCCGGTGCGCTCATTTGGCGTGTCGGCGATGGCACCAAGGCGTATCACGATCGCATCCGCATGCCCACGGCCTC
>Ga0007882_10002477_pt1 | contig 10321 bp, 6 predicted proteins | sample CryBogCBH12Aug01_FD_71195 | JGI IMG/M metagenome (GOLD analysis project Ga0007882, IMG submission 71195) | Freshwater microbial communities from Crystal Bog, Wisconsin, USA - CBH12Aug09.1 | ecosystem: Environmental > Aquatic > Freshwater > Lake | place: Crystal Bog, Wisconsin, USA | collected... | reverse complement strand
ACCTGCAGTTGGCGCAGTGTCATCTCAAACATCACCACCGGTTCCTCGCCTTGCAGCGCCGGCTCGCGAACGAACATCTCCTGCGCGCGTTCGAGCATGTCGAGCATCGGATTGGTGAGCGGACGGAAACTGCCGCGCTCGAGCAGCACGGGTTTTTTGTAGAGCAATTCGCTGGGAATGACCGTTTCACCGTCGGCAGTGAACATGGCGGCTTCAGTGAGCCATTGTTCGACGAGCTGCAACGCCATCAAACGGTTGTCCACGCCGGCGAAGGCGGGGCCGGAAAATTTGATCATGTCCACCTCGATGCGCTGCCACGACAGCGAATCGAGCAACGAACCGATGAGCCGCTCCGGCTCCACGTGCTGGTAAAATGCGCCGTGAATCAAGTTCACTCCCAGCGTGCCGATGGCCTCTTGCTGCCGCGCCGTCTCCCAATCCAGCATCCGCGCGTGGATAATGATGGTGGACGGCTCGCAGCGCGGCAGGCTTTGGAATTTGATGCCCAGCCAACCGTGGCCGCCCTCCTCACCGGGCTTGGAAATATGTTTGGTAGTAACCGTGTTGGCAAAGGCGAAAAACGTGCGGCGGTCGCCGATGGTTTTGTCCAGCCGCTTGAGCAGGAGATCAAATTCCAAATCCAACATCGCCACCAGCCGCTTGCGGCTGACGTAACGGTCACTCGCACCGTAAATCGCATCGCTCACCGCCATGTCGTAGGCGGAAATGGTTTTGGCCACCGTGCCGGACGCCTTGCCAACGTGGAAGAACCAGCGCGCGACCTCCTGCCCCGCCCCGATCTCGGCAAAGGTGCCGTAGCGTTTGGCGTCAAGATTGATCTGGAGGGCCTTCTGGCCGGTGCCGAGTTTTTCCATGCGCAATTCCTTGGACCAGACGATACACAATACCGGGCGCGAGTCCAACAAGATGCTTTGCCATGGTGACGGTCTTGTTATGGAAATAACGATCAAGGGCAAAACTAACCGTTTCGACTTTCCGCAGACCCTAACCATGCTATAATTTATAACCATGTATCGCACGCAGGATTTGCATGTAAAAGAAATTGTGCCGTTGCTCGCGCCGAAGGCTCTGCGGGCGCTCTCGCCCACGCCGGTAGCGGTGAACGACTTCGTGGCGCAATCCCGCGAACGCGTCATCCGCATCCTCGACCGCGCCGACCCGCGCCTGCTCGTGGTCATCGGGCCATGTTCAATCCATGACGAAAAATCCGCGCTGGAATACGCCACGCGGCTCGCGCAACTGCAAAAGGAACTCGCGGATAAAATGGAAATCGTGATGCGCGTTTATTTCGAGAAGCCGCGCACAACGATTGGCTGGAAAGGCCTGGTTAACGACCCGCACCTTGACGGTTCGCAGGACATCGAGACCGGTTTGAAAATCGCGCGCAAGCTGCTGCTGCAAATCAACAGCCTGGGCCTGCCGGCAGCGACGGAATTTCTTGACCCCATCGTGCCGCAATACATCGCCGACCTCATCACCTGGGCCGCCATCGGCGCGCGCACCACGGAATCTCAGACGCATCGCGAGATGGCGAGTGGCTTATCCATGCCGGTCGGCCTGAAGAACGCGACGGACGGCAGCTTACAGGTGGCGATTGATGCAATGGGCGCGACGCGGCATCCGCACAGTTTTCTGGGCATGAACGAGGACGGCATGACGGCCATCGTCCGCACCAACGGCAACCCGCACGCGCACGTTGTGCTGCGCGGCGGCCGCGCGATGACGAATTACGACGCGGTGAGCATTGCAGCGGCGGAGAAAAAATTGAGCGCGGAAAAACTGCCGCCGGTGCTGATGGTGGATTGCAGCCACGCGAACTCGGAAAAGAAATTCGCCAAGCAGGAAGAGGTCTGGCACAGCGTCATCGAGCAACGCGCGGGCGGCACGCAATCGCTCATCGGCCTGATGGTGGAAAGCCATTTGAACGAAGGCAACCAGCCGATTCCGAAGAACATTGCCGAACTGCGCTACGGCGTGAGCATCACGGATTCTTGCATTGGCTGGGAAGCCACCGAGCGCATGCTGCGGTGGGGCCACGCAAAACTGGCGTAAGCGGAGTGCGGTCAAGCACGCCCAGCTCAAGTCATCACGGCCAGTTCCAAGCGTAGGGGAAGCGCAGGCGGTAAAACTGGGAATTGTAATAGACGGGCGTCACCGTCACTTCATTTGTTGAAGGCACGCCGGGGAAAATTGACCCGTTGCCGCCATATCCGCCAGGTAAAAACGGAAGCTGCGGCGCTGCAATAGAGATGGATTGTGCAGGCGCCAAACTGCTAAAATTGGTCACGGAAGACCAACCGCCTAGCGTCAGATTGGTGCAGCCATCCAAGATGCCGTTCAGGCCCACCGGCAAGTTAACCAAATCCAACCGATTGCTGCCATTGACCTGCGTGAGGCTGGTAATCTGCACTGGCGAGATGAATTGCTGCACGGTGTCGGCGAGGACTTCGTGCATCTTGGCCGTGGGATCGGTTGAATCCCAGAAGATAAAGTTGGTGCCCATACCATTATTGGTGGTGCAATATGTAATTCCATTCGTCGTGTAATAGGTATAGGCGTCAATGGGCTGACCCGACATAACCATATTGGTCAGACCATAATAGGCAGCGTTGGTAATGACATTATCCAACAGAGCGAAAACATTCGGAACATAAACGGTCAGACCGGGGCAAGTTGTATGGGCTCGACTAACGGTGGCAAGCAGGTTGGTATTGAAATAAACAACCCGGCCACGCACAAAACTTTTCGCGGAGGCACCTGATTGGTTAAAAGCCGGAATTTCGGTTATGTCCACGGTGTTTGGCAAAATCAAAGTGCGGACGCCCTTAGCGTAAAGATTGGTGATGATGTTGTAATAATTATTAAGCGAAGAATTTATGGCACTATTCCAAGAACTCGTATTCAGCGAAGGATAAAGATTGTTATTATACATGAAGTCAACAAAATCAGAATCCCCAGCCCAAACGACAAACAAATCTTTGGCAACATCTCCGGGTACCGTAAAATGATTCACGTCGGTAGCCATGGGACCACTATCATGCCCGTAGTAAGACCAGTTATTGCTGATGCCTATGCCCTGACGCTGGGCGAGCACTTCCACCCAAGTCCGGCCATTCGTGTAACGCTTGCCGTAGTATTGCTTGCCAGGAAAGGCGTTGTTGGTCGTGGTGCACATGCCGTCCCCAAAAACATAGAGCGAGTTGAAGGCCGAAGCGGTCGTTAAGACGACCGAGCCAATCAATAAAATTATCCAAAAACAGGACATTTTCATAGAATTTAAACTATCTGGCAGACAATATTTGTAAAGATAAAAGTAGTCTAAAGTATTTGCTGGCTGACTTGACGGCGACGGATAAGCTGGTGCTGAAAATGGAGCTTGTAACTAATCAGATTATTTGTCCGTAACCGGTGAAAAACATGCGTCACCTGTTTAATTTAGTGGGGTTTGCCTGGCTGGGGCTGATCGCTGGGAACGCTCTAGCTTCCGGTTTTCAGTTGGCGGATCAGGATGCCGCCGCCACCGCGCGCGGCGAAGCGTTCGTGGCCACCGCCGACAATGCCTCGGCGGTCTACTACAACCCCGCGGGCATCACGCAGCTATCGAGCAACAATATCCGTTCGGGAATTTACGGCATTTATCTCAACCCCACTTTCCGCCCGCCCGCCGGTCAGGCGAACAGCAGCAAGACCTATCAAATCAGTAAAAACTTTGCCGCCGTACCGCAGTTCTTCGCCACGCACACATTGAAGAGCCTGCCGTTGAGCTTCGGGGTGGGTGTTTATGCGCCCTATGGTGGCAGCATCATCTGGCCAAAGGATACCGGCTTTCGCTCGGTTGCCACCAAAGGCTCGCTAACCTACATGCGCATGAATCCCGTAGTGGCGTATCAGGTACTACCCTCACTTTCGCTTGGCGCCGGGGTGATGGTGGACTACGCGCACATTGATTTGGAACAGGGTTTGCGTTCCAGTGCCACACCCGCGAATTATTTTCAATTCTCAGGGGAAGGTTTTAGCGTTGGTTACAATGCCGGCATCCGCTGGCAGCCACTGGATCAACTTTCTTTCGGTGGAACTTTTCGCAGTTCAACACCCATTTATTTTGGAGGGAATACCGATTTTGAACGAATCCCAATTATTTCTGCGGGCGAACGCAATGCCCACATGAATTTGACTTTCCCGCTGGCGGCGGCGGCGGGCGTTTCCTATCGCCCGACACCAAAATGGAATTTGGAATTGGATGCGGATTACACCGACTGGAGCAGTTTTAGCAAGACCACCATCCAGCAACAAACGCCGCTGCCCCACCCCTTCGATCCAACCGGCAAAGTTCCGGTGACGCTCGACTGGCAGGGCAGTTGGATGTATGAATTCGGCGCGACGCGCTACTTCGACAACGGCTGGCGGGTCAGCGCCGGCTACGTCTTTAGCCAGAACTCCGTGCCGAACGCCTATTACACGCCGCTAGCAGCGGATCTGGACCGGCATTTCTTTAGCCTGGGCACGGGCTACCAAGGCAGCCGCTACAGTTTTGATATGACCTACCAACTGGGCTTCGGCCCGCCCCGCTCCGTCACCGGCAGCACGCCGTCGTCCACGCCCGCCCAGTTCGCGGGACAGACGGCGAACGGCACCTACGCCTTCATCAGCCAGGCCGTCATGCTGACAGTGGGCTTACATTTTTAAGCGCAAATATCGCGTTGTTTTGACGGGCTGGATGTTCCATGCTCACCGTGAGATGATTCCGGTTGTTCCAACCAGCAGCCATACCCACGGCCTAGGCGCGCAGGGGATTTCCACCACGCCGGCTAAAAAGCGTCAGCTGCCATCCAACCCCGCCACAGCGGACGACCTTGTTTTTTTTCAAACGGCGGAGGGCGTAACCGTGGAGGGAAATCCGGTGCAGTTCAGCCGGCATAGCGTCGTCTGGGAACTATACAATCCCGGTCTCGCACCCCGGCTTTCCGAGACGCTCAACCCGCTCAAAATCATTTTTCAGGGCCGGATGATTTATGCCGGCCGCGCGGTCGTCAACAACCTCGTGGATGCGGGAGCCAAAACCGTATGCGACGCTACGCTGGATGAGGCGAACTGGGCGGGACTCGATTTTTCCGTATCGGTGGCCGACGGACAGGCGGTGCAAGCCTACAAAGATTTTCTCGGCGAGTGGCAGAAATTTTATCAGGTGGCGCCGGCGTTCAAGCTCATCATCGCCGACCTGCAAAAATTCCTAGCCGACCTTCGGCTCTGGCTGGAGCAGGTGGAACTGGGTCTGCGTGATGTGTCCGCGAGCAACCGGCCCGGTTTGGAACAAAAAGTCGCCGGCGAACTGGGCCCGATCATTCTACCACAACTCACCCAATTTTTTGAGAAATTTGAAGAATGCCTGCGCGCCGGCACACCGGCACTGCTGCCGGTGCATCAGGCCTTTGCCCGCCGGCAGTTGCACCCGTTGCTGCTGTGTTCGCCTTTTGTTTACCGCTGTTTTGCCAAGCCTCTGGGCTACGCCGGCGATTACGAGATGGTGAACATGATGCTGCGTGATCCGTTGGAAGGCGCGTCGCTCTACGCCAAAATCATCAATCTCTGGTTCGTCCGGCAGCCGCCTGCCGAAGCGCACCGCAATCGCATCCGATGGCTGGTGCGACAGTTGCAGGGTGCCGCCACACGCGCGGCGGCGCAGAACCGAACCGCCAAGATTTTGAGCGTGGGCTGCGGCCCGGCGCATGAGGTGCGGCAGTTTTTGCAGGAAAGCCACCTCGCCGACCGCACCCATTTCACGCTACTTGATTTCAGCGAGGAAACGCTGGCGCATTGCCAGGCGGAGGCGGAGGCAGCCCGGGCAAAATTTAATCGGCTCACGCAATTTAAATTTGTAAAAAAATCCGTGCAGCAGATTGTCCGCGAAGCCGCCCGCAGCGGCGAAACCGGCGCTGGAAAGTATGATTTGGTTTATTGCGCCGGCCTGTTCGATTATTTGAACGACACCCTGTGTCAGAGTTTAATGGATATTTTTTTCGGCTGGCTGGCACCGGGTGGCACGCTGTTGACCACCAACGTGGATGACAGCAACCCGCGCCGACTCACGATGGAGCACATCATGGCGTGGCACCTGGTTTACCGGCGCGGCGCGGATATGATGGCGTTAAAACCGGTGGCGGCTCCAAAAGATTTGTGCTCCGTCAAAGCGGATACCACCAGCGTGAACCTGTATTTTGAAGCGCACAAACCGGAATGAACAAATTTTATTCCAACACCGATCCGGCGATTGTCACGGCTTTTCAAGCCTACGAGGCGCAGCAGCGCATCAGTAATACCAAGGTTGGCTGCGCGCTGGTGGTAACACTGATGCCGCTGGGTAGCACGGCGGATTATTTCATTTACCACGACATGCTGGTGCCGTTTTTCTGGCTGCGGCTGTTATGTTCAGCCATCGCCGCCGCCATCTGGGCTTTTCTTTACACCGAAAAAGGCCGGCGGATGAGCCGGTGGCTCGGGGTCGTGGTGCCACTGCTACCGGTGGCATTTCTTGCCGGCATGATCGCAGTCACGGACGGATTCGCCTCAACCTATTATGCTGCGCTGAACCTTGTCCTGCTCGCCGTCGGCGCAGTGCTGCACTGGACATTAACCGAAAGCATCGTGGCCGTGTTGCTGGTGCTGATTATGTATATCGGTGTGGGAATCGGCCACGGAAATTTCCCGCCGGTATCAGTGATGTTCAATAATTTTTATTTCATCGCGCTAATGGATATCATTGTCGTGGTGGGCACTTATTTCCAGAGCCGACAGCGCTTCCGCGAATTTGTTTTGCGCCACGAACTGGACATCAACCGCAAGGCGCTCGAGGCCAGCCTGATTCAACTCAAGGAAAACGAGGCCCAGCTTGTGCAATCGGAAAAGCTCGCATCGCTCGGCCGCATGAGCGCCGGCATGATTCACGAGATCAACAACCCGCTTAATTATGCCAAGGCCGGCCTGGAAATGCTGCGCGAAAAGGAAAAACACCTGGCGGCGGCGCAACAGGCGGACTACCTCGACATCCTGAAGGACGTTGAGGACGGCGTGAACCGGGTGAAGACCATCGTATCGGATTTGCGAATGTTCACGCATCCGGATACCGAAATGCGGGATGCCGTGACCGTGAAGGAAGTCCTGGTCGCCGCCCACCGTTTTTTGAATAGTGAGTGCGCCGAAAAGGTTGTGTTTGAAGAAGATTATCCGGCAGACCAGATTATCTGGGGTAACAAGAACAAGCTCATTCACGTCTTCACCAACCTGCTGCAAAACTCGCTCGATGCGCTTAAAAATAAAGCCGATGCCGACGAAAAACCGACCATCCGCATCACGGGCCGCACTGAAAGCGGCGTCAGCTTCATCTCCGTTCGCGATAACGGTCCTGGCATCGCCGCCGAGCATCTGGACAAAATTTACGACCCGTTTTTCACCACCAAAGATGTGGGCGAAGGCATGGGCCTCGGCTTAAGTATCTGCTACCGTATTGTGCGTGAGGCGAAGGGGAAAATTCTGGTCAAAACCGAGCCGGGAAAATTTTGCGAGTTCACACTGGAACTTCCCGCGAGCGAAACAAGCGAGGTTTAAATCATGGATAATGCATACGACTTAAAAAAATTCGCCATCCTTTACGTGGACGATGAGGAGATGTCGCGGAAATATTTCACCCGCGCCTTTAGCGAATCCTTCCGTATTTTCACTGCCGGCAACGCACGCGAAGGCCTGAAGATAATTCAGGAAAAAGGTGCAGAAATTGCCATCCTAATGACCGACCAGCGGATGCCCGGCGAAAAGGGCGTCTGGCTGCTGGAACAGACGCGCGAACTGCGGCCCGCCATCCTGCGCATTCTCGTGACTGCGTTCACGGACATGGACGCCGCCATCGCCGCCATCAACAGCGGGGCGATTTACAAATACATTTCCAAGCCGTGGGATAAAATGCACCTCGAGCTGGAATTGAAGCAGGGGCTGGAATTTTTCATGCTCCAGCAGGAACGTGAGGAATTGCTGAAGGAACGCAGCGCCCTGCTACGCGAGCGGATGATCGCCAACCGCATCGGCAGCTTAGGCTTGATTGCCGCCGGACTGAGCCAGCACATCCGTAACTCCATGGTGGCGGTGAAAACTTTTCTGGATCTGCTCGAAGAGCAAAATGACGGCAGCAATCTGCGCGACCCGGATTTGTTACGTAGTGTCCGCACGGACATTGAAAAAATTGTCGGGCTACTCACAGATTTGCGCATTGTGTCCTCGAATCCAGCCGATAGTGCATTTGCCAGCGAGGTCGATCCTCGGACAGCACTCGCCGGAATTTTGACGGAGCTACAACCGGCTTTCACCACGCGACGCATCGAGGTGGAAAATCAAATTCTAGATACACTCCCGGCGCTGCAGGTGGACAGCCCCAAATTCAAACGATTGTTTGAACTGCTTTTCCACGATGAATTGGCCATGCTGCCCGCCGACAGCCGTATCCAGCTTGCCGCCGCCGAAGCCACGGTCAACGGCAAAGCCGGCCTTGCGCTTACCATCACCGATAATGGCCCGGCGCTACCGCAAGATACGCTTAACCTCGTGCTCGACCCGTTTGCCACCAAGGGCAAGCCCTCGGAATATGGCATTAACCTGATGATCTGCCTGTTCATCGTCCACTATCACGGCGGCGTCATCGAGGTACAAAGCGCACCGGCAGGTGGCAATATCTTCACCATCTGGCTGCCGTTAAAACCCGAAAAAACGGCTTAGTAAAAACTTTTTCAACTGGATTATCACGCAGGCATAAGGCCCAAATGTGAACGCGATGAGTTCAAGATTCCATTGACCTTTCCCCCATTTCCGTGAAGTATAAATTCCGAACGGAACCATGAATAGTCACAATCATCTTCAATTTTCCACCCCATGAAGACGATTCTGGTCTTGTCGCCCCATCCCGATTTCGTCGAAGCGGTTCGCTCGGGTTTGAATGCCGAAACCTACCGTATTGTTCACCGCCTCAGTGTAGACGAGGCTGAACCGCTGGTTGCGCATGGCTTGGCTAGCGTCATCATTCTGGACGCCAACCTCACCGGCGTGGAAAGCATTTGGAACATTGAACATCTGCGGCGGCGCGATAAAAAAACGCCTATTATTGCCTTCACCGAATATACTCAAGCCGACTGGGAGGAAGAGGCTTTTTTGCGCGGCGTCACCCACGTCCTCACCAAGCCGGTGCGACAACGGCTGCTGAATTCCGTGCTGGAAAGGACCGCTGCACTACCCGCCATTCCCACGCCGGCAGTTGACTTGCCTGCCGGTAACACCGACCTTTTCAAACGCATCGCAGCCGAGCCGGCAGCAGTCAGTCATTACGTCAACGCGGCACAGACGCTGGACGTGCTGAAGGATTTTTCGCCTATACTAACTCATTCGCTGGACGCGGAGGCGATGCTAAACAAATTTCTCCAGTTTCTCCGGGAAATTTTGAGCGTGAACCGCGCGGCGATTTTTTTGAACCGGCCCGGCGTACCGCTGGGCGGCGGCAACGCGCCGGAAAACCTCCGGCGGCTGCACTCAGCGGCGGCCATCGGTTTGTCAAACGGGCTGTTGGAACATTTTGAGTTGTCGTTGGATTCCGGGCTCGGCGCGCAGGTAAGCCGACTCGGACGCATCCTCCGACGTGATAGTCCTGAAGTTCGCGCGGACAACGTGGCGCAGAAGGAATTTGAACTACTCGGCGCACAGGTGGCCGTGCCGATTTTGAGCCATGACAGCATCATTGGCGTGGCAACATTTGACGGGCGCGTGACCGGCGAACCGCTGGTGAATGTGGAACTGGAATTGATTTTCCACCTGCTGGAACAGGTCGGCCTTGCTTTACGAAACATCTGGCTGCACGACCAACTGGTTAGCAACCACGAAATGATGACGGATGTGCTGCGTGAGCTAAACAATGCCTGCATCGTCGTGGATCGCGACCTGAAGGTGTTGCACGCCAACAAGGCAGCGCGACGCTATTTTGGGCGAAAAAACGAGCGCACGGGCAACCTGGAATTCAGTGATCTGCCACCAGCGCTCGGCACAAAGATTTATCAAGTGCTCAAGACCGGTGCGGCGCTGGAACCGTTCCGTTACGAGCCGGAAAATGCTTCCGGCATCGCTTACAAGGTCAGCGTCCTGGCTTTTCAACACGGCAATTCTTCCGTGCCGGTATCGGTCTTACTCACCGCCGAGGATTTGACCGAGAGCGAGCAGTTAAGCCGACTGGAGGTCGAGGCTTCCCGGCTACGCCTGATAAAATCCATGTCCT
>Ga0007882_10002475_pt1 | contig 10322 bp, 10 predicted proteins | sample CryBogCBH12Aug01_FD_71195 | JGI IMG/M metagenome (GOLD analysis project Ga0007882, IMG submission 71195) | Freshwater microbial communities from Crystal Bog, Wisconsin, USA - CBH12Aug09.1 | ecosystem: Environmental > Aquatic > Freshwater > Lake | place: Crystal Bog, Wisconsin, USA | collected... | reverse complement strand
GGAGGGGCAGCACTTTTTGCCCTTGGAATCGGAATGGGGTTTCCGTTGCTCCTCATCGGTGCTTCGGCAGGAAAGCTTCTGCCTAAGGCAGGGGTCTGGATGGATGGGGTTAAGGCGGTGTTCGGTGCGGGCTTTCTGGCGACGGCCCTTTGGTTATTGTCTCGAATTCTCCCAGGTTCCATCCTCATGGCTTTGTGGGGTTGCTTTCTGATCGTGGCGGCGGTTTATCTGGGGGCACTGGACTCGACGTCTGGATCCTCCGGGTGGAGACGGTTCTTCAAGGGGCTTGGGCTCAGCGTCATGGTCTATGGTGTGCTGATTCTGGTGGGCTTGGCGCAAGGCCAAACCGATCCTTTGTTCCCACTGAAAGCAGCTCAGATGAATTCCTCTCCGATTGCAGGGGCCCGAGTGCAGGGTTTTAGGCCGGTCACATCGATCCATGCGCTTGATCTGGCCTTGGCGGATGCGCGCCTTCATGCGCGGCCGGTGTTGCTCGATTTCTATGCTGACTGGTGTATCTCCTGCAAGGAAATGGATCGGGATACCTTTGGAAATGCGGCTGTTACGGCGACACTTGAAGGATTCGACCTGTTGCGTGCTGATGTAACTGCCAATTCGGAACAGGACAGGGCGCTGCTGAGGCGCTTTAACCTGGTCGGTCCTCCGGGAGTCATTTTTTTCCGCGGTGATGGTCGTGAGGTCCGGGAGCGTCGGGTCATCGGATTCATGGAGGCTCCGGACTTCCTCAAGGTTCTTCAGGAGGTGGCCAAACCATGATGCGGGTCAGCTTAATCGTCATGGCGGGACTCTTGTCGGCCCTTCTGGGGATTTTCGCCTATCGTGCGACCCATGAGCCTCTTTCCGTCGCGCTTCCCGAACCTCTGCTGGTTGATCTTGAGGGGCGTTCGCATCAGCTTTCGGAGTGGAGGGGGAAGGTGGTGGTGGTCAATTTCTGGGCGACCTGGTGCAAGCCGTGCCGGGATGAAATGAAGGAATTTTCCAGGCTTCAGTCCACATCGGAGATGCAAGGTCTCCGGTTTGTCGGTATTGCGATCGACGATCCGGCAACCGTCCGGGCCTATCTTCGGGACTACCCGGTTTCCTATCCGATCTGGGTGGGGGGAAACGACGTTCCGGCATGGGCGGATAGTCTGGGCAATGAGCTTTCAGCCTTGCCCTTTACGGTGATTTTTGATCGCGATGGAATAAAGCGACACGCCCGGGTCGGGCTTTTTCCGGTGAGTCCCTTGATGGAGACCTTAAAGCCGCTTCTGGAGAAAAAGGGCTAACCGTAAAACACTCGTTAGGTGGCAAGTTGGGTGCAATTTCATGGACATTGCGCCGGATTTTCGGCAAAATATGCGTGTTTTGGGGTATTTCGGAGCATTCCTTTATCTTCATGGCCACCATACTTGTCCTCAATGGACCCAACCTCAATCTCCTCGGTGTGCGAGAGCCCGGTCTCTACGGTTCCGAGACCCTTGAGGACATTGAGGGGCGGCTAGAGAAGAAAGCGGGCCAGTCCGGCGTCCAATTGCAGTTCTTCCAGACGAACGCCGAGCATGAACTGATCGGTTTCGTCCATGAGGCCTATCGGACGAACGTGGATTGCGTGATCATCAATCCCGGTGCTTTTACCCATACCAGCATCGCCCTCCGCGATGCCTTCCTCGCCACCAAGGTGCCGTTCATTGAGGTTCATCTCTCGAACGTCCATGCGCGGGAATCATTTCGCCAGCATTCCTATCTTTCAGACATTGCGCGAGGGGTGATCCTCGGCTTTGGGCCCCTCGGTTACGAGTTGGCCTTCGATGCAGCGATTGCCGTCATCAAACCAGACCAGGGTCGTTAAGTAATGGATATTCGCAAAATAAAAAAATTGATCGACATGATTGGTGAATCTGATGTCGCCGAAATCGAGATCCATGAAGGAGAGGAGTCCGTTCGCATCAGTCGGCACAGCACCGTTGCGCCGCAACCCCAAGCCTACTATGCACCTGCGCCCATGGCACAGGCCCCTGTTGCAGCTCCGGTGGCCCAGGAGGCTGAGACCAAGAAAGGCGATGCGGACCAATTAACGGGCCATATTGTCCGTTCTCCCATGGTCGGCACGTTCTATCGTTGCCCAACGCCCGGCGCCAAGATGTTTGTCGATCTTGGTCAGCGCGTTGAAGTGGGCGATACGCTCTGCATTATTGAAGCCATGAAGATCCTGAATCAGATCGAGGCGGACAAGGCGGGTAAAGTCACTCGAATCCTTGTTGAAAATGCCCAGCCGGTGGAATACAACCAGCCGCTTTTCATCATCGAGTAGGTCATTGCTGGCAGTGGTCCCCCAAGACCCCTCAGATCCCGATAACAGGAACGAGACATGTTCGAAAAAATTCTTATAGCCAACCGGGGCGAAATTGCCCTGCGCATTCTCCGTGCCTGCCGCGAACTTGGAATCAAGGCGGTTGCCGTTCATTCCGAGGCGGATCGCGATCTCAAGCATGTTCGTCTGGCCGACGAATCCGTCTGCATTGGGCCGGCGGCTTCCAAAGAGAGTTACCTCAATGTTCCCGCCATCATTGCTGCGGCTGAGGTCACGGATGCTGAGGCAATCCATCCGGGCTATGGATTCCTCTCCGAAAACGCGGATTTTGCCGAGCGTGTGATTCAGAGCGGATTCACCTTCATCGGTCCCAAGCCCGAGACGATCCGCATCATGGGTGACAAGGTTGCGGCCATTGAAGCGATGAAAAAGGCGGGAATTCCCTGTCTTCCAGGTTCCGATGGCCCTTTAGGGGAGGATCCTGACGAAAACCTCAAGCTGGCCCGAAAGATCGGTTATCCGATCATCATTAAAGCGGCCGGTGGCGGCGGTGGGCGAGGGATGCGCGTCGTGCACACCGAGGCCAATCTCATTGCCTCCATTGAGTTGACCAAGGGTGAGGCCGGTGCCGCCTTTGGAAACGACATGGTTTACATGGAGAAGTTTCTCGAGGATCCCCGTCACATCGAATTTCAGGTGTTGGCAGATGCACACGGCAACTGTGTTCATCTAGGGGAGCGCGATTGCTCCATGCAGCGCCGTCATCAGAAAGTGGTCGAAGAGGCCCCAGCTCCCGGTATTAGCGAAGAAAAGCGTCAGGCCATGGGCATGCGCTGCGTCAAAGCCTGCCAGGAAATCGGATATCTCGGGGCTGGCACCTTTGAGTTTCTTTACCAGGATGGCGAGTTCTACTTCATCGAGATGAATACCCGCGTTCAGGTGGAGCATCCGGTAACGGAGCTCGTCACAGGCTTTGACATTGTCAAAGAACAGCTTTTGGTGGCTTCAGGTGAGAAGCTTTCGATTGCTCAGTCGGATGTCAGGTTGCGGGGCCATGCGGTGGAATGCCGGATCAATGCAGAAGACTCCAAGACCTTCATTCCAAGTCCTGGATTGATTGAGCAGTTCCATATGCCGGGTGGGCCCGGTGTTCGGGTCGAGACCCATATCTACAACGGCTATCGGGTACCGCCTTATTACGACTCGATGATCGGCAAATTGATCACCCACGGTGAAACCCGTGAGAGTGCTCTTGCGAGAATGCGAACGGCATTGAACGAGATGGTGATTGGCGGCATCAACTGCAATATTCCGCTGCTGCTGGACATCATCAACGATGCGGGTTTTGAAGCGGGTGGCCAGAACATCCACTATCTTGAGAAAAAGCTGGGGCTGAAGCACTAGGATGTGGCGCCAACTGGCGGCAACAGTCGATCAGTCTCTGGCCGAAGAGGTTTCGGACTGGTTTGTCGCTCAGGGTGCACTTTCCGTGTCCCTGGATGATGCCGGGGATCAGCCGCTGTTCGAGCCTCCCCCGGGGGAAACGCCGCTTTGGAATTTGACGCAGGTGACCGGTCTTTTTGATGAAGAGACGGTGACTGAAGGGCTGGAGTCCCATGCGCGCAGACTCTTTGGTGCACAAATCGTCAATTGGTCTCAAACCACGCTGGAGGATCAGGTCTGGGAAAGGGCCTGGATGGAGCACTTTCAGCCCATGCAGTTTGGAAAGCGGCTCTGGATCTGCCCCTCGGGCTTCGAGCCACCGGTGCCCAATGCCGTCAATATCCTTCTTGATCCCGGACTTGCTTTTGGGACTGGAACGCATCCGACCACAGCCTTGTGCCTTCGCTGGCTTGATTCTTTGACGTGGCAGGGAGAGACCGTTCTCGATTTTGGCTGTGGATCCGGTATTCTGGCCGTCGCGGCCCTTCGGCTGGGCGCGTCCAAGGCTATCGGGATCGATATCGATCCGCAGGCGCTGACGGCGACGCGTGACAACGCACTGAAGAATAAGGTGGAGGAGCGTTTGCAATGCCTTGCGGCTACTGCGAATGCCTCTGAGCTGTGTGATGTGGTTGTGGCCAATATTCTGGCTGGCCCTCTCGTCGAACTGTCCCCGCGTATCCTTGGACATCTTAAGCCCGGTGGGCGCTTGGCTCTCTCTGGAATCCTTGAAGATCAGGCTGCAACCGTCAGGGCAGCCTATGAATCCGCCGTGACGTTCGAGCCGAACGAGGTTCTGGATGGTTGGGTCATCCTTAAAGGAATCCGACGCGTCTAATCAACGAGAGTTTCGAGAATCCAGGCCCGGATGGCCTCGATTTCTTCGATGCAGACGCTATGGGGCATTCGCCATTCCCCCCAGGTGACTTCGTAACCCTTGGACTCGAGTTCGCTTCTTGCACTGAGACCCAGTTCAAAAGGAACGATCGGATCTTCGGTGCCGTGCGCCAGAAAGATGCGCTGAGATCCAGTGGCATGGGGGAGGCCGCTGGAGCGTGCAAGGTAGCCTGAGAGGGCAATGGCCCCGCCAATTTCGTCCTGGGATTGGCTGATCGATTCAATGGCGAGAACCCCGCCTTGCGAAAAGCCGGCGACCAAAATGCGCTCAGCCGGAATTCCCGCTTCTTTTTCCGCCTGAATGAAGTCATTCACGGCTTTCAGCGATTCGGAAATCCCCTCAAGATCTGGCGTTCGCCCAATATCGGTGTAGGCGATGTCATACCAGGCGCGCATGACCATGCCGCCGTTGATCGTGACAGGACGTCTTGGGGCGTGGGGCAGGATGAAGCGGATGCCCATGGTTTCAGGGAGCCGAAGTTCCTTGGCAATCGGGGCAAAATCATGCCCATCGGCCCCAAGACCATGGAGCCAGATAATGGTGGCCCGATGGGCCCCCTGGGCTGGAATATCGACTGCGTCAAGCATGGGAAACCCTGCGAGGAGGACTAAGCGAGGGCCTGAGCCTTTTGAAGCACCTCAAGCGCATGCCCCTTGACCGTGACCTTTCGCCATTCTTGGGCGATTTTGCCCTCCCGGTCGATCAGGAAGGTGCTGCGCTCGATCCCCTGAACCTGTTTGCCATACATGTTCTTCATCTTGATCACGTCGAACAGTCGGCAAAGGGTTTCATCGCCGTCGCTGATCAGTTCAAAAGGGAACGACTGCTTGCATTTGAAGTTTTCATGCGACTTCAGAGAGTCCCGCGAAACGCCAAAAATCTCGGTATCTGCAGCCTTGAATGCCTCGTGAAGATCACGAAAATCCTGACCTTCGAGGGTGCAGCCGGGGGTGCTGTCCTTGGGGTAAAAATAAATCACGGCTTTCCGTCCGGCGAAATCCTTTGGGGAAACCGTTCTCCCTGAGGTGGCCTCAAGGGTGAAGTCTGGGATGGGGGAGCCTGTTGTAACCGTCATGGGTGATCCTCGCGTTGTCGATGAAGGTCAGACTCTTCAGCGCTTCACCGGTTCCAAAATGGCGTCCAGATTCATCTGGTCACAAAAATCCAGGAACTCATCACGCAGGGAGACGATCCGCATACCGGCTGGAATTCGGACGATCATGTGGGCCAGAAACAGGGGAGCGGTCGTATAAGGGGCAGGGTAACGGCTGCTGGAGATATCCAGAATCGAAACCCCTCGGCTGGCCAGGAACTCGCTCAGATCGTTGATGTTGTTGATCTGGTCGGTCGCGAAGATATCAATCGCATAGGGAAGGCCGGGCTCTTCCTTGGGTTCGACTTCAGTTTCCTCGGCCCGCATCGTATGGACTTTCAGTTGAAAACGGCTCGCCATGGCTTCGAGTCCGTTCTCAAGGCGGGCGATGTGGTTCCAGTTTCCTTCCACCATGAGGTGTCCGGCGAACTGGTGACCAAGCTCAGTCATGCGACTTTCGACGACTGTGCACTTGGCTTCCTTGATGGTTCGGGTCAATTCAATGATCAGATCGGGGTGATTGTTTCCGAGAACAGTAAGGACTAGCTGCATGAGAATAGGGTCGGCACACGGGAATATGGCTAAGTCTAACACCTTGTTCTCGAGGATCAGCGTCCATCAGTTCAGAACGCCGGTTGTCACGGTGGTTTGGCCCACGGTACCATTTGCCCTTTTAAGAGCCGGAAAAATCGCATGCTTCAGGGTAGTCTGGTCGCGTTGGTTACGCCCATGGAATCGGATGGTTCCGTTGACTGGGAAAGCCTGCGAGGGCTCATTGAGTTTCATATTCGTGAGGGCACGGACGGAATCGTCGCTGTCGGCACTACCGGTGAGTCCGCTACGCTGGACGAGGATGAGCACTGCGAAGTGATCCGCTTCACCGTTGAAACCGTCAACGGGCGTGTTCCCGTAATTGCAGGCACTGGGGCCAATGCAACCACCGAAGCCATTCAGTTGACCCGAAAGGCCAAGGACGTGGGCGCCGATGCCTGTCTCCTCGTGACCCCCTATTACAACAAGCCGACGCAAGAGGGCCTCTATCTGCACTATCGGGCGATTGCCGAGGCAGTAGATATCCCTCAGATTCTCTACAACGTGCCGGGCCGGACCGGTTGTGACATGCTGACTGAAACGGTCGTGCGATTGTCCAAGGTTCCCAACATCATCGGAGTCAAGGAGGCGACGGGTAATCTGGAGCGGGCCAAGGCCATTCTGGATCAGGTGGACCCTTCATTTCTTCTTTACTCGGGTGATGATGCAACCGCAGGCGCGTTTTGTCTTTTGGGTGGACACGGCGTCATTTCCGTCACCGCCAATGTGGCGCCTCGGCAGATGCATGACCTTTGTACGGCGGCCCGCGATCGGGATGTAGCCAAAGTCGAGGCCATTGATGCCAAGCTCGAAGGCCTCCACCGTGAATTGTTTGTCGAATCCAACCCGATACCCGTCAAATGGGCACTCGCCGAGATGGGCTTGATCAAAACGGGAATTCGGTTGCCACTGACATGGCTCCTGCCGGCCTATCATGACGTGGTGCGTTCAGCGATGCGCCAGGCTGGCGCAATTTGATTGGGTACAAGATGTTGCGACATGCTTCGGTGATCGGTTTGCGTTCGCTCGTTGGGCTCGGAGTTCTGGCTATCGCTGGCTGCTCCACGTTCAAGAGCTGGTTTCCTGACAAGCACAAGGAATACCAGTACATCAGCGAAATTCCAGCGCTTGAGGTTCCTCCAGACCTGACATCCTCCACGATTGATGGGGCAACCGGCGGGTACAGGGAATCCTGGCAGTCAGCCGCAGCAGAAGAAAAACCGATTTCAGCCAGTATGCGAGAGGCGACGCCACCGCCGGGTACCGAGATGACCCCGGAGCGTGCAAAGGAGCTCGAAGCGGCGCGGAATCATCCCAAGCCGGTCCTGGCCGAGAACCTCCAGAATATTCCAGTGATCGAGGTACAGGCGACCTACGACATTGCCTGGGCCGAAATCGCCAAGGCCTTGGGCCGTATGCGGCTTGAGGTGGTGGACCAGAACAAGACGGATGGCATGATCGTCGTCCACTATCGCAAGGGCGAGCATCAGTACGAAGATCGCGGATTGATCGGGGATCTTCAGGACATGTGGAACGGGGGTAGCCCACAGACCTTCGAATACCGGATCAAGGTTGAGCCTTACAAGGGCGCGACTTCGATTTTCGTCCTGGATTTCGAAGGAGCCACCATCAAGGGCGGCGAGGGCTTTGAGCTTCTCAAGGAACTCAATCAGGCCCTGCAGACCACGGCCCTTAACCCGAAGTCGGAAAATCCGACAAAATAATCTCCGCATAGGCTCTAGGGCTCCCGGCCTTATGCCGGGCCCTCTATGCCGGTGGGTGGAGGCATTCTCTCCACCGGCAACCATACACCCAATCTGAAGGCTGGCTCATGCTCATTACACTCAAGGGTCCTCAGGCGCTTTCCGCATTCCGCGGGGACCGACTGCTCCAAGACCTCAAGGCGATTTGCCCCCGGCTCGTCGGGATTCACGGTGCGTTTGAACACCTTGTTGAATTGAGTCGTCCGCTTCAAGGCGAAGAAGAAACGCGACTTCGAACCATTCTGAATTATGGGGAAGCACCGGCTGAAGCGCCCCAAGGTTTCGATGTTCTGATCGTCCCAAGGCTCGGCACCCGTTCACCCTGGTCCAGTAAGGCCACCGACATTGCCCAGATCTGTCGACTCGATGCCGTCATCCGAATTGAGCGGGCTATTCGCTATACCCTGGTCGGATTGGATGCGACACAGGATGCCGAAGGGCTCCACGGGCTGACCGCGAAACTTCACGATCGAATGACCCAGCAGGTTCTTGCGCCGGGTGAGGAGGCCCGGGTTTTCCGTCATGACAGCCCGCAGCCTCTTGATCGGGTCGCGATCAGCATGGAGGGACGAAAGGCACTGGATGAGGCCAATGGCACGCTGGGTCTGGCTTTGTCGGAAGATGAGCTCGATTATCTGTTTACCAGCTACAGCGCTCTGGGCCGGGATCCTACCGACGTCGAGTTGATGATGTTCGCTCAAGCGAACTCAGAGCATTGTCGCCACAAGATTTTCAACGCCAAATGGACTGTCGATGGCGAGGAGCAGGATCTCTCGCTGTTTGCGATGATTCGCAATACCAGTCAATGGGCTCCAGAAGGCATTCTCTCGGCCTACAGTGATAACTCAGCGGTTATCGAGGGCCCCGTCAGTTCCTACTTTCTGCGCGAGCCTGAAGGTTTTGGCTACCACTATCAGGAAGAGCCGGTGCATATCCTGATGAAGGTGGAGACCCACAACCATCCGACGGCCATTTCTCCCTTTCCGGGTGCAGCCACAGGATCGGGCGGAGAAATTCGTGATGAGGCCGCCACGGGGCGAGGCTCCCAGACCAAGGCCGGTCTAACCGGATTCTCGGTCTCGAATCTTCGTATTCCGGGCTTTGAGCAACCCTGGGAGTCCGATCATGGCAAGCCGGAGCGGATTGCCTCTGCCCTCGACATTATGTTGCAGGGCCCGTTGGGCGGTGCCGCGTTTAATAACGAATTTGGACGACCCAACATCTGTGGTTATTTCAGAACGTTTGAGCAGTCGGATCCGGATGGCCAGGGACTTCGCGGCTACCACAAGCCCATCATGCTGGCAGGTGGTATGGGCAACATCCGAAGCAGTCAGTTGGGCAAGAATCCCTTGCCCGAGGGGGCGGCGATTGTCGTTTTGGGGGGTCCCTCGCTTCTCATTGGTCTTGGGGGGGGCGCTGCATCCTCGGTCGCATCCGGTGAAAGTGCCGAGGATCTCGACTTCGCATCGGTGCAGCGGGAAAACCCGGAAATGCAGCGACGCTGCCAGGAAGTGATTAACCGTTGTAACGCACTGGGAGAGGCGACCCCGATTCTCTCCATCCACGATGTCGGAGCGGGTGGCTTGTCCAATGCGGTTCCGGAAATCATTCATGATGCGGGCCGGGGGGGACGGTTTGAATTGCGCGAAGTCCTCATTGATGAGCCTGGCATGTCCCCGATGCAAATCTGGTCGAACGAGTCTCAGGAGCGCTACGTTCTGGCGATTGATCCGGAACGCCTTGCTGATTTTGATCGATTCTGCGCACGCGAACGCTGTCCCTACGCGGTCGTGGGCTACGCGACGGAGGAGGAGCAACTGGTCCTGGCCGATCGCCTTTTGGGGGATGACGCCGTCAATATCCCGATGTCTCTTCTTTTCGGAAAGCCGCCTCGAATGGAGCGCGAAGGGGTCCGTAGCAAGCCTCCGCTGAAGAGCCTTCACACCAACCCATGGCGCCTTGAGGAGTCGATTCATCGGGTGTTGCGACACCCTGCGGTGGCTGACAAGAGCTTTTTGATCCATATCGGCGATCGTTCGGTAGGCGGGCTTGTCGCGCGCGATCAGATGGTCGGCCGCTGGCAGATTCCCGTGGCTGACGTGGGCGTCACGGCCACCGGATACCATGCTTATACCGGTGAAGCCATGGCCATGGGCGAGCGCGCACCTATCGCCCTCATCGATGCTCCGGCATCAGGACGGATGGCCGTTGGCGAAGCCT
>Ga0007882_10002472_pt1 | contig 10326 bp, 18 predicted proteins | sample CryBogCBH12Aug01_FD_71195 | JGI IMG/M metagenome (GOLD analysis project Ga0007882, IMG submission 71195) | Freshwater microbial communities from Crystal Bog, Wisconsin, USA - CBH12Aug09.1 | ecosystem: Environmental > Aquatic > Freshwater > Lake | place: Crystal Bog, Wisconsin, USA | collected... | reverse complement strand
CCGGAGGATGCGACCTTCGCGGCGTAACCGGAGGATGCGACCTGCGCGGCGTAACCGGAGGATGCGACCTGCGCGGCGTAACCGGAGGATGCGACCTTCGCGGCGTCACCGGAGGATGCGACCTTCGCAACGTAACCGGAGGATGCGACCTTCGCGGCGTCACCGGAGGATGCGACCTTCGCGGCGTAACCGGAGGATGCGACCTTCGCGGCGTCACCGGAGGATGCGACCTGCGCGCGGCTCTTAGCGCTGGCGATCACAGGCGCGTTGGATGATTTGTTTTTGGTGAAGCAAAACGAGAAGACCAGTGCAATATGGGCTTTGACCAGGTCTTTGATGCTGATCTCCTTCTTGATGGTGATATTGGCGGCGACAGATTTGGTTTCATCCGAACCGCGAACATCGGTCGTCTCAACTTCAGCGAAGCGCGAGCCGATCAGTTTGTAATAATCCAGGATTGCCATTGGCCACTCGCAGAAATGAAACCCACTGTTGCACAGTTTGACTTCACCCTTATGCTCATAGGTTTTCCCCACCTCATACTGATGACCATTGCAGGTGAAATCGGAGTTCAACGCCTTATACCCCTTGGTGATTTTATCGCTCACAGATTCACCTCCGTATCCGTCAAAGTCGGCGCCACATAGAAGCTCTCGTCTTGGGTGATTTTCACACCGATCGGCCGCAACACCTTGGCCTCCGTCTCGGCACGGTCCTCCGCCGTGGGCGATGCCGCCGCAAAGGCGATGATAGCATCCTTATCCAGCTCCACCTTCGTGCGCGTGAAGGAGAATGCACGCGCCTGCACGGCCTCCAGCACCTTGTCCCAGTTCCACGCGCGCGAGAGCAGCGCCAGTTTGGGCATGCCGATCCGAAACCCGAGCACGCCGGCCAGGAACGTAATGGACTTCTTACCCTTCGGAAACTCCTCCGGGTGCGACTCAGCCCACACGCGCAGGGCATCCATGCGGGCTGTGATCGCCGAGTCGCAATCGCTGATCGCCGCCGAGCAGTGATCCTTGATGCGCAGCACCTCGGCATCCAGCCGGGCCGTGAGCGTGCGCTTGGTATTGGCGGTGGCCGCCAGCTCGTTCATCACCGCTTCCGCTTCCTCGCGGTTGCGGATGTTGGGGATCGTGATCTTGAGGCGGGTTTTCTTGCCGCCGACTTGTTCAGTTGGTGCTATCATTATTTTCCTTTCGTTTGATGGTTGTTTGCTTGCGGGCACGATTGCCCATGATCGTTAAACGGGCCGCGCAATTGACCGGGCCGATATCGCCCTGCCACGCTGGCGAGCTCTTGGCACGATATCCGCCGCCGCAGAGCGGCTGGCCGTCCGCGCGCTCGGCGTGGACGCGGTGATGCTCGGACTTGCTCACGCCGCCCTGGCAGCCCAGCAAGAGCTGGCGCGCAGTCGGAGAAATGGCTTCCAAGAGGCTCATCGCCCACCCCCTCTGGCCACATCCACGCAGGCCTGCCATTCTCCCTTGGTGAGAGGCGCAGAATGTTTCTTGTTGCCTTTTGGACCGGGTTTGGATGGGCACCTGTGCGCGCGGAGTCCGCGCGTGGAAAAGTTAATGCGCCCGCAAAACAGGCAGGTGACGAGCAGCTCGCTCATAGCGCCTCCCTGATCTCGCGCACGGCGGCGCGACGTTCCTGGTGGTGCGTGAATTTACGGACCAGCTTGGACGGCCTCGGCCTCGGCTCGAACGAATTCAGCCACGCCACAAACCTCCCCAGGCGCGCCGGCTTCACTTTGAGATGGTTGCTCATAATCAATTCCTGTCCTTCATGTTCTGGTTGATTTGTTCCATCATTTGCTTCGCATCCCGAATGACCGGTTTGAGAAATGCCACCGCCTCGTCATCGGTCATGCCAACCGTGGCCTCCATCGCCTTGACCGCCATGAAAGCGCCGGCGAAAAAGGCCTGGTGGGTTTCGCGGTTCTGGATTCCCGAGATTCCTTGGGGATACAACGCGTCCCGGTATTTTTTCCACTCCTCGTGCAGGTTCATTTAGCACCCCCTTTGGGTCCATGCCCAGCGGAGGTTCCGCCGTCACGCTGGTCAGCCATCTGTTGGAGCATCGCGCGCCGTGACGAGGCCGTGCTGCACAGCGCCTGCAAGGCGCCCGTGACCATGCCCAGCGTCAGCTTGCCCTCCTCGTCATCCGCCTGCTTGCGCGCGTCCCGCACGGCACTGGCCAGCGTGGTGAGATTGTAGCGCGCGGCGATGAACGGCTGGATCTCCGTGGCCACATTGCGCAGCTCGCGATTGCGATCGAACCCCTGGCCGGCCAGATACATCTCCACGTCCAGGGCCGTGACCCCGTCCCGGAACTCATCGCAGATCGGCTGGAGACAGCGGCGCAACGTCTGCCGGCTCTCCCCGCTCGCGCTGCTGCTGCGCCTCACGATCACGTCGAACTCCGTGGGGAAACCGAGATAGACAAACCGCATGGAAGTCTCATCGATCAGATCCTTGAGCAGCTTGAAGAGCACGATCCCGCCGTTGTGCGCCTCATCCAGGATCAACACAAACTCACCCAGCGCCTTGGCGTGCTGGATCAGCGAGTTCATCATGTCACCGGGATTGGCCGTGCGGGATCCGCCCAGCTTCTCCATGATCGCGCACGCCACCTGGTAACTGCGTTCCCGGTGCGAGTGCAGCAACCGCAGATAGAAATACTTGGACTCCTTTTCATCACCCAGCAGCTTGCTCGCCCACCACGATTTCCCCACGCCCTGGGGCGCGAGCGAAATCAATCCGCGAATATCCAGCGGCGAAGCGAGCAGCCGCTCAAACTGCGCGTTCATCTGCCACACGTAGGGCAGATTCGTGATGTAATCATCCGCGTCAAAGCTCCTCGCGCCGTCCAACTGCTCGGCGAACTTCTTGAGCTTGTCCAGGATGCGCGACTCATTGACGTGCCCCACCCACGTGCAGTCTTTGAGTTTGATCCACGTCTTGTGGCTTCCCAGGTACCGCTCATAACGAGCTGCGAACCGGGCGTCTGATAGACCAAGTGCTCTTTGATGCGCAACGAACCGCTTGGTCAGTTCGTTGATCGCCGCAACCTGCGGCGTGGCATTTTGGCTGGCGTCCATAATGTGTTTTGTGTGTTCAGTTGTTTTTTGGCTGGAGCGTCACGCTCCCTGTTCTTCCAAAATCTTGCGCAGCGAGTAAGGCATCTCCGCCGGCCGGGCCGTGGCGGCACGCGGCGGCAGCGCTGCCGCAGGCGCGCTGCTGACCGTCTGCCGCGTAGCGGCGACGGCGCCCTTGCCATCTTCCATCTTCGATTGTCCATCTTCTGCCGTGTTCGTCACCGTCACCACGTTGCCGCGCCCGTCGCGGGCCGTGGCGGCCCGGATGGCGATTTGACCGGGCTTGGGCGCATGGCGCGTTTGCGTGGCCACGAAACCCTTGGCCTTGCGCAGGCCCGTATCGCCCTGGTCCACGGCGCCCTTGCCATAGCGCTCTTCCACCGTGGTAATCTCCACCCCCGCCGGCGCGGTAGTGATGTCGAACTTCGGGCCGGGCAATTCCCTCGCCACGTGGAACATGAATTCGCCTGGTTGCCAGCCCTGAAAATTTGCGGAGTTGCTTTGCGCCGTCCGGTTGAATACGGCAATGCCCGCGTTCGGATTCGTCTCATCCATCTTGTAAAACAGTTCGTAGCCGTCCCCCAGGCGTTGAAGCAGGTCATCATTCTGATTGCGGAATTGATAATCCTTGCCCCGGCACTCCACGCTGATATAGCCGCCGCGCAACGTCGTTTTCTTCATCTGCCCCGGCAGGCACGCCGCAAACAAACGATCATTGAGCGGCAGATAACCAACGCGTTGAATGTCTTCCCAGTGCGCTTCCTCGCGCGTCTTGCCTGGGATGGCGCTGGGCTGTTGCCGCGATCGGTGCATTGCTTCGGCAATGCAATCAGCCAGTTGCGCCTGCGCAGCAAAGCCGATTTCACCAGGATGATGACTGCCCGCGCGCACGCGCCGGAGCTGCTTGCCTGGTAATTCGTATTCACCCGCATACCGGCCGATGTGTTGGAAGCCCCGCGCCGTCACCGCGATATCCGATTGCAGCGGATTGAAGTGCGTCTCCACGTGCTTGTTGTGAGCGCTGTGCTTATACATCACCTTCACGCCGCACAGTCCCAGGCCAGCCACAATGCAGTCCATTTCCGCCTTCGCCATGCCGGGCCGCGCCACCGTTTCCTCCACCAGCCATTCCCCCTCGCGCTTCCAGCCGGAAATCATTTTGGATTTCCAGATACCCTGCTCAAACTCCACATACTGCGGGATGCCACCGATCGCCAGGCAGATGCCGTAGAAACACCGCAGAATATCCTCAGCCCGGTACGACTCATGCACGCGCGCCACCAGTTCCACGCCCTGCCAAAATTTGTGTTTGTAAAAAATCGAATAGAGACCCTGCCGCGAAAGGATCGTCCCCTGGTGCTCCACGTAAAACGGATGGTTCTCGCTCATGTCATCCATGGAGAGCGTCCAGGCGGCCGGCACCTCACCGCGCCGGCCATCCGGCAAGCGAAAGGTCATATCGCGCCGCGCGCTGGGACCGTAAAGCTGGGAATGTTTGGGGCCGCGCACGCCCATCTCCACTTCCGGCGTCACCGATCGGCGCAGGAAATTAACAAACGGCACCGGCTGATAACCCTCGCGCAATCGCGCCTTCAACTCCTCCGGACATTCCGGCTCATAGGTCAAGTGCATCAGCGTGCGCGAAATCTTGGCCGTGCGGCGGTCGTTCGCAGCCTGGGCGGATGACGCCCCCATGGTAGCCAGGTAGATCTCCATCAGCTTCTGGGCAAAGGCCGCATCCTTCAGCAGAAAGGCCCACTCGCATTCACTGCCACCGTCCTTCACCGGCGCGATTCGTTCCGGCGTGAGTTCAGCGAATTGGTGCGGCTCCAGTCGCCCGAATCTCTTCAATAGCCGGCTCAGCGTGGGTGCAGATGTCTGCACGATCTTCGCCACCTCAGCCAGGCTGTATTTATCCAGCAGCGACTTGCCCGATTCATCCGGTGTGAGCGCCTCGCGCAGGATGCGGCACCATTCCGCGCCCTTGTCCAGCGCCAGCCGCTTCATCGTGCTGGACCGCGAGCCGTCCCGGCTTGCAGCGTTACTGCCTGGCACGCGCGCTGCGAGCGGGGACTGATCCCGGTACGGCACGCACGCCGCGCCGCTCTGCAAAGTGTCATCCGGCCCTGGCAACTGGCTATGGTTTCCCGCGCCAGATTCGTCGCAAGTAGCTGATACAGGTTGTCCCGCACTTGAGCCGGGGGCCGGATGAAAGTGAGTAAAGTTCCCCGCCGAAGCAGGTTTGAGTTTATAGATGAAGTCAGCCATGGTATTAAACAAGGTTCGTAACTACTAACAGAGGGCAGGCTGGCGTCTTTCTCCGATAATGCAGGGTCACCGCGTGCGCGTGCGAGGCCGATGCCTTGTCCTTCACGTGCCGGACGGTCACCACAAAACTGAGGTCCATGCCGGTCGCCAGATTCCGTCTGACGTGCTCGGCAAAATTCTTCGAGGTGAGCTTGCGCGCCACCGCTTCCAGGGCGCCTTCCACCGTGGTAATGGATGCGGCTTCGGTCATGCGCCGAATGATTTTGGCGGTTTGGGCAGGCAGAGAAACTTAAGGCCCTGGCGAAAGTCAGCTACCGGGTACAAGCCGGCTTCCCCGCAGTTATGCTCCCCGCCCTCCAACTTTTCGGACAAGGTTAGAAAACAATCATCAGACTCCGATTCGCCGGCATCCGCATTGTGCTTCAAGAAAAACGCGTGGACGCGTTTTCCGGTCATCATCTCCACGAACAGACCCTTATAGATTGGCAATGGCTCGTTCATGATCGTGAGCGCATTCCAGGCCGTGCGCAGCCGCTTGCCCGAGATTCGACCTGGAGCTTCAGCCAGGCGATGTTCTCTGGCTGCATCCAGTTTTTCCCGCACGCGTCCCAGCAGCGGTCCGTTGCCGGATGGCCATAGACCTGGTCGCGCAAGGCACGCACCTCCGCTTCGGTGGGCTGCTCGGTGGCCACAGCGTAGTTATTCACTTCGCACCTCCCGCATCGCGGCGCTTCATCTCCTTGCTCACCACCTTGGCAAACTCATGCAGCAGCTCGTCCGGCATCTTCTCCACCACGGGCGGCAACTCCGCCACGGCGGCCTGGCGCGTCTCCGGTTCCCATTTCTTCCAATATTCAAACTTGGCCGTGAAGGCCGTGAGCGAAGTCTCGAACAGGTCCAGTTGCTTTTGCACACTCACTGGCCGGCCGCCCCCGTGGGGAGTTTCCTTCTCTGCCATCTTCAGCATCGCCTTGATCCCCGCCAGCACCCCGCCCAGCGAGTACGGCCGCGTGCGCGGCGCTTCCGGATCTTCCACCAGCATGATGCGCGGCTCGAAAAATTCCCGGAACGTCACATTCTGCACCTCCAACCCTTCCCGATCCGTCAGCGTGCGCTTGGCCTGGTCCATTTCAAACAGCGCATGCACTTCCCGCGCCTGTGCCAAAACCCTGTACGAGATTCCCAGTCCAGCCGCCACCGCTTCAGGGGTTTCCATCCCTTTTGGTGAACCCTTTTCGCCCCGTGGTGCATCCAGTGCACCACGGGAAACATTGCCCTTTTTGAGGAAAAGTTGCTGTTGAGCCCTCGCTTCGGAGAATACGTCATCCAGCATCGGCGCCACCACGTAAGCCAGTTGGCCCTTCGTGTAGTGGCGTCGATTGGCCAGCGTCTCAAAGATGACCGAATACACCTCGCTCGCATCCACCAACTGCACCGGAATGGTCGCCCAGCCCAGCTTCTTGGCGCACCAAAAGCGATGCCGGCCGTCCACGATCTGGTTGTCCTCCGTGATGTAGATCGGCGGCGTGGCGGATTCCCCACGGCGCTTCATGCCCTGCCGCCACGAGAGCAACTCGTCATCGCTCAAGCGCGGTTGGCTTTTCAGGGCCGGGTGGATGGTTAAGTCTTCAAGCTTTCGGGTTTCAATTTTCATAAAAGGTATGGGTGTGTTTGTAGGCGGCGAGGTGACGAGTCGGCTTTGTTCCCGCCCCGCCAAAATCTTATTTCCAAAGTCAGCCCAGTGCGCCGCGCCCGGCTCTGCCTGTTTGATCTTGGCCCACCTGGCTTTTTGCGCCGCCTGAATCCTTGCTTTCTGCGCCGCCGTGATCGTGTGTTTTCGTGATTTCATACGTGTTGCAGCAGGGCGCGTGGGCCAATGGCCTTTTTGAGCTCGCTCAATTGTTCCGCCCACATGGCCAGGTGCCGCATGTGGACTTCCGTGATTTCCTTCGAGGCGGCTATTTGTGCTTCCAGCGTTGCCTCGCGCGCTCGCAATTCCGCAAGGGGCGCGTCGGCAATGAGATTGTGGAACGTGTTAAGCTTCATGGCCGCCGCTTCCTTCCACGCGCCTCCTCAGTTCCAGCCACAACGCCACGAAATAGTCTTCGGTCTCCTCACTGCCCCAAAAGGCCGCCGCCCCGCCCAGGAGCATGACGATCGCCATCAGCGGCAGATAAGTGAGCAGGCGCGCTAGTTTCATGACAGGATCAAGAGGATGATCATCAGAATGACAAACAGCGTCATGCCGGCCAGATCCAGCAGCCATTGGTCTCGGTAGGTCATAATTCAGAACAGATTGGGAAACTCGCCAGTTGGCTTCGAGGCTTCAGCCTGTGTTGGCAGGTTATTAACCTCACGCAATAGGCTCAAAGCAGCGGACATCGTTTCCAGGCTCACGCGCGGCTTCACCTTCCAGTTCTCCACATCCTCCCGGATCTGGTACGTCGGCTGGCCGTTCACCGTGATCACCCGGATGATCCGCATCAGGTGCAGATCGCCAATGCCCTCGCTCACATGCGTCTTGCCGATACCTGTCAGGTCCGTAAAGCATTGGAGCTGTGGAATCACGATAGACTCCTTTTGCCAGCCAAAGGTCAGATCAAGGATCACCTCGGCCAAGTGCCGCTCGCGCTCGCTGAGATGATGGCGGCGCAGCTCGCGGCGGATCGTGGCCGCCCGCTTGCGCCAGCTCTCGCCCTTTTTTGCTGGGCAGTCCGAGCAGATGGCATCCACCGGTTTGGTCTCAGCCTTGGCTGGGCAATCAGAGCACACAGAATTGGCGGCGCATTCGGCCGGGTTATCGGGATTCATTGAAACTCTCCAAATTCGCGGATCAGGTTGCGGTAGCACACCGCAAGCATCAGCCAGCGGAGTTGGAAAGCGACGCGGCCAGCCTTGCGGGCTTTGCAGTACATTTGCGCGGCGTCCCGCATGGAATCTTTGTTGTGCTGGATGATCTTGGGCAGATAGTCGCGGTAGCTCATGATTTTGTGGGGTAAAGGCTGATCTTGACGCGGAGACCGAAGATGCGTTTGGGGGCGTTGGTGCGGGCGGCACTGACCAGGCTTCGTGCCTTGTCGATGGCATCGGGAACAGTGGCCAGTTCGGTGGCGTAAAACGAGCACGAGTAGCCAGCCTCGCGCCAAAGGACGGTGATCAGTTTCATACGCAAACCTTGTCAGCGAGTTGCTTCTTGATCGCCTGACGCACTTCTGCGCTAAACGTGCGACCATTGAGATGGGCTTTATTTTGGATGGCTTTTTGCAGCGCGGCGGGGATCAGAATGCTCACCGGAACATTGTCTTTGAACGTTTTCTTTCGCGTCATGCCAACAAGGTATCATATTCAATATGATACCGTCAACAAAAATGTTGAAAAATCTTAACCGTTCATATACCTTCGAGGTATGCCCAATCAACCGGCGCAAAGCACAGTGATGATTTCCTTCACCCTCCCTCGCCGCTTGGATCAAGCGGTGGAAGCCGAGGCCGCTACCAAAATGACCAATAAATCAGATATCATCCGCCGGGCGCTAATGGATTGGATCCCGCCAGAAGAGCGAAAGGCTGTGGAGGATGAGATTGCGGCTAGTTCTGCCAAGTCGCGAGAAGCGAGCAGTAAGGCAGCGCGCAGTGTGCGCAGGAATCACAAAACCCCGCCCGAATGATGCGCGCGATCTCCTCCAGATCATGCGCGGCGGCCGCCTGTTGGGCTGGCGTCATGCCCGCGATTGTTTCCTCGGCAATTTGTTTTGTGGATTTCATTGCCCTCAATTCTGGGCCGAGGGTTGGACAAATACGGTCCAAGGGAATAAGTCACCAATAACTTTATGAAGACCACACTTTGCACCTTCGCTGCCGCCTTCCTGCTCTGCGGTTGCAACAAACCAGCCACCACGTCAGATGTTCCCAGGAAGCTGGAATATAAAATTGTCGGTTTCGCTGGCCCCGAAATGGGAATTTTGGAGTTCAAATCCAACAACATTCAGGCCCACTTGGAATTAAGATTGGCCGTTAACGCCGAAGCATTCGTCTCTCAGACCATAACTGCGGACCAATTGAGCGATTCAAACAGTACCGCACGGGGGAGATGCGCAGCCGAATTCTTCGCTGCATGCTCGGATCTTTCATCCGCCAACCAGGCCAGGTTTAGCGATGCCATCTCCGGAGGCAGTAAGGATGGGTGGGAATTGGCTGCGACCTCGCCTGATCCAGCAATAGCAGGGAATACCTTGCTGATTTTTAAACGCCAAAAAAAATAAATTTGCTTTTTCCCCTTCGTGCCTTTGCGTTAAAAAACCGTGACCTCCGTGGTCAGAACTTCGTTTTCTTCCAAAAAAGCGTAATGCGGCGAATGGGGCGAATGGGGGTTTAGGTCTTCTGGAAGAACTGTGGTTAGATCAGCGCGATGTTACGCGCGCCAGCTAATCACACAAGCAATTTCGCGGGAGAAATCTCCTCCACCCCGCGCACTCCTTGTTGCGGTGGCGATCATTCACCCACCGATGGGCTGGCGTCCATCAACATCAATCGTCACCGCAGCTCTTTCGCCCGTCAGGGCGCCGCGCCGGAGCGCAGCGCAGGCGGGCCTTCTTTCTGCCACCGCCGTCAAGATGCCCGCTTTTCAGCATTCTCCCGTTGTGCTGTCGTTCACGGGCTGAAGGTGCGTTCTGGAACTCATCGCGCCTCGGCGGCCTCCTTTCACGCCAGTTCACACAAATCCGGGCAACCCTCCTTCGCTCAGAGCTTCGGAGGGCAGGCAGCCCACAACCAACAGCACCAGACAAATCCCATGAAAAATAAAATCAAACTCCTCGCCCTCGCGGCCATCGCCGGCCTGGCACTCACGCTCGCGAGCTGCTCCTCCACCAACACCCAGCAAATCGTCAATAGCACTTCCGGTGACGGTATGCTCGCAAAAATCGCCGTGCCCGCTGGCCAGTCCACCTCCATCGG
>Ga0007882_10002471_pt1 | contig 10326 bp, 11 predicted proteins | sample CryBogCBH12Aug01_FD_71195 | JGI IMG/M metagenome (GOLD analysis project Ga0007882, IMG submission 71195) | Freshwater microbial communities from Crystal Bog, Wisconsin, USA - CBH12Aug09.1 | ecosystem: Environmental > Aquatic > Freshwater > Lake | place: Crystal Bog, Wisconsin, USA | collected... | reverse complement strand
GGGTAGCCGCTGCAATGAATGCTGCAGGTGCCTTTGCACCGTCCGCGCCGCCACCAAATAGCGCTTCGGCCGGCTCGCGCCTGACTTCCAATGGCAGCGAAGTGCCGCCTGGAATGTAGGGCGGGTTAGTAACTACCAGGTCGAATTTCTCACCTTTACAAGCGCTTGAAACATCGGCGCTCACTATTCGAATAGCGGGCGCGAGCTCCGCTACATTGGTTTGGAGCCATTTGAGCGCTTCGGGCGAATTCTCAACTGCCGTAACTGTGGCCGCTTTGAACTCGGTTGCAATTGAAATTGCTACACATCCAGAACCAGATCCCAAGTCAACGACCCGGATCTCATCCCCACGCTTATTTGTTTGCTCCATGCTTTTGAGGTGCTCGAGCGCGAGGCCGACAAGGGACTCCGTCTCTGGGCGCGGAATCAAAACCCCGGGGCCGACCTTATATTCCAAGTATCGAAAGGGAGCCTGGCCAGTAATGTATTGAACCGGTTCACCAGTCTGTCGACGAAGAACATAGCGACGCAAGATTCGATCGACTTCTGCAAGCTCATCGCCTGAAAGCTTCATCAACTTCAGTTGAACCTCACTGCGCGAACATTGAAGGATGTGCTCAAGGAGGATTGAGGCATCGACCTCTGGAATACCTTGCGCCTTGAAGTAATCGCGCGTCTGTCGAAGCAGATCAATTGCCATTGGTGCTACCCATCAAAGTTAGTGGCTATCGGAGGCTAGCTTGGCGGCTTTATCGGCCTCCAAAAGGGCCGCAATAACATCGTCGAGCTCACCATTAAGAACTGAATCAAGGTTGTTTGACTTGAAATTGACACGGTGGTCGCTCAGCCGGTTTTCGGGGAAGTTATAGGTGCGGATGCGCTCGCTTCGGTCTACTGAACGTACTTGGGCATTGCGCTCCAAGGACGCGATCCGATCGGCCTCTTCCTGGGCGGCAGCTAGCATGCGGGCACGGAGGATGCGAAGGGCGCTCTCTTTGTTCTGCAACTGTGATTTTTCATTCTGGCACGAGACGACAATTCCGGTCGGAATATGGGTGATGCGGACAGCGGAGTCGGTGGTGTTCACCGATTGGCCGCCGGGTCCGGATGAGCGATAGACATCGATGCGCAGGTCCTGCTGGCGAATTTCGACGTCGACTTCATCCGCCTCAGCAAGAATCAGGACTCCAGCAGCCGAGGTATGAATTCGGCCCTGTGACTCCGTCTCGGGGACCCGTTGTACGCGGTGCACGCCGCCCTCAAATTTCAGCTTGGCAAAAGGGGTCTTGCCTGGTTCAGCAACGCCTTTGGACTTAATCGCCATCGAGACATCTTTAAAACCACCCATTTCGGATTCTGTGGCATCGATGATCTCGGTCTTCCAACCTTGGCGTTCAGCATAACGCTGATACATCCGCAGAAGGTCGCCCGCAAAGAGGGCGGATTCATCCCCGCCAACTCCAGCTTTGATCTCCATGATCACATCACGATCATCGTTCGGGTCACGTGGCAGAAGGAGTTCTTCGAGCTTTGCCTCCGCCGTTGCTAAAGATTCTTCGAGAGCTGGAAGTTCAGCGGCGAACTCTGGATCTTCGTGAGCCATCTCTTGCCCAGCGGCCAAATCTTCGGTCGCGCTCTTCCATGCGCGATACCCTGCAATAACTGGACCAAGCTCTGCATAGCGCTTGCCGAGTCTGCGGGCCTTGCCTTGGTCGTTATGGATCGTGGGATCAGCGAGCTCCTTCTCAAGCTCGACATACTCATCTAAAAGTTCGTGGACATTTCCAAACTTGTCAGATCCTTGGCTCACGCAATCCCCCTTCCATATGTACGGCCGTTAATCCTCAACACGTGATAAACGAAAAAGACCGCACCCACCCGGCAGGGGTGAGTAGCGGTCTTTTGAAAAAAGCTACTTGGTTTCTGTTGCTTTGCCGAAACGCTTTTCGAAGGCAGCTACACGGCCGCCGGTGTCGAGGATGCGTTGCTTTCCGGTGTAGAACGGATGGCATTCGGAGCAGACTTCGACGTAAATCGAGCCTGATGCTTTCGTTGAGCGGGTCTTGAAAACTTGCCCGCAACCACACGTCACAGTGGTTTCAATGTAATCTGGATGGATCTCTGGCTTCATTGTTGACCTCAAATTTTGTCGGCGGTACTGGGTCGGAAATCCCGTGAACCAGTTGGGCAAGGGTACACGATTTAGTAGTACCCACTCCACCGTGCTTGAGCCAGCGCACCGCAAGGTGTGCCATAGCGGATATGGATATATCTAATTCCCCACTTGATCTGGGTGACAGGATTGGTGCGCCAGTCAGTTGCGACCACATCCATCTTGTCCCCTGGGAGGGCCTGCGCAATTCCAATGGCGCCGCTGTTGTAATTACGAGCCTTGTAATTCCAATGGCTCTCGTTATTCCAAAGCGTGTTCAGACAAGACATTTGGCGGGCGTTCCACTTGTACGTCGATGCAACGATATCGGCCGCTACTTGGCGAGCTCCGTCTGGAGTCCGGGCAAGCTGGATCTGACGGGCTGCCGCTGAAACCAGCGCCATCTCATCGGCATCCACTGTGTGTCCAACGCCAAGCGCTATTGCGCCAATGTTCTCTGCGAGCGCCAAAGTTGGATCAACTGCAGGAACCTCTGCCGGTGCTGGTGTCGCTGGAGTATCAGGCAAAACAATCTGGCTTCCAATATTGACTTGAGCAAATGTGGTATTCACAGACGCGAGGAAGGTAATCGCAAATGCGGCAGCCGTTACAACAAGCGGCTTACGAAAAGTTTTAACCATGCCTTGCATCCTTTCTCTTAGATCTCTTCTAGTTATCCTGACGTGCGTTCTCCGGCCAAAACGGGGTAAGTCCGGATCAACAGGGTTAGAGAGTTACAGAGGGATGGCCATCAGGCAAATTCTTTTCCGCGTAATGTGGGAAAAAGTTTTTATTCACAAAAAAACGTGATTTTAAAAGTGCAGGTCAGACCCTATAAAACCCCAAATGTCCGAAATGTCCGCTGGAGCGGTTCACAGGGTGAATCTGGCTCCCGTTCTCAAGGAGGCTACGCCAAGAAATTGATCGGCTCTTCTAACATCTCGGTCACCAGAGCCGCAATAGGTGAACGCTCTGAGCGAGTAAGGGTGACGTGAGCAAAGAGCGGATGCCCCTTGAGTGATTCCACCACAGCAACTACACCATCGTGCCTGCCTACTCGAAGGTTGTCGCGTTGAGCAATGTCATGCGTCAAGACCACGCGCGATCCTTGTCCAATGCGCGAGAGCACAGTGAGTAAGACTCCGCGTTCAAGGGACTGTGCCTCATCAACAATGACGAAGGAGTCGTGAAGTGAGCGGCCACGAATGTGCGTCAACGGCAAGACTTCAATCAAGCCGCGATCAATGATTTCATCGATCACGGTCTGGCTCACTAGCGCTCCAAGAGTGTCGAAGACTGCCTGTGCCCATGGCGACATTTTCTCGCCTTCACTTCCCGGCAGGTACCCGAGCTCCTGTCCGCCAACCGCATAGAGCGGTCTAAAAATTACGACCTTCTTGTGGTGTCTTCTCTCGAGGACTGCCTCAAGCCCGGCGCAAAGGGCGAGTGCAGATTTACCAGTTCCTGCTCGGCCACCCAATGAAACGATGCCGATCTCGTTATCCAAAAGTAGGTCGAGCGCTACACGCTGCTCAGCTGATCGTCCATGAAGCCCAAAGGCGGAGCGATCGCCACGAACAAGCTGCAGTTGCTTATCGGCGGTAACCCTGGCGAGCGCGCTTCCCTTTTCGGAGTGGAGAACGATTCCCGTGTGACAAGGGTGTTCCTTTGCAAGGTCATGAGGTGTCCGGTCATGCTCGTACAACGCGTCAATCAATGAACCGCCGACGCTCGCTTCGACCATCCCGGTCCAGCCTGAAGTTGATGCTAATTCGTGGCGGTACTCCTCGGACTCCACACCAACGGAGGATGCCTTCACGCGGAGGGGAAGGTCTTTGGTGACCAACACAACGTCACGGCTTTCGGCCATCAAGTTTCTGGCGATAGCCAGGATGCGAGAGTCATTGGAGCCGTCACGGAGAAATCCAGAAGGCAGAGAGGTGGGGTCAGAGTGGTTGAGCTCCACCTTGATGGTTCCGCCTAGGTCGTTAATCTCGATGGATTCATCGAGCCGTCCATGGCTAATTCGAAGATCGTCCAGGGTGCGCAGCGCTGCCCGGGCGAAGTAGCCAAGCTCGGGGTGATCCCGCTTTGTCTCAAGCTCTCCGATGACGACGATTGGGATGATGACTTCGTGTTCGGCAAATCGCGCGAGAGCCGCGGGATCCGCCAGCAAGACACTGGTATCTAAAACGTAGGTCTTGCGCCCTTTATTTTGGCTCTTTGCCAAGAGGTCCTCGCAATTTCAATGAGCTCTCTACGCGGCTTCCACCTACCTGGCGGGCAGATAGAACTAATGGATTAAAAGTAAAACTCGCCCGGCCCCGGGGGTCGGCGACACGCGGAGACCAAAAGTTAATTTCGGGTGGCGAAACGAAAGGAGCGAACTAGGGCTATCTGCCGAACCTACGGTGGCGTTGGGAGTAGGCGCGCAGTGCGCGAAGGAAGTCGACCCGCCTGAAGTCAGGCCAGTAAGCCTCGCAAAAATAAAATTCTGAGTGCGCCGACTGCCAGAGCAAAAATCCTGAAAGTCGCTGCTCACCGGAGGTCCGAATGACGAGTTCGGGATCTGGCATTCCGGCCGTATAAAGGTGGCGGCCCACTTCATCGATCGTGATGGAGTCGGCGATCTGTTCAGCACTTAAGCCGTGTTCAATTCCTGAACGGATGTAATTTCGAAAGGCATCGACGATCTCGTGGCGGCCGCCGTAACCAATAGCGACGTTAACGATCTTTTCCGTACGACCTTTGCTGCGCTTTTCGATATCCCGCAACTTTTCTTGTAACCAGTCAGGGAGTAATTCCTGCGCCCCAAGGGGTTTGATCTCCCACTTGCCGATCTCATCGAGGCGATCGACAGCGGCGGCGATGATGTGAAGGAGGGAATCTAACTCGCCTTGATCGCGATTGAGGTTGTCGGTCGAGAGCAGCCACAAGGTAACGATGTTGACATTGGCTTCCTGACACCAGTTCAGGAGTTCAATAATTTTCATCGCCCCGGCGCGATGACCCTCTTCCGGATTCGCTCCCAAGTTGGACTTAGCCCACCGTCTATTGCCATCAAGAATGACGCCAACGTGATGCGGGGTTTCGCTGAAATCTAATTGATTAAGTAAGCGACGTTCATAAAGTGGATAAAGCACCGCCTTTATGGCGCGCTTTACTCGGTTCTTCATGACTTCTTGTAATCACTCATCGCTTTGCGTTCGGCGATGAACGAGGCCACCGGCAGCGTTCCAGCGAGGATAAAAATAATGGTTTGCGGGAAACTCTTGCGAGCCTTTAAGCAATAGTTGAATGCAGCTATTACATAAATTGGATAAGTAAATCCATGAACAATCGCGATCCAAGCCCATCGAACCTGTGAGCCGGAATAGTGATGAAGTATGTGATTTTCGGGCACTTCAATGAACCAAAGGAGCAATGACATGCATCCAGACCAGATCGCCATGATCCGATATCGGGCTAGTGCACCAGCTAATCCCTTTTTCATATTCCTACCCTATTCCCTCGTGTACGCCTCGACCAACCTCATCGGCTAGCTCATGAGCTCTCTGATTTCTCTTGGAAATATAAGGAGCAGCCAGAACGAGCAATCCCATAAACCACCAAATAACAACGTAGGAAATATGTTGCCAGTAGAAACCCGAGACCGAAGCGATGATTATTGGGGCAGGTACGCGGTTGCCTTCGAGGTTCAATTTTGCGGGATCCGCAACCAAATTCTCCTTCGTCGCAATGACATATCCATCGAAGAGACTGTGGTGATCCCCGGCTATTAGTGCAGGATCGAGGCGACCGAGCTGAGTGGAACTTGAAATTCCATGGTCTTCTTGTTGCCGCGGATACAAACGACCTTCAACGAAAACTGGAGCTGAGGTTGCTTGGATCGAGCCGTCATGCAACCCACGCACTACCAAGATGGCCCGATTGCCTGACAAAAGTAGCAGCCCAACATCCAAATCTTTATAACCATCTCCTTGAACATATTGGCCAGGCGCAACGAATTCTTGTACATACTGCCCTTGAAAAGTCACAATTCTATTGATCGCAGCAGAGTAAATATTCTTTCCCGCCACATCAACAGAGGTGAGTGGAACGGGAGTTTGATCCGGAATTATCTTGCCTTGCCTTGAGGTCGCTTGCGCGCGGTGCCATTGCCAAAGCCCTAACTCAAAGAAGACTCCCGCAAAGAGAAACATTGCAAGAGCAGTGCTAATGAGTTTGAGCGCTTTACTCTTCTTCATGAGGTGTTTCAGAATTTATAACTTGAGATGCGCGCTTATAACGTCGATAAAAACTGACCAACAAAATGACGAAGGCGACCGTCAAAACGATCATCACGATTGAGCCAACGGCACCAGTGTTCACTTCAGTTGAATCAGGCATGACCTCATTATCCTACGAAGATCTGACCTATGCTTACCGCATGGACGAGAGCGGGAAACCATCTGATTCGGATTACCTCGCAGATAGATATGGAAGAGAAAAATCTCTTCGCGGCGCAGCAAATAGGCGTTGGGTTATTCCTGCAATCGTGGTCTTCATTGTTGGCGGTACCTGGCTTATTTGGTCCGCAAATCACTATTCCAAACCTGAAATTTCAAGCACCTTGATTGCCTTCTCGGTCTCCAAGACTGACTCGGTCTCATTGCGCTATTACGTTCACACAAGAACCCCCTCAAAGTCCCACTCTTGTATCGTGACGGCCAGTGATTACCAAGGAAATATCGTGGGTCAGATCACCGACCAACTTCCCAAAGGTCATCCTGATTTAAATCGAACTGTGAGCATTCCTATTCGTACCGCAGCAGTCTCTGCATCAGTTGAGCACTGTGTTTGAAGCTTCAATTGCCATGGCAATTGAACACTGTGCGTAACCCGCGTTAAACTCTCCCTCTTATGACAAACCAAACTTGGCTCACTGAAGAAGCTGCCGCACGCCTTCGCGCCGAACTTGAAGAGCTTGAAGGTCCCAAGTTCGGCGATATCGTCAAGAAGATTGAAGCTGCCAGAGCCGAGGGCGACCTCAAGGAGAATGGCGGATATCACGCTGCCCGCGAGGAGCAAGGCAAGATCGTTGGAAGAATCCGCCAGCTCAAGCACATGCTAGAGAATGCCCACATTGGAACTCCTCCAGAGAGTGAGTCAGGAGTTGTCGGACTCGGGATGATCGTGACCATTGATATGGCCGGGGATGAGATGACCTTTCTTTTAGGTTCGCGTGAAATCGCCAGCGATGATGTCGAGGTTTATTCGGAGAAATCTCCACTTGGCTCGGCAATATTGGGCTCACGTATCGGCGAAAAGGTCAATTATCAGACCCCAAGCAAGAAGGAATTCGTCGTCACGATTATTGACGCTAAGCCCTATTTGTAAGCCCTATTTGTAAGCCTCACTCGTAAGCCGTCAGTACCTAGCGACTATTGGCGTTTTTATATCGTTGAACGCTCAGCGGCACGAATACCGCCATGATGATCACCATATAAAAGAGCGAGGTAACAATCGGGTGCTCACTTGGAAATGAATGTGCTGTCACACCAAAGGTATTGTGAAATCCGAAGAGTTGACGGGCCGCCGCAACCATCGTCGAAACTGGATTCCACTCCGCAAAATACTGCAGCGCCTTGGGCATTGAAGTTGTAGACGCGAATGCATTCGATAGGAATGTCAGCGGGAATGTGAAGAGGAAGGAGACGTTGGCAACGACGCGGGCATCTTTAGAGATTAACCCGGCATAGATTCCGGCCCACGATAATGAGTATCCAAAGAAGAGCAGCATCAAAAATCCAAGAAAGATGTGGAGTGCACCTGATGTCGGACGCCAACCCACAATGTAACCAGCGGCCCCCATCACGATCAGTACAACAATATTGAGCAATCCATCACCGAGCGTGCGACCTACAACTAGCGCAGAACGTGCGATGGGCAGCGATCTGAATCGGTCGATCAGCCCCTTCTCCATATCTTGGGCGAGCCCCTGCGCCGTGGCAGCCAAAGTAAAGGTAACGGTCTGAACGAAGATTCCAGGCATCAAGAGTTGTACGTAGCCACCTTTGATTCCCGCCCCTAGCCCGCCGAAGACATAGCGAAAGAGAAGCACGAACATCACCGGTTGGATCGTATTGAAAATCAGGACTTCGGGAACTCGGGTCAGCTGAAGTAATTGGCGCTTTGTGATCACTAGCGCGTCTTTGATTCCGTTCATCGCTTCGATCCCCTCTTCTTCCCTTTTTTGGAGGCAGCATCGCTTACCCCACCAGAGTTCTCGTCGTCCGCTACATGGCCAGTAAGCGAGAGGAATACGTCATCAAGTGACGGACGCTTCAACGCAAGATCCATGGCATGGATATTTGCCTCATCAAAGCCGCGGATAACTGAGATCAAACTGGCGGTGCCATCCAGGACCGGAGCTGAAATTCTTCGCAATCCACGATCGACGGTTGCCTTTGAATGGGTAAGCCGTTCAATAATTTCTTGGGCGGCGATCAGACTGTCCTCAGCGACCACGATTTCAATGCGTTCGCCACCGACCTGGTCTTTGAGGCTGTCCGAGGAGCCGCGAGCAATCACCTTTCCTTGGTCGATCACCACAATGTCATCAGCGAGCTGATCGGCCTCTTCTAGGTATTGAGTCGTCAGAAGAAGGGTTACGCCTTCGCGCACGAGCCCTTCAATAACTCCCCACATCTCCATACGTCCGCGTGGGTCGAGCCCGGTCGTCGGTTCATCCAGAAAGAGGACCTTCGGGCGGATAATCAATGAGGCGGCCAGATCCAGCCGGCGGCGCATTCCTCCAGAGAAAGTCTTTATTGGTCGGTGACCATCTGAGGCGAGTGAGAATTGCTCAAGGAGCTCTTGGGCGCGAACTCGAGCTTGGGCAGCGGAGAGGTGGTAGAGCTGACCAAACATCACCAGGTTGTCCCAGCCCGTGAGCGTCTCATCGACCGCGGCATATTGCCCCGAGAGACCGATTATCTGGCGGACCGCCTTGGGGTTTTTGATCACGTCAATCCCACCGACCATAGCGTGGCCAGAATCCGGCTGCAGGAGGGTGGATAGAACCCGAACCGTCGTGGTCTTTCCAGCGCCATTTGGGCCTAAAACGCCCAAAACAGTCCCTTCTTCCACATCTAGGCTCAGATCATCCAAGGCACGGACGGCGCCCTTTCGATAAGTCTTAACCAAGTTTTCCGCTACTACGCTCTTCATATCTGTAGCGTAACCTGCAGATCCGGGCTGACAAGGCTAAGATTTGCTTGAAACTTCAATAAATTTTTTGACGCAGTACTTTCTAGATCCACGGTTCAACAATCAATCGATAGGGAAGAGATGTCTGAAAAAGTAAGAGAACACGCACCAATGACTCACAAGCAGATTTTGACCGTGATGTTTGGTCTGATGACGGGTTTGCTCCTTGCAGCCCTGGATCAATCGATCGTCTCGACCGCGCTTAAGACAATCACTGTAAACCTCGGCGGTCTCAACCATTACACATGGGTGGTTACGGCCTACTTGTTGACCTCAACGGCATCAACACCGCTCTACGGAAAAGTATCTGACCTTTATGGTCGGCGCCAGGTTTTCCAATTTGCCATCGTTACATTCCTCATTGGTTCATTCGCCTCTGGCGCAGCAACCAACATGACCCAACTCATCGCATTCCGCGCCCTTCAGGGACTTGGTGCCGGTGGATTGATGTCACTCACATTCGTCATCATCGGTGACGTCGTCTCTCCACGCGAACGCGGTCGTTATCAAGGATATTTTGGAGCTGTATGGGGCCTCGCAACTGTTGCAGGGCCGCTTCTCGGTGGATTCTTCTCTGACCATGCAAAGGTTCTAGGAGTTACCGGTTGGCGTTGGATTTTCTACATCAATCTTCCACTCGGAATCATCGCCTTGATCATCACCTCTGCTGTACTGCATATTCCCAAAATCCATCGCGATCACAAGGTCGATTATTTTGGCGCTTTGATTTTGATCCTTGGCGTTTGTGCACTCTTGCTCGGTATTTCAGTATATGCACCTGAAAACGGTTGGCTGACAGCAAAAACTTTGCTCTGGATCGCTGCGGGTATCGTGCTCTTTGCGATCTTCCTTTTCAATCAAGCAAAGGCAGCTGAGCCGATCTTGCCACTTCGCCTCTTCAAGAACCACACCTTCAACATCAC
>Ga0007882_10002469_pt1 | contig 10331 bp, 7 predicted proteins | sample CryBogCBH12Aug01_FD_71195 | JGI IMG/M metagenome (GOLD analysis project Ga0007882, IMG submission 71195) | Freshwater microbial communities from Crystal Bog, Wisconsin, USA - CBH12Aug09.1 | ecosystem: Environmental > Aquatic > Freshwater > Lake | place: Crystal Bog, Wisconsin, USA | collected... | reverse complement strand
GAGTCAGGAGACAGGAGATAGAATAATACAGGCGTGAGGAATACATGAAATATAAAAAGGTTGGTAGAGACACCAACCTTAAGTTTTAAAAAAACCTATAAGGTTTTTGAAACCTTATAGGTTGAGACCTTTAGATGGTATTATTTATTTTATTATGATAATACTATATCTATTTCAACATGTTCTCCGTTTTTGATCTGGAACGGAAGCTCTTTATCGGGATGCCCTTTTGCTTTGACTAAGAGGGTTAGTTTGCCTCCATGGAACTGAACAATTTCTGCCATTCCATGAAAATCGGTTACTTCTGTTCTTTCTCTTTCAACAATTGTTACATCAGCATCTTTTACCGGAATAGTTTTTGCAGCATCTTCATAAACATTTACCAATACTGTAGTATGTGTTTTTACAGGACTACCAATTTTACGATTTGTTTCGTATAATAATACCATCTCGTGATTGGTGATATTATACTCATTTACTAATAAATCGTAACAGGTTTCTTCTAAGTCAGTTAATAACAGTATTTCTTCCTCAAGACTTAGCGTAGCGGCTGAGGAATCCTTTATTGCTTTTTGAGGAGTACCTAAAGTCTTTTTAAAGACTGCACCTAGCGCCTCAACTGCATCTAATTGTAATTGGGTAATATTCACCTCTAACAAATCTGTAGCATTTTCATTTAAAGCAAGTAATAGATTATTGATTAAAGTAAGATCATCCTGAGAGGGAGAAGATAAATTAAAACTGTCTTTATGGATATTGAACAGTGATTTCAATACTTCGTTCTTTTTAACCTTTGCCCAAGCAAAGGCTTTGCGACAGATGGGCAATAATTGTGCCACCACTTCGGCTAGTGCCTGTTCTTTTGATTTTGTTAGCCCTTTAGAATCTGCAGCTTGTTTTTCTAAAGTTGGCTGAATACTTGTATTGGCTGTCTGAAAATCTCCGATTACCCCATAGAGAAAAAGAAATAATTTGAGAATGTCATCATATTTTTTGAAGAAAAGAGATATTCTTAGAAACATTGCTACTTTGAGCGATTGTTTGTATGTCATGATTTGTAAATTAAAAAGTAAATAATAAAAGGCACTGAGGCAACAAGGCACACAGGCACAAAGGAATACATAAAAATAAAATCTGAATATAGCTAAGTTGGGAGGAGATTGTGTGGGATTTGGAGTAAATCTGACGATTCTGCTATAGAAGCGTAAGTGAGAAAGAAGATATTGCTGAAAATTCTCTTTAAATCTGCTATTAAAGTACAGGGAGATGGATAAAGAGCATGTGCAGACCCATATATACGACAGGGAGATGGATAAAGAGCATGTGCAGACCCATATATACGACAATGAGATAGATAAAGAGCATGTGCAGACCCATATATACGACAGGGAGATAGATAAAGAGCATGTGCAGACCCATATATACGACAGAGAGATAGATAAAGAGCATGTGCAGACCTATATATACGACAGGGAGATATAAAAGGAGTATGTGCAGATTTGAATCTATTAAATAAGGTATGTATTAATGTAAACAGAACAGTTAATAATGTATTGAAGATGGAAAATAGTTTTGGAAGAAGGCTTTCGTGTTGAGAAAGCGGTGAGAACTGAATTGGCGATATTGATATTGCCTGTCTCATGATTTTTGGACTTGTGAGAGAAAAGTGCAATTAATATTGTGAAATAGAAATCTTTGTTGCTTACTTTTCTTTCGAGGATGCGAAGTACTGTATATAAATTGGTAATAAGAACAAAGTTTGAATATTTATTTTTTTTAATTTGAAAATTTGGGAATTTGAAAATTAAATACATTTCAAAGTAAAAAGGCAAAAGTAAAAAGTAAAAAAATACATTTAATCAGGATATGTTTTGGGGCTTTCTGACGGGGGAGTAACCAGTTTAATAAAATACTCAGAGTGGTGAGACCGCCGAGTCCTTTTTCCCCGCTGAAAGGTTTTAAAAAGAGGGATGTTTAGGGGGAAAAAGAGACGTCTGCGGAGAAGGACACTTTGCGGGGAAAGAATAGTTTCTACCAAATGGGCGTTCCGCTGGAACTAGAACAACATCACATCGGGGAAGTATAGAATGCGGAGAAGGAATACATAAAAGTGGTTGGTGAGACACCAACCACTAGGAAAGGACGACCATTTGGTAGAAAAAAACAATAACATATACATTAAATCCTATAGGGATGACCCTTTGGTAGAAAAAAGGTCGTCCTTACAGGACTTGTGTTTTGTTTGTTATTGATTTCTACCAAAGGGGCGTTCCTATGGAACTGAACAACAAAATCACGTAGTGATGACTATTTGGTAGAAAAACAAACAACAACGTTTCTATTAAATCCCCTCGGGATGACCATTTGATTAAAAAACCATCATTTACCCCAGATCATGAAACTGATTCAAATTATTTAAACATAGCAATTCTGTTTGAATGTATATTTGTGTGCAAGCAGGAAATAAATAATATAGTAGTAAATAAAAATAAAGTAAAATGGGACTGGTTATAAAAGTATCTAAAAAAAATACAAAAGAACAAACACTTAAAGCACTGGATAAACTAACTAATAAGAATAAAACAGATAAAAGCAAATCACTCGAAAACTTCTATGGCAAAATGCCTGGAGTATTTGGAGACGGATTAACTTACCAGAAACAAATGCGAAATGAATAACCGCTATTTTGCAGATACCAGCAGCTTTATTTATCTCTTAGACAAGCACCCCGCTCTTGAACTTTTGTTAGAAAGTGAATGGATTTATTCTTTTATTACAGAAATAGAATTACAATGTAAACCCAATATTAAACCTAAAGAGATTGAGGTAATAAAAGAAGTTTTAACTGCCTGTAAAAAAGTAATCCATATAGATGCCATTAATGAAATTGCTATCCAAATTAAAAGAAAATATAAAACTAAATTACCTGATGCATTAATAGCAGCTTCTGCAATCATGTTGGGTATTCCACTGTTGACATTTGATAAAGGATTTGCCAAAATTAAAGAGTTGGATATTGTTTTGCTGGAGCCTTAATGTTATTTTACTAAAAACTCATTGTTATAATGTAATACTACATAGCAATTTCGGTGATTTAAAACAGTAGTGAAACTAATTTAAAAGCTAACAATGGAAAAAGAAATTCTGATAGAACAGCATGAAGTACTGAAAGTAGAATACATAAAACTACTGAACGATAAAGATGTACTAATCAGTTGGGGAAAGCCTCAGTTGGAAGCATTGTATGCTACCCGTATTGGGGTGCATCAGATAAAACTTTTGCAACAACAACTAAGGATAAAAGCGCTGAAAAGAAAAATAGAACTGGTACAGGCTGCTATTAATACAGACCAACCTTATGATGTAAACGAAATAGAATTAATTGTGGCACTGGAACTGTCGAATCTGGAACAACAGATAATGAATCAGACGAGTGAAATAAATGCTGCTACCAGCTTATTGAGTAATCTGGACACACCTGAAAGAAGTGCAGAATTGAAAAAGCTTTTTAAACAACTGGCAAAACAATTACACCCCGATGTTAACCCCGAACTTACACCCGAACAAATGGAGCTGTGGCATAAGGTACAGAAGGCGTATAAATATGGAGATCTGGAACAACTAAAAGCTTTTGAACTGGTATATGAAAAGGAATTGAATCAGTTGAAAAACAATATTCAGGAATTAACGGCTGATGAAATATTGCTGAGGATAGAAGTATTGAAAGAAGGTATTAAAATATTGTATCAACAGATAGCTGAAATTAAAGAACAATATCCTTTTACCATAGAAGAAAATATAAGGGATGAAGAGTGGGTGCAAAACGAAGTGGACGGTATAAACAATCAGTTAAAACAACTGAATACTTATGAGTCGGAACTGGTATTGCATTACTCCACTTTAATTAATAATACAACCTCTTAATTTATGGAAGATAATAATAGTTTAATTAAAGTAAGCAGTGGATTGATGCAGGCTTTTGGGCAGGGAGCTATCAACATCAATCTGATGCCAAAAGATATACTGGTATTGGAATGTCTGGTAGCAGGTACTTCGTTTAGAAACCTTCAAAGAATAGAACCCGAACTACTGAATAAGGTAAAGCTGGAAATGGTAAGAGAGGGTAAAAATGAACATGACGAATTTGCAGTTGCTTTACAATTTAATAGCAAAAAGGTTGGCTATATTCCCCGTGATAAAAACGAAGTGATAGCAAGATTGATGGATGCGGGCAAAAGCTTTTTTGCTACAATAGAAGCTAAAGAATGGGAGGGTAACTGGCTGAAAATTGAGATAAAAGTTTATCTGAAGGATTAGGTAAATACAGGGATACAGGAGTAAGGAGACAGGAGACAGAATAATACAAATACAATACTTAGATTAATACAAGTACAGATTGTGAAGAAACCTGCCATTATAAAACTTTATACTGTTATATATTTGCAGAGTCGGGCCTACGAGCCTGGCACCCCCTTGCAGTGATGCAGGGGTATTTTTTTATATAAAACATACATTATATATTTACTGAGTCGTAAGGATACTGTGCTTGATTGCAAATCTAGTAACGAGGGCTTACGACACTTTAATTGTAATTAGGTAGTTAGAAGGATGTGCTTGTACGCACAGAAGTATTTCGACTACCTTTTTTTATACCCTAAAATGAGGTAAAGAAAAATTGGGAAATTGTTCATTAGACGCCAAGCATGGCGTCTCTACCAAAGGGACGTTCCGCTGGAACTAGAACAACATCACATCGGGGAAATATTGAATGCGGAGAAGGAATATATAAGGTGGTTGGTGAGACACCAACTACTAGGAATACTACTGCATAATCTGGGTTTAATAAACAGATTTTATTGTTTAAACATGTTGAATAAAATAACTATAATTATTAAACATATTATTTAACGAATGACCATTTGTTTTAGGTATTTAAACAATTGATATTTAGTTTAAATTTTACATTTAAATATATTCTTGTATTTATTTACAGGGAGTTAGAATTTTGATATAATAAATTTAAATAAATTAATTAAGTGAATAATTTAACTATTTTGTGGAATAATTACTAGCAAAAAGTTTGTAAATATTAAACTTTCCGTATAGGTTTGTGGTTTCCGATAAGATATAAATACTATTATGATTAAACAAAATATAAAGTCTGTATTGCATAAATACAACCTAACTTTATTATACAGCCTTGTAATATTGTTGATAGTAGGCATTATTCTTTTATTTACAAGAGTGAGTACAAACAGTATCAATAAATATGATGAAATTGCAGATTTATCGGCTAAAAAACTTTCCTTACTGATTGATATGCGCAAGAATGCTGATTATATTCAGATACAATTATTTAAACATGCTTTAGATACTTCTATTACCGAAATGAAAGATGCTGAGAAAAAAATAATTCCAGCTGATATTAATAACGATATTGTTTATAATGAATACAAAAAACTAATTAAGGATACGCGTGAAAATGACCTTTATAATAAACTAATTATTACTCGTAATGCCAATAAAGAATCCAGAAACAAACTAATTGAAATAGATTATGCTAATGGGGCAGATATAAGAGAGTCCATACATTATCAGCAAACTGTACAACAAAAAAAGTACGAAGATTATCAGGCAGCTATTACTGCTCTTTCCAACTATCTAGTGAACGAAATAAATCAGAAAGTACAATATGTAGATCTTATTATATATAATTCCAAAATAGTTATAAATTCTTTATTAGTATTTCTATTAATGATGCTAATAGGCTTAGGGTTTATCATTAAGAATACCCTTAAAAAATTAAGGACAAAGAATGTTGAATTGTATAATAGTAAAAATAGCCTTGAATATCAAACATTATATGCTGAATCTATTTTATTGGCTGCACCTGATGGAATTATAGGTATTGATAAAACAGGTATCATTGTTATTTTTAATAAGCAAGCAGAACATATATTCGGTTACAGTAAGGAAGAAGCTATAGGGCAAAGCCTTTCTTTATTGCTACCTGACCAATTTATAAAGGATCATCCTGAACATGTAGCAAATTATTTTAAAAACCCTGGTGACCGACCTATCACAAACAGATTATCTGAATTGTTTGCAAAAAGGAAGAACGGGGAAGTTTTTCCATCTGAAATAACCTTAAGTTTTATTGATACTAAAAATAACAAGATAGCAATAGCGGGTTTAAGGGATATTACCAAAAGAAAAGCTACTGAAAAAAAATTGCAACAACTGGCAGATATCAATAAATACTCGAAAGCAATGGTAGGTATTTCTACTATTGACCGGAAGGTGATATATATGAACGATAGTTTTAAAAATGCTCTTGGATTGAACCATGATACAGAGATAAATGATTTAAGTACTTACTCTGTTTATCCTGACCCTGTAAAGCTGAAAATGCAGGTAATATTTAAAGAGGTTTTTGAAAAAGGAATGTGGTCGGGTGAAAACGAAATAATATCACAAGATGGCAGGATAATTCCTGTTTTACAAAATATTATACTGCATAGAGATGCTCAAGGGATACCTGAGTTTACATCGAGTACAATGGTGGATATAACGGAACAAAAGAATAAAGAAAAGGAATTGAATAAAATCAATAAACTGTATGATGTACTTAGTAAAGCCACTAGAATATTATTGAATGTAACCTCAAAAGAAGATTTATATCAACAGATTTGTAACCTGATAGTAGAGATAGGTAGTTTAAGACTATCCTGGATTGGAGAATTTAATACCGAAACTAAAATAGTGGAACCTAAAGGATTGAGTGGGGATGCTGAAAAATACCTGGAAGGAATTATTATTAATGTTGATATTCCTTACGAACAGATGGGGCCTACAGCAACCTGTATTACGGATGGGAAATATCAAATACATAATGACTTTTATAATTCTGAAAAAACAAAACCATGGCAGGATAAAGCAAAGCAATTTATGCTGGAAGGATCTGCTGTATTCCCAATGAAAGTAAATAATAAAACCATTGGTACCTTAAATGTTTATTCAGCACATAAAGATTATTTTCAGGAAGAAGAAATTGCTTTACTGGAAGAAATTGCTGCAATCGTTTCTTTAGGACTTACTAAAATAGAGGAAGAAAAGGAAAAGAAATTTATTGAAACTAAAAGACAACAACTTTCAGAAATTATTGAACACAATGTGGGGTTAGTATCCATGTCGGATATGAATAATAATTTTGTTTACATTAATGAAAGCGGTAGGAAAGGACTTGGACTTAGAATGGAAGATGATGTTTCGGCAATTAATGTTTTTGATATTATGACTCCCTCATCCCAAGAGATTGCCATAAATACTATAATCCCTGCCCTTGAAACTAAAGGTATCTGGCAAGGTGAAATAGCATTAAAAACCAGCAATAACAATATTATTAATGGTTTTCTGGTTAGTATTCAACACAAAGACGATAAGGGAATTTCCACCCATAGATCTAATACCGTTATTGATTTAAATGAACTGAAAAAATCGCAACAAGAAACCACAAAACTGGCCGGTATTATTAAAAATTCAAATGCATTGATTGGGATAGCTAACCCCGACTTTACTGTAAATTATATGAATGAGTCCATGCGAGTTAAATATGGTTTTGGATTGGAGGAAGATGTTTCTTCCTTAAATATTACAGCATTAATTCCGCCTCATACTTTAAAAATATATAATGAATTTGCGTTTCCTGCTTTAATAAAAGAGGGAAAATGGGATGGAGAAGTAGAATGGATGCACCGCGATGGCACTTTATTTACAGTAGCAATGGTAAATGAGGTACATAAAAACAAAGATGGTGAAATTGACTATATATCTACCAATGCTATTGATATTACAGATATAAAGAAAAAGGATAATGAATTAAAACAACTTTCCAATATTATCAAACAGTCTAATGCCTATGTCTGGATTTCTAGTCTGGATGCACATTTTGTCTATTTGAATAATACAGCCAAAGAAGCCTTGGAAATACAGGAAGATGAAGATATTACACAAATAAAAGTATATGATTTTCATTCAGAAACATCGAAGGAGAAACTGGAAAAAATTGGTAAGGATATATCAGAGAAAGGAGTATGGACAGGTGAAGCAGAAATGAAAAGTAAAAGTGGTAAAATCATCCCTACTCTACAGGTAGTGATGATGCACTATGATAAAAACGGAGAACCAGAATTTTATTCTTCTACCGCTATAGATATCACTGAAACAAAGAAAAAAGAAAAGGAACTAAAACAACTTGCAGATATTATAGAAAAATCAAATGCTTATATTGGCATTTCGGGATTGGATAATCAGTTTATTTATTTGAATAATACCGTAAAAGAAGCTTTTGAAATAGCGCCAGAAGAAGACATTACCAAAATGAATGTGTTTGATTTTCATTCAAAAGCATCAAAAGAGAAACTGGAAAATATTGGTAAAGAGTTATTAGATAAAGGCGTATGGACCGGTGAAACAGAAATGATTAGTAAAAGTGGTAAGATTATCCCAACATTACAAGTAGTGATGATGCACTTTGATAAGAAAGGGGAACCTGAATGCTATTCTACAACGGCTATTGATATCAGCAAAATAAAAGAAAAAGAAAAAGAATCCAAAAAACTAATAGAAGTATTAGAACATTCTACAGCATTTGTTTTGATAGCTGATATGGATAAAAAAATCACCTTCCTCAACGAGCCATTTAAAAAAGCATTAGGGATTGCTCCTGATGAAGATATTAGCACTATACAAATATCGGAATTCAGCTCCGAAAATTCTAAAGGTTTATTACCCGAAACTTTGCAAACTGTACTTAAAAAAGGTTTTTGGGTGGGTGAAAGTGAGGTAAAAGCAAGAAGTGGAAGAATTATACCTATATTTCAGGAGATAGCGCTTCATTACGATGATCATGGAGCACCTGAATTTATGTCTACTACTTCAATTGATATTTCAGAAATAAAAAATAAAACAAAGGAACTGGAAAAACTTTCTGGTATAATTGAGCATTCCACTTCGTATGCTGGCATTGCAAACATAAAAGATGCATCCATTTTATATTGTAATAATAGTATGAAGAAGGCTTTGGGCATGGAGGATTCAGAAGATTTTTCAAAATATAAATTACATGATTTCCTTACTCCTGAATCTGTAAAATATACTAATGAAGTTGCCTTTAAAGAAGTAATGGAAAATGGTTTATGGCAAGGGCAAACAATATGGAAGAATAAGGAAGGTAAAATAATTCCTGTTATTCAGTCTATAATGCTTCACAGAAATGAAAATGGAGAACCGGAATATGCTTCTACTACTGCTATAGATATTTCGGAATTAAAACAAAGAGAAGCTGAACTGGAGAAATTTACTATTGATTTAAGAGAATTATACAACAATTTACAAAACATAAAAGAAGAAGAACGTAAAACAATTGCAAAAGAAATTCATGATGAACTAGGACAGAATCTGACTGCCCTAAAACTAAATGTTGCATGGATTAGCAAACATATAGATGGAGATAAAGTGATGATTCAGGAAAGGTTACAAATATTAGATGGTGTTACAAGTGAAACAGTAAATACAAGCAGAAGACTGTATAATAATTTGTATCCTCAAATGCTGGAAAGTGTTGGCGTGGCAGGTGCTATATTATGGCATACTAACAGTTATAAAGCTACCACTGGAATCGACATAGAATATAATACCAATATTGCCGAGAACAATGAATCACGTATAACACAACCTATAGGGCTGGCTTTGTTTAGAATATATCAGGAATCTTTTACTAATATACTACGATATGCAAAACCAAACCTTGTAGTAGTAAATCTGATTATAAAAGACAATCTGATTTCAATGTGCATAGAAGATGATGGTATAGGTTTTGTAATTAAAGATGTTGATACTAAACTACATCATGGATTATTGGGTATGCGAGAAAGGGCTAATGCTTTGAATGGTAAACTTACAATTGAATCTGTTTTAGGTAAAGGGACAAAAACAATTGTGGAGATTCCATTGTAGAATATAGAGGTTTAACGTTGAATACCAATAGATTTTATAGGGTTAAAAAATTTGAAAGGGTTAAGGTAGGCTGTTCAAAATAAGGTATTCTATATCTTACACTTTTGGGAAGGATATTATACATAAAACATGGAATACATTGAACCACAGAGACAGGGCGACACAGAGGAGCACAGAGGTGTTTTTAAAATACAAATACAGAGAACAGAGAGAATCGCAAGCGATTAAATACAGTTAACCGCAAAGAATTGAAGATATACCAGCGCAAAGAAATTAAGGAATACAAATACGACCGCTAAGAATCGCAAGCGATT
>Ga0007882_10002468_pt1 | contig 10335 bp, 9 predicted proteins | sample CryBogCBH12Aug01_FD_71195 | JGI IMG/M metagenome (GOLD analysis project Ga0007882, IMG submission 71195) | Freshwater microbial communities from Crystal Bog, Wisconsin, USA - CBH12Aug09.1 | ecosystem: Environmental > Aquatic > Freshwater > Lake | place: Crystal Bog, Wisconsin, USA | collected... | reverse complement strand
TGGGCCAAACCGTTGGTTCGCGGCCGCCTGCATGTGCTGATCAACAACGCCGGCGGCGCGCACGGCCTCGACCCCGTGGCCACTGCGCGCGATGCCGATTGGGAGACCACTTTTCAAACCAATGTCCTGGGCATCCTGCGCGTCACCCGCGCCGCCCTGCCGCTGCTGCCGCCGGACACCGGCGCGAGCATCATCAATATCGGCTCCATCGCGGGCCGCTCCGCTTATGCAGGGGCCGCCGCCTACTGCGGCGCCAAGTCCGCCGAACTCGCCATCACCCGCGCCTTGCGCCAGGAACTGCTCGGCACCGGCATCCGCGTGGGCACCGTGGATCCCGGCCTGGCGGAGACCGAATTTTCCCTCGTTCGCTTCAAGGGCGATGCACAGAAGGCGCACGACATCTATGCCGGCATGAACCCGCTGACCGCCCGGGACATCGCGGATATTCTCGTCTGGGTGGCCAGCCGCCCGGCCCATGTGAACATTGACGAAATTCTGGTGAAACCCACTGACCAAGCCGAGATTGGCAAGGTCTTCCGGCGGAAATGACCGGCGGTTTCCAACCCCAATATGAAATTTCTGCAAAAGCCTGTAGCGGCAGTCTGTGACCGCCGACGGCGCGCCGAAAACCAATGTAAATACGGCGGTCACAGACCGCCGCTACAACCAAAGCAACTTTTGCAGAGATTTCCCATATGAGCATTCTCGACCAATTCAAATTGACCGGCCAAACCGCGCTGGTGACCGGCTGCAAGCGCGGCATCGGCAAAGCCATCGCCCTGGGCCTAGCCGAGGCGGGGGCCGACATCATCGGCGTGAGCGCCACGCTGGCCGCCGGCAGCGACGTGGAGCGCGAAGTGCGCGCGCTGGGTCGTTCGTTTCACGGCTACGCGGCGGATTTTTCCAGCCGCCCCGCGCTGCATGATTTCATTGCCACCGTCAAAAAGGATTTCCCTCGGATTGACATCCTCTGCAACAACGCCGGCACCATTTTGCGCGCACCCGCCGCCGAACATTCGGATGAATATTGGGACAAGGTCATCGAGACCAACCTGAGCGCGCAATTCATCCTCACGCGCGAAATCGGCCGGGACATGGTGGCGCGGGGCGCGGGCAAAATCATTTTCACCGCGTCGTTGCTCACCTTTCAGGGCGGCATCACCGTGCCGGGCTATGCGGCGAGCAAGGGCGGCATTGGGTCGCTGGTCAAGGCCTTCGCCAACGAATGGGCGGGCAAGGGCGTGAACGTGAACGCCATCGCCCCCGGCTACATCAGCACCGACAACACCGAGGCGCTGCGCCACGACCCCGTGCGCAGCCAGCAAATCCTCGCGCGCATTCCCGCCGGGCGCTGGGGCGAGACGGAAGATTTCAAGGGCGCGGCGGTGTATCTGGCCTCGCCCGCCGCCGCGTATGTGCACGGCACCGTGCTGCTCGTGGATGGCGGCTGGATGGGGCGTTGATTGGGCGAGGATGGAGGATGGAAGCTGGAGGATGGAAAATGGCGGAGCGCAGAGCATTGCTCTGCGAGTTTCAGGATTAATAAACGCAGAGATGTGGAGGACGCGGAGTTTCGCGGAGAGGGATGGTTTTGTTCCGCAGTAATGTTCTTCGCGTTCCTTTGCGACACTCCGCGACTCCGCGTTTTGCCGCCCCAAAAATGTTACCCGCCAAAGTAGCCCAGTTCCCGCAGTGAACTGTAATCCTTCGCCCGCTCCGCCGTGGCCCGACCCAGGATAATGTGATCCACCACCTCGATTTTCAGGAGTTGGCCGGCGCGGATTAAATCCCGGGTCACCTTGATGTCCGCCTCGCTCGGGCTGGGATCGCCGCTGGGATGATTGTGCGCCAGCACCAGGGCGGCGGCGTTCGCGGCGATGGCGCATTTGAACACCTCGCGCGGATGCACCAGCAGGGTGTCCAGCGTGCCCGAGGAAATTTCCTCCACCCGGATGAGCCGGCGGCGGGTGTTCAACAGCAGCACTTGCAGCGTCTCCACTGGTTTCCCCAGGTTCTGGTCGCGCAGCAACCGAGCGACGCTTTCGGGATTGTCCAGCACGGGGGATTCATATTGCAGTTCGCCTGCCATTTTCCGCGCCAGCGCAAATGCCGCCACCAGCGTCACCGCCTTGTCGCGTCCAATGCCTTTCACCCGGCACAAATCCGGCACGGTGGCCAGGGCCAGCCCCTGCAAGGTGCCGAACTTTTGCACCAGTTGCTTGCCGATTTCGACGGCGTTGGTGCCCTTCAATCCGGTGCGCAGCAAAATGGCAATGAGTTCTGCATGACTCAACGCATCCGCGCCCAGCGCGGCCAGGCGTTCGCGTGGACGTTCGCTGGCCGGTTGATCCTTGAGCCGCAACGAGTCTTGCATGGCCTTGGTTTACCTGTGTGCGCCGAAAAAGACACGCAAAAAACCGCAGTTGGTCTTTTGGTGGGGCAACCTCGCCCCTGATACGCGACCAGCAGGCGCTCAGGAGTTGTTTGATAAGCGCACCGAAAATCCCGGACGATGCAGGTTATCGCGCGCCCATGCCGGCGCGTTCCAACTTCGCGCTCCTGACTGCCAACTTCTGTTTTCGGGTAGCAGGGATTGGTTCTATGCCCGCCTAGCGCAGCTTCTCGGGATTCAGGCCGTGCAATTCCTTGGGCACAAACTTACCGTCCTTGCGGATGAGTTTGCCGTCGAACCAGATTTCCCCGCCGCCCCATTCCGGGCGCTGAATCAGCACCATGTCCCAGTGGATGGCGCTCTTGTTGCCGTTGCCGCAGTCCTCGTAGGCCTGGCCGGGCGTGAAATGCAGCGACCCCGCGATTTTTTCATCGAACAAAATGTCGCACATCGGATTCTGAATGTAGGGATTGAACCCGATGGCAAATTCGCCGATGAAGCGCGCGCCGGCATCCGTGTCCAAAATCTCGTTCAGCCGCTTGCTGTTGTTGGCGGTCGCACCGACCACCTTGCCGTTCTTCAATTCCAGCCGCACATTTTCGAACTTCGAGCCGGAGTAGAGCGTTGGCGTGTTGAATTGAATCACGCCGTTGGCGGAGGTTTTGGTGGGGCAGGAGAAAACCTCGCCGTCCGGGATGTTCCGGGTGCCCTCGCATTTCTTGGCGCCGATGCCCTTGATGCTGAAGGTCAGGTCGGTGCCGGGACCTTTGAGGTGCACGCGGTCGGTCCGCTTCATCAACTTCTCGAGCGGGATCATGGCCTTGGCCATTTTCGCGTAATCCATGGTGCAGACGTCGAAATACAGGTTCTCAAAGGCCTCGGTGCTCATGCCGGCGGCCTGGGCCATGCTGGGCGTCGGCCAGCGCAGCACCACCCAGCGCGTTTTGTTCACGCGATAATTGAGCACGGGCCGCAGCACCTTGGAATACATCTGCATGAGGCCGCTGGGGACATCGGCGTTTTCCGTGGCGTTGGCGCTGCCGCGCACGGCCACGTAGGCCTGCATTTTTTTCATGCGCGCCATTTCGAGGTCGCGGATGTCGGCCGCCTGGGCCGGGGTCATGCCGAGCAATTGTTCGCGGCCCACGCGGGTATGGCGGGTTTCCACAAAGGGCGTGGCCCCGGCGGCGCGCGCGGCGCGGATGAGTTCCACCGTGAATTCATCCGGCACATCAATCATGTCCAGCAGGATGCGGTCGCCCTTTTTGAGCGCGGTGGAATAGTTGGCGAGCAGTTTGGCCAGTTTGGTGAAACGCGGATCGGTCATAAATGTGCCTACAAAATAAGCGGAATACCCCCGCTTGGCCAACGGATAAAGCAGGCGCGGCGCGGGGATATGCCGCCGGAGCGCGGCTGTGTCGGAGACCTGCCGCAGCGATGTGGTAAGCCAGCCGGCGGGCAAATCTTTGGCCTGGTTGTGTGGCGCATCCCACTTGCAGTTTGAAATGGCTCAATGATCCTTGTGCCTGAGGCGGGCACGAGTTGGGCGCAAGCGGAGCGCGGCGTTCACGCCGCTTCAACGTCCCAAATGAAGGCGGGCTGAGCTTTGCTGGCACTTGGCCAATTTGATCATTGAAGCGGGCTGAAGCCCGCGCTCCGTCGGCACCCGCCCGCCGTTCACCACACACGGCTTATTTATCGTTTATCAATAAAAACAAATTGACAAACAATCATTCTTTTGACAGGATGGCAACATGAACGCCAGTGAAAATTCTCCCCCGGCGGATTCTCAATCCCGCTTGCAACGCATCAAAGTGGTCAGTCGGATTGGCCAGGCGCTGGTGTTGGCCGTACTGGTTTTTAACCTTGGATTTTCCCTGATGTTTTCCCATTGGTCTTCCGCCAGCCAGTGGACGTTGCGGGGTGGATTGATGCTGGCCTTCAATGCGGTCTTGCTGGTCTGGTTTTGGCAATGGTTTCAACTGTTCGGACAATATGGCCGGGGCCAGATTTTCGACGCCCCCACCATCCGCCGGCTAAAATTTCTCGGGGCGTTGTGGATAGTGGGTTGGTTGCTGGTGACGGCCGAACATTTTGCGGCCACCCCGGCAACCACTGCGTCAACACCTCTCGCGACCAGCACCCTGGCCAACCCCGGCACGCACCCAGTCAGCGTGGTGAAACATAGCGTTCATTTCGGCTTTTTCTCATTTGATTTCGGCACCGGCCTGGATTTCGGCGGCCTGTTCGCCGGGGCGGTCATTGTCATCGTGGCCTGGATCATGGACGAAGGCCGCAAAATCAAGGAAGAGCAGGAACTTACCGTTTGACCCATGAATACCCCCAAGAAACAGACCCCCACCGCCGTTTCCCTGGAGCGCATCCGGAAAATTAGCCGAACGCTCAAGCTGCTCCTCGGCTTCTTTTTCATCGCACCCATGCTCATGGTGGGACTGGCCTTTTGCCAGGCCAAGGCCTGGCCCCAGGGTTGCACGATCAGCGGGGTTCATTACGCTACGTTTTCCGAGGTGCCCGCCGCCTTGCGCGTGATGCTGGCATTGGGCCTCGTTTGGTATGTCTGGACGCTGGTGACGTGCTGGCAGTTATTAAATTTGTATGGTAGGGGCGAAATCTTTTCGCGCGCCAATGTCCGGCTCTATCAACGCCTCGGCCACCTGATATTTGCCGGTGGTTTGCTGCAAATGGTCGCCCAAGCCGCTGCCACCGGCCAGTTCCGGCTTTGGCCCGATACGGGCAGCGGTTCGTGGATTATCGGCGGCCTGTTTGTGGTGATGATTGCCGCCATCATGGAAGAGGGTTGCAAACTCCGCGAGGAGCAGGAACTCACCGTCTAAGCCCATGCCCATCATCGTCAACCTGGATGTCGTGCTGGCGCAGCGCAAACTGCGGCTGAACGATCTGGCGGCGGCCGTGGACATCACGCCGCAAAATCTGTCCATCCTCAAGACCGGCAAGGCCCGGGCCATCCGCTTCTCCACGCTGGAGGCCATTTGCGAAACCCTCCAGTGCCAGCCGGGAGACATTTTGGAATACCGGCCGTAAAGCCCGGCAGGTGCGCAGGCCAGCGTGAGTTTTGGGAGTGCGGCAACGGGTTGCCGCTTTGGTCGCGGCGACGCGTCGCCACGACCAAGGCGCGGACGCGTCCGCGCACGCTACATGACCGCGCCCTCCGCGTTTCTCCGTGCAACTCGGCGGCACGGCGTTGATTCTCTTACCGGACGGCGCCGCCGTTTGGTTCTAACCGGATAAGCTGGTCTCAGACGATGCCCGCGCGTTGCAGCGTGAGTTCAAAGTCATATTCTGGCTTGCGGGCTTTCCGGCTGCGCAGGGCGTTCGCTTCGGCATCGCCGGGGAAGGTTTCGGTAATGGGATCCCAAGTGACCTTGCGGCCCAGCTTCATGCTGATCCACGCGGTGCAGCAGGCTTGCACGCTGCGGGCGGACTGCTGGATGGGCGCAATCGGCTGGGTGCCAGCCAGGATGCTTTCCAGCCAGTTGAGATGATGCTCCTTGCTGGCAGGCCATTTTACGGTGTCGGCCGCCGAGGGTTTCAGGAAGTTGGGGTTGCTGGCGCGCAAGGACGGCAGGCGGTCGGCATCAGTCGCGTTGGGGTCGCTGGCGGTCACGCGTTCCGCGCCGCGTTTGCAGAAGATCCAGCCCTCCTCGCCTTCGAACCGGATGCCGTTTTCAAACTTGTCGTCGAGAATCACCTGGACGTTGTTGGGATAGAGCATTTCCACGTGATATTCGCGGTGGACGGTCCAGCAGTCGTTGGTCATGAATTTGGCCTTTGCCTCGACGGTGAGCGGCCCGCCGAGTTCCTGGCCCATGGCCCACTGGGCGATGTCCATGTGATGGGCACCCCAGTTGGTGATCATGCCCAGGCCAAAATCCTCGGTGGTGATCCAGCCGGGCCGGCCTTCCAGACTCTTTTGCGAATGCACGCGCAGTTCCATGTAATCCTGCTGCGGCGCGCTGCCCAGCCAGTGTTCGTAATCCAGATTAGCCGGGACGGGCATGGCCGCCGGGGCATGGCCGCTGGGCTTGTCAATGCCCACGCCAATTTTAACCGTATGCAACCGGCCAATCCGGCCGTTGCGCACCGCCGCGCTGGCCGCGCGGAAACTGCCATACGGATGCTCCGAGCGTTGCTGGGAGCCGGTCTGCAAAATGATTTTTTTCGCCTCCACCGCCCGGCGCAGGCCGATGGACTCGGCGATGTTATACGTCACCGGTTTCTGCACGTAAATGTGTTTGCCGGCAATGGCCGCCTCAATGGCCAGGCGCGCGTGCGAATGGTCGGGCACAGTGATGACCACCGCATCAATCTCCGGCGAGGCGAGCACTTCCCGGTAGTCGTGGTAGGTTTTGATGGGCGCGAAGGAGCGGTTGTTTTTCGTGTAATAGGCCTCCACCATTTGTTGGGCGGCGGCGAGGCGATTGGAGTCGAGGTCGCACACGGCCACCACTTGGCCGATGGGCGCGGCCAGCACGTCGCGCAGGTCACTGCGCCCCATGCGGCCGCAGCCGATTTGGGCGATCTGCAAACGCCGGCTGGGGGCATCGGCACCTAGCAAACGGGCGGGAATAATGTTGGGCAGCAGCGCCAGACCGGCGGCACCGCGCGTGGCGGTTTGGAGGAAACGACGACGGGATTGCATATGTTTGGATGGTTGCAGGGTGATGTTTGGTGGGACGGTTTTAATTAGCCGGTAGCTCGCGGATTTTGACGTTGCGGAACGAAACCTCGCTGCCGTGTTCCTGCAGCAAAATGTGGCCGTCCGCCCATTCGCCAAAGCCGGGGATGTTCTTGTATTTGCTGGCGGCCACGGCGGCGCGGAAGGCGTCCGAGCCGCGCTCAAACTCCACCGTCTTCGCGCCGTTCAGCCAGAATTCCACGTGCTTGCCTTGGGACACAATGCGCGCGTGGTTCCACTGGCCAATGGGCCAGACCACCTTGTCCGCCGGCGCGGGAATCAGGTCATAGAGCGAGCCGAGCTTGCGGTCGCCGTTCTGGCCCAGCTTGGCGTCCGGATGCAGGTCGTCATCCAGAATCTGGAATTCCATGCCGATGGCGGAGCCGACGGCGGCTTTCCCGCCGGTTTTGGTGATGGGGGAAAGGTCGGGTTGTACAAAGATTTTAATGCCGCTGTTGCAGCCGGCGGTCCGCCGGAACTCGGCGGTCAGCTCGAAATTGGCGTAACGGTCGCGCGTGATGATGTCACCGCCGCCGGCGGATTCGTTGCCGCCGTTTTCATGGACGGTCAGCACGCCGTCATGAATGAACCAGCCGTGCGAGGGAAAGGCGTCGGTTTTGGGACTGCGCCAGCCGTCGGTGGTCTGGCCATCCCAGAGCAGCCGCCAGCCCTCCTTTTTTTCCTGCTCACTGATGGTGTTGTTGATTTCGCGGAGGCGGATGTTGCGGAAATGAATATGCAGGCCAATCTTTTTCTCGTCCTTGCCAATGCCGTGAACCTGCAGGCCAATCAGGCCGATGGGTGTCAGGTTATCGGTCAGTTCCGAGCGCTGCACGCCATTGAGCCAGGTCTTGATGGAGTCGCCCTCGGCTACAATGCGCAGGTGATTCCATACGCCCGGCTTGCTCACCGCATTGCCCTGGGCGGAGAACGCCCGGCCCTGCGGCCCTTTTTCGCCGTCGGCGGGAAAGAGCCAGCCACGACGAGCCTCGTCAAAAATACCGCCGGTCCACATGCGGCCACGCGCCTTGTCCATGTCAATTTCGCACTGGTAGCCATGGATGCGATCCGGCGTCAGCTTGACGGTCTTGTCCTTGAGGTGCAGGGTGCGGGACTCGGGAAATACATCGCTGCGGATTTGCACGCCGGAGTTGAGCAGCGGATCGCAGAGAAAATCAAGTTCCAGTTCAAAATTGGCGTAGGTCCGGGTGGTGCACAGAAAACTGTTCCCGCTGGCACTGACGGTTTCCCCGATCAATTCGCCGTTCTCGACGGTGTATTTGGCCTGGCCGCTGTGCTCGACCCAACCGTCCAGATTGGTGCCGTTGAAAAGGTTGATCCAGCCGTCTTCCGCCCGCGCGGTTGACCCGGCGCCGGCGACCAGCAGGCCGGCCAGCAGTGAAAAGCAAATGTTCTTCATGTAATTGGAAATGGACGCCGGCGCGGGGGCGACGGTTACGCGCCCGGAAGGTGATTTAGTAGAAATGGGCATGACCCAACGATGCCGGATTTGCGCGATTTCACAAGCCGGAAAAACGGCGGAACCGATTCCGGGGTGCGGGCCTGCTCCCGGAGCGCGGAGCATCCGCTCCGCGAGGCTCTCTCCCGGCAACTGGCGCGGCCATGCGGCCTGCCGCCCACGCTCAAATTATTATAATGGAACACGCAGAGCGGATGCTCTGCGCTCCGGGCGAATCGGCGGACAACATTGCGGCTGGCGGAGCGGGCGGGATGCGGGCAGTCTGGACAGGTCATGCAGCCGCTGGTGGAAAACTTTCTGCAATACCTGCGCCACGAGCGCGGGCAGTCCGACCACACCGCCAAAACCTACGCGGCGTTGCTGGGCCGTTTCACCGCCTGGGCGGCGGCCGAGGGGTTGGCGGACTGGGAGCAGGTGGAATTGCGCCATCTGACCCGCTTCATCCAGCACGAACGCACCCGGCCGCAGGAGGTGGAGCCTTCTGCCCCGGCCAAACGCCTGAGCGGCGAGAGCGTGTATCTGGAAATCGCCGCGCTGCGGGCGTTTTACAAATACGCGGAAAACGAAAAGCTGCTCCCGGTCAACCATGCCGAAAACCTGTCCCTGCCGCGCCGCTGGCAGCGCCTGCCCAAGGCGCTGTCCGCCGCCGAGATTGACCAACTGCTGAAACCGCTGCCGGTGGTCACCCCCGCCAGCCTGTGCGACCAGGCGGTGCTGGAACTGGCCTATGCCTCCGGCCTGCGGCTGGCCGAACTGCGGAATCTGCGGCTGGAGCAACTGCACCTGGACGCCGGGTTTGTGAATGTCATCGGCAAGGGTAACAAGGAGCGCGTGGTGCCGGTGGGGCGGACGGCGGTGGCCGCGCTGAACCGTTATCTGGAAGCCGGCCGGCCCAAGCTGGTCACGCCCAAATCCCCGGCGAATGTCTTTCTCACGCAGCGTGGCACGCCCTTTGCCGCCGTGACGCTCTGGCTGCGGATCCGCAACCGCGTGCGGCTGGCCGGGGTGGAACGTCCCGTGACCCCGCACATGCTGCGCCATAGTTTTGCCACGCACCTGCTGGAGCACGGCGCGGATTTGCGGGTGATCCAGGAATTGCTCGGCCATGCCAACATCAGCACCACGGAAATCTACACACATGTCACCGGCAACCGCCTGCGGGAAATCCACCGGCGATTTCATCCGCGCGCTTAGCCCGTTGGCCAGGCGCAGCTTGCGGCCGCTCCCAACTTCTGCGCAAACGCCGGTTTGATTCCGAAACGGTTTGCCCGCACACTATCCGCGATGGCGGAATTGCTCGAAATCAAAGACCTGCGGCTCGATTTTGGTCGCGGGACCGGGGCGGCGCGAGCCGTGGATGGCGTGTCGCTGGCCATCGGCGTCGGTGAGACCGTCGGCCTTGTGGGCGAGAGCGGCTGCGGCAAGAGCGTAACCGCGCAGGCCATCACGCGGTTGGTGCCGTCGCCGCCGGCCAATTACGTGAGCGGCGAAATTCTGCTCAACGGCTGCGACGTTCTCCGCATGTCCCCGCGCCAGTTGCGCGACATTCGCGGCGGTGTGGTCAGCTACATTTTTCAGGAACCGGGCGCGGCGTTGAACCCCGTTTTTCGCGTGGGCGCACAAATCAAAGAATCGCTCCGGCTTCACCGACCCGAAAAGGCGAGCGACACTGAAGTTATCCGCCTGCTAAAACTCGTTGGCATTCCGGCGCCGGAAGCGCGCCTGCGAAACTATCCCTTCGAAATG
>Ga0007882_10002466_pt1 | contig 10336 bp, 9 predicted proteins | sample CryBogCBH12Aug01_FD_71195 | JGI IMG/M metagenome (GOLD analysis project Ga0007882, IMG submission 71195) | Freshwater microbial communities from Crystal Bog, Wisconsin, USA - CBH12Aug09.1 | ecosystem: Environmental > Aquatic > Freshwater > Lake | place: Crystal Bog, Wisconsin, USA | collected... | reverse complement strand
GCCGCCCAGCATGCCGCCGGCGCCGCTGGCCGATACCGAGGCGGTGGTGGGAGCGAAATAGTCGGCGATGCCCTGCAACTGCTCTTCGGTGACGGCGTTCAGCAGCCACAACAGCAGAAAGAAGGCCATCATCGCCGTCACGAAATCGGCATAGGCCACCTTCCAGGCGCCGCCATGATGACCGCCATGGTTCTTCTTGATCCGCTTTATTATGACTGGTTGTTGTTCGGCCATTGCTCAGTCCCGATCAATCGGGCGGCATATTGTTTACGGCCTCTTCAAGCTCGGCGAAGCTCGGCCGCATATGCGGGGGCAGGGTCTTGCGGCCGAATTCGATGGAAACCTGCGGCGCGTAGCCCATCATATGGGCCAGCAGGCAGTTCTTGATAACGTTGAGATAGGCGGTTTCGGTAGCATAAATGAGGTCGAGGATGCGCGCGAAGGGGGCAAAGAAGCCATAGGACAGCAACACCCCCATGAAGGTGCCGCAGAGCGCCGCGCCGATCAGGTGGCCAAGCACCTCGGGCGGTTCGGTGATCGACCCCATGGTATGGATGACGCCCAGCACCGCGGCGACGATGCCCAGCGCCGGCATGGCGTCCGACATGGTGTTGATGGCGTTGGCGATCAGCGCCTCGTCGTGATGATGCGCCTCGATCTCGGCGTCGATGATGGATTCCACCTCATGGGCGTTGTTGGTGCCCAGCGTCAGCAGCCGCAGGTAATCGCAGAGGAACTCGAGGGTGTGGTGGTCGGCCGAGAATTTCGGGAATTTCTGGAACAGCGAACTTTCCGACGGCTTTTCCACATGGCTTTCCAGCGCCAGGTCACCCTTGGTCTTGGCCAGTTTAAACAGCGAGTAGAGCATGCTCAGCAGCTCGGTGTAGGACGCCTTGTTGTGGCGGGACCCCTTGATCATGGTGCCCATCGCCTTGCCGATGCTGATCACGGTATGTTTGGGGTTGCCGATGATGAAACTGCCGATAGCGGCGCCGAGAATGATGATCCATTCGAACGGCTGGACCAGCACCCCCAATTCACCGCCGTTGCCGACATAGCCGCCGACGACCGAACAGATCACCACGGCGATACCAATCAATACGAACATATCAATTCCCAAGCCGTCGAGGCTGACGTCCCATTTTGTCGCAGGATGCTATAATTTGAAAAACTTGTCGCCGGTCAACAGCATCGCCGCCAAAAAAAGATCAACGGCAAACTCGCTCTGCCTTTGAATATGCTGTAATAGAGCGACAAGACCACAGCCGGACCCTGCTTCATGAGCGTCGACAGCCAGACCTTTCGCAAAGCCCTGGGGTGTTTTCCGACCGGTGTCACAGTGGTCACGGCCACCGCCGCCGACGGCTCGCCGCTTGGCGTCACCATCAGTTCCTTCACCTCGCTGTCGCTGGAACCGCCGCTGGTGCTGTTCTGTCTCGACAACAAGAACCTATGGTTGGACTCTTTCGCCAAGGCCGGCTTTTTCGCCGTCAATGTGCTGGCTCTTGACCAGCGCGCGCTGTCCGAGCGCTTCGCCGGACGGGCCGAGGACAAATGGATCGGCATCGCCCATGAGCCCGGGCATGGGGGTGTGCCGGTCATCGCCGGCAGCCTGGCGGTGCTCGAATGCTCGCTGGAAGCCGTGCACCCGGGTGGCGACCACCAGATTTTCGTCGGGCGCGTCCAGCAGCTGCGCGTCGCCCCGGCCGGCCGGCCGCTGGTGCATTTCCGCGGCGCCTATGGGGAAATCAAGGTTTAAGCCGGATCATTCCGCCCTGGCGCCACAGCTCCAGAAAATCGCCCCAATGGGCCGACAGCGGGCTGCCCGATTGCCCGGTGGCGATAACCATCCGGCTGTCGTCGAGATCGGCGAGGTCGTAGACCGCCCGCAGCCCGGCCCCATGCACCTGGCGGAACACCGCCCCCTGCTCCATCACATAGCTGCCCCTCTGGACGGTGAAATCATCGCCGCCGGCCTCCGCCGAAAGCCTGGTCAGCGGCCCCAGCAGCGGCAGATAGCCGTAGAGCAGGGCATCGAACTCGGCGCGATGCGCCTTGCCCCAGCGCCATGACGCCATGTCCTCGCCGTATTGGCGGGAAATGCCGTCGAGGGCGGTGATCAGCGCCTTGCCGACCATGGTCGGGCAATCGCCGTCGCGACACCAGACATCGCGGCCGCTCAGCACCGCCTTGAGGAATCGCGGCCGGACCTGGCGGAAGGCCGACAGCTGCCCGCCCAGCCAGGGTGCCAGCAGATCGTGCTGCAGAGCGTTGATCCAGGCCTGGAAGATCAGCGGCTCCGGCCGCTCGGGCGTCATCTCGCCGTCCCAGGCCTCGATAAGGGTGCGGGCGGCGGCGGATCGCCGGTCCAGCGGTCGGGCGGCCAGCAGCAGCGGCTTCAGCTCGACCGCCATCAGCGACAGCCGATCCATCTGCAGCGCCGCCATGTCGCGGGCGGAATGGCGTGGAGCGGCGTCCAGGCGTTGGCCGATGCGCCGGGCGCGATAGGGTTCCGGCCAGCTGTCCGCCAGGTGATGGGGATAGCCCTCGGGCACCACCTTGTTGTTGGCGTTGACGATGATGCCGGAGGGCGGATCGAATTGCCGCGGCAGGTCCTGGTAAGGCACCCAGCCGATCCAGTCGAACTCGCCGCTCCAGCCGGGTCGGGGCAGGCCGCCGGTGGGCTGGCGGCGGATCGGTACCCGGCCCGGCGACACCATGCCGATATGGCCGGCCCGGTCGGCATAGGCGAAATTCTGCTGCGGGGCGTCGAAATCCTCGAGCGCGGCGTTGAAGTCCCGCCAGTCGGTGGCCCGGTTGACCTTCCACAGCGCCTGGGCGCTCAGCTGCCGGGGAGCCAGGGCGGTCGCCGACAGGGCGAGGATGCGTCCCCCGGCCTTGTCCGCGAGAAGGTCCGAGATCACCGGCCCGTGGCGGGTTTCGCGGACCAGCAGCGGCTCCGGATCGCCGCCGGCGACCTTGAGGATCTCCTGGCGCTGCCGGAACGCCAGGCGTCCTTCCGGGCTGAGATAGCCGTCGCCGTCGGCCTGTTCGACGAACAGGTCGATGGTGTCGCTGTGGGTGGTGGTGCAGCCCCAGGCGATGTCGCGGTTGTGACCCAGCAGGTGGAACGGCACGCCGGGCACGGTAGCACCGGCGACCTCCAGGCCAGGGGCGGACAGCGAGGCCAGATACCACAGTATCGGGGCGTGGAATTCGAGATGCGGGTCATTGGCCAGGATCGGCTTGCCGCTTTGGCTGCGGCTGCCCGCCACGACCCAGACATTGGAGGCCAGGCGCGGCGCCAGAACCGGGGGCAGGGCGGCCAGCAGGGCTTCCGCCACTTCACCGCCGAGACCGCTATGGCGGGTCGGCAGCGGTGGATGGTCGGGCCACAGATCGGCCATCATATCGGGCGTCAGGGTCCCGGCCAGGCCGTCGCGCGTGAGTTTTTCCGTCCAGTCGCCGGACAGCTGCAGGGCCATCAGGCGGCCCCAGACCAGCGTATCAGCCGGCCGCCATGGCTCGGGCGAGGTGCGCAGCAGCAGGAATTCGGCCGGCAACGGCACCGAACGGCGGCCGATCCAGGCATTGACCCCGGCCGCATAGGCCTCGAGTCCCCGGCGGACCTCCGGCTCCAGGTCGGCCAGCGACGCCTCGGCCAGGCGGTAAAGTCCCAGGGTGCGCATGAAACGATCTGTCGGCAGGGCTCGCGGGCCGAGAATTTCCGCCAGGCGGCCGGCACCGACGCGCCTTTGCAGTTCCATCTGCCATAAACGATCCTCGGCATGCAGGTGGCCAAGGGCGAAATAGGCGTCCTCGGCGCTGCCGGCGGTGATGGTGGGCACCCCCAGCCGGTCGCGGGTGATGGTGACGGGGGCGTTCAGTCCGGACAGCCGCATCGTTTCCTCGCCCAAAACAAGCCAGAGGACGACCGCGCCGAGCAGCAGCAACGGCGCCAGCGACACCACCATGGCCAGACGAACGCCCGATCTCATCGCAGCACAATGGGGGGGACGTCCGCGGAATTCAATCTTGCGGGATGGCGTAACTCCGTCAAAATCAGGGAAATGGAAAAGGTTTCATAAATGCGTCAAAAATCCCTCCTGTCCCTGGGCGCCTCAGGGTTTCATCGACTGGCCTATCGGGAGTGGGGCGATCCGGACAATCCGCGGGTTCTCGTCTGCGTGCACGGCCTGACCCGCAACAGCCATGATTTTGACTATCTGGGCCGGGCCCTGGCCGACGAATGGCGGGTCGTCTGTCCGGACATGCCCGGCCGCGGCGACAGCGAGTGGCTGGACCAGGCCGAGTACAATTTCGCCACCTATCGCAGCGACTGTGCGCAACTGATCGCGCGGCTCGGCGTCGACCAGCTTGACTGGCTGGGCACCTCGATGGGGGCGGTGATCGGCATGAGCCTGGCGGCGGCGGCCAATTCGCCGATCCGCCGGCTGATTTGCAACGACATGGGGCCGGTGGTGCCGGCGGCGGCGCTGCAGCGCATCGCCGGCTATATCGGCGGCGACCCGCGGTTTGCCGATCTGGCCGGCGCCGAGCGGGCTTTCCGGGCATCGATGACCACCTTCGGCATCCGTGACCCCGAGCACTGGCGGCATATCACCGAGTCATCGGTGAAGCCGGCCGGCGACGGCACGCTGCGCCTCAATTTTGATCCGGCGGTGGCCAGGGCCTTCGTCGAAGCCGGGCTCGACGGCTCGAGCTTCTGGGAGATCTGGGACGCCATCCGCATCCCGGTGCTGGTGATCCACGGCACCGATTCCGACCTGCTGTCATTTGAAACCGCCGCCCAGATGACCAAGCGGGGCCCACCCACCGACCTGGTGGAAATCCCCAATTGCGGCCATGCACCGATGCTGATGGAAGTAGAGCAGATCGAGCTTGTGCGTGACTGGATAGAATAATATACGATCGCCCAGGTTGACCTAACTCACATTCTTTGCAATGTGGATTTGCGACCTTTAATGGAACCGACGGCGGGGGCGATGTCGGACTTGCAGGAAATCGGTCGAGACGCCGTGTCGATCCCGTTTTCTATGGAAAACGGGCAACGGATCGATCTGCTCAGGCGTTGGGCGCCGTTCGACGCCCTGCCCGAATCCGAACTGCGCTGGCTGGCGGAGCGGATCGAGGCCCACCTGATCGAGCCGGATGCGATCCTGATGAAGCCCGGTGATTTTCCGGCGCAATTCCTGTTCATCGCCCGCGGCACTCTGCGCATCGAGGCCATGGGCCGGGCCTCCGACGAGCGCCGGGTGCTGGCGGAACTGAGCGAAGGCAGCTGTTTTCCGGTCGAGGCGCTGCATGAGGACCGGCCGGTGTTCTCGACCTGCCGGTCGGTGGACGAAGCCCTGTTGCTGGTTCTCAGCCGCGAGGACTTCGTCGAATTCCAGTCGGTTTCGCCGGCCTTCCAGGCATTTTGCGAGGCCCGCTCGGCCATTCTGCTGGAACAGTCGCGACAGCTCTATCAGGGGCAGTTCGCCTTCAACCGCGCCAGTTACCAGTCATTGGACAGTCCCCTGGCGGCCATCGCTGAGCCCGACTGTGCCACCTGCGCGCCGGAGACGCCGGTGCGGATGGTGGTCAAGACCCTTGCCGGGCATGGCGGCGGCACCATGGTCGTGGTGGACGAGGCGCGGCGTCCGCTCGGGGTGTTCAACTGGCGGGACCTGATCGAACATCTGGCCGATGACGGCTATGACCCCGAGACGCCGGTCGCCGCCCTGATGAACCATCGGCCGATTATCCTCTCCGGCCAGGCGCTGGGCTATGAGGCGGCGATGGCCATGGCCACCCACAGCACCCGCCATGTGCTGGCGGTGGACGGCAAGGGGCATCTGCTCGGCCTGGTCCTTGAAAGGGATCTGTTCGCCCTGCAGAAGCTTGGCTTTACCCAGATCAGCGATGCCATCCGCCGTGCCATCGATATCGGCTCCGCCGCCGACCGGGCCGCCGACATCCGGCAACTGGCCCATAATCTGATCGAGCAGGGAGTCGGCGCCGAGCAGTTGACCCATCTGGTCTCGACCCTCAATGACCAATTGGCCAAGCGGATCATCGAAAACGAACTCGCCCTCTGCCCCGGCCTGAAGACTGTCAAATTCTCCTGGCTGGTGTTCGGCAGCGAAGGGCGCCACGAGCAGACGCTGTCAACCGACCAGGACAACGGCATCGCCTTCGCCGTCCCCGCCGATCTGACCACCGAGGAGGTGCGGCGGCGTCTGCTCGACTTTGCCGGCCGGGTCAACCACCAGCTCGACCGGTGCGGTTTCCCCCTGTGCAAGGGCGAGGTGATGGCGTCCAACCCGGCCTGTTGCCTGTCGGTCGATGAGTGGAAGGAGCGTTTCCGCGACTGGCTGACGCCGGCCAGCCAGCAGGCGCTGCTGGATGCCACCATCTATTTCGACTTCCGCTCGCTGTTCGGCTCGCCGAAACTGGCCCATGGCCTGCGTGAATGGCTGGCCAAGGCGGCGCGCGGCAGCACCAGGCTGTTCCCGTTCCTGGTCCAGGCGGCGCTGCAGCGGTCGCCGCCGTTGGGGCTGATCCGCGATTTCGTCGTCGATCAGAATGGATCGGTCGACCTCAAGCTGTCCGGTGTCACCCTCTTCGTCGATGCCGCCCGCATCCTCGCTTTGGCCTCCGGGGTGACGGCGACGGCCACCCATGAGCGGTTGCGGCAGGCGGGACAGCAGCGCCGCATCCTTGAGGCCGAGGTGGAGGCCTGGATCAACGGCTTCCATTCCTTGCAGCAGCTGCGGGTGCGCAACCAGCATGAGCAGCATGTCCAAGGCGGAGAGATGAGCAATCTGGTCGATCCGACGCGCCTCGACGCCATCGACCGCAAGATCCTTATCGAATCTCTGCGTCAGGCCGGCAAGTTGCAGAAGCGGATCGAAACCTGGTTCGGCGGCGGCTCGTCGATGTGATCGGGCAGGCGGCTCAAGTTTTGGATCGGGCGTCCTTCGCGGCGTCTTTGACACCGCCGATGGCGTTCTGGATCTTGCCCGCTTTCTTGTCCCGTTTCCCATCGGCTACCAACTTGGCATCACCAAGTATTTCGCCCGCCATTACTTCTAATGATCCTCTGGCCTGTTTGGCCGACCCGGCAATACGATCTTTGTTCATATCTCTGTCTCTCCGTCAGTCAGATAACGACCAGGTTGTTAAGCAGAAAGTCCCACGGATAATGTGGCGGATTCGGATGGCCGGGCGTCGTCGGCCGGGCCTTCCGACAAGCCGGCGGCGATGTGGTGGTTAATGGACACCAGGGATCTTATCGTATTGACGTCGCCGGAGAACGCCATTGGGGCAACCTTCATAATATAGGCCACCAGGTTAACGATGTTCTTTTCTACATCCGGTGGCAGGATGACTTGTTTGCTTTCGATCTGTGAATAGAAAAACAGCCATAGCCGATTATTCAGCGTTACCATTCCCACCAATGCATCTCGGTCATTGGCAATGAGCGCCTGATTCATCAGAAGTGCCACATGGGTGAGGGCTTGCGCTTCCAGTTGTCTTTCTGATGAAGTCACAAAGTTCGCTTTATTATACCCTTGTACTGGAGTCATTTTGTTTCCTGTTCTGGGTCGGGGGAATTTTATAAAGCCAAATAAAAGGCTGTAGCGTTATTGAAAACGTAACGCTAATTATTGTTCCAGAATGTAGTGCAAAATTTCCTGTTGTGATATCGGTGGAATCTACTCAGGGCCTGACTTGCAACCACTATGTATCGCCAAAAAGATGCGTAAGCAGATTCCGTCTCTAGTGTCACGATTGCGAAGTTCGTAGCATTCGATCCAGGCCGCAATCGAACTTCGGAATCAATAAGGAACCTGGTGTGGTTTCTGAATTTGAAGTTCCTTAAATCGTTCGCGGCGGGAGGACATTCCCGTTGGCCATTCTCGTCAAATCCTTGATTGCCGATATCGAGTGCATGCCCTCGGTCCGCATGTATGGGCGAGTGGAGGGGGTGCAGGGGCTTCTGGTGGAGGCCGGCGGCCTCAATCGCAGTCTGGCGGTCGGCGACCACTGCAGGATTTTCGCCCGCGCCAGACAGATTTTCTCCGAGGTGGTGGGGTTCCGCCATGGGCGCACGCTTCTGATGCCGTTTTCCTCCACGGAAGGCATCGGCCTGGGAGCCCGCGTCGAACTGCAAGATACCAGCACCCAGCTATATCCTCACGCCGGATGGTTGGGACGGGTTGTCAGCGCCGTGGGCCAACCCCTTGACGGCAAAGGTCCGCTGCCGGTCGGCGACGTCGGCTATCCGGTCCGCGCGGCACCGCCCCCCGCGCATGGCCGGCAACGGGTGGCAGGAAAGCTGGATCTCGGCGTGCGCGTCATAAACACCTTCCTGACCGTTTGCCGGGGACAGCGCATGGGTATTTTCGCCGGATCCGGCATCGGCAAATCCTCATTACTGTCGATGATGGCGCGCCACACCTCGGCCGATGTCTCGGTGATCGGCCTGGTCGGCGAACGCGGACGCGAAGCCCGTGAGTTCATCGAGGACGACCTTGGCGTGGAGGGACTCGCGCGCAGCGTGGTGGTGCTCGCCACCTCCGATGAATCGGCCCTTTTACGTCGCCAGGCGGCCTATGTGACGATGTCCATCGCTGAATATTTTTGCAACCAGGGATCGAATGTTCTGTGCCTGATGGACAGCGTCACCCGCTTCGCCATGGCCCAGCGCGAGATCAGTCTGTCGGTCGGCGAGCCACCCGCCAGCAAAGGCTACACGCCCACGGTATTCGCCGAATTGCCGCGCCTGCTGGAACGGGCAGGGCCGGGTGCCGAAGGCAAGGGATCGATCACCGGCCTGTTCACTGTCCTGGTCGACGGTGACGACCATAACGAACCGGTTGCCGACGCGGTGCGCGGCATTCTCGACGGCCATGTGGTGCTTGACCGGACGATCGCCGAACGCGGTCGCTACCCGGCGGTCAATGTGCTGCGCAGCGTGTCACGCACCATGCCGGGCTGCAATTCGGTCGAGGAGAATGAACTGGTCGGCAGGGCCCGGCGGATGATGGCGTTGTATGAGGACATGGCGGAACTGATCCGCCTGGGCGCCTATCGCCGCGGCAGTGATCCGGCGGTGGATGAGGCCGTCCATTACTATCCAGGGATCGAGCGCTTCCTCACCCAGGCCAAGAACGAGCCCACCGACCTCGCGACCGGATATGCCATGCTGGCGAAGGTGTTTCAGGCATAGTCCCTTCGGGCCAGCAAATTTCAGACAAGGATGAAATCCGTGCGAATGACATTTGGAGGACCAAGATGACCTGCAGTATCTGTCGTTTTTGGGGTCAGGCTGACCCCAAAGCGCCTAAAAGCCTTTTTGAACCTGAAGCAGCCGTGACCGATGGCGAAGAGGCCCACGAATGGTCCCTTTGTCGCAGGCACTCGCCTGTCGTCTTAGACGACGACCGCCGGCGGATCTGGCCTATTTCGCGTTATGACGATTGGTGTGGAGAATTTGAAGACCGCCCCGTAACGGAAAGCGAATAGGCCACCAGTCGATGAGCTCGGCGGTTTATAAAAATTATTGCCGCATCGGCAGGAAGAACGAAAAGGTCGCACCCTCGCCAGGGGTACTGTCCACCCAGATCCAGCCGCCCAGGCCGTTGACGATGGTGCGGCTGATGGCCAGGCCCAGCCCGGTTCCCGCCGGCTTGCTGGTCAGGGTATCGCCGCCTTGCTGGAATTTTTCGAAGATCCGCTCCTGCTCGGCGGCGGGGATGCCCGGTCCGTTATCGGCCACCGAGACGGTGGCGCCCCATTCGTCGGCGCTCATCGTCAGGCGGACCACGCCGGTCTCCGGCGCGGAGAATTTGACGGCATTGGACAGCAGGTTGATCACCACCTGCACCAGGCGGTCGCGGTCGGTGGCCTGGCGAACCTCCCGTGGCGGCAGATCCACCACCAGATCGACCTTGCGGTCGAGATAGACCTGACGGACCGAGGCGGCGGCATGGTCCAGCGCCGCCCCGAGGTCGATGTCGTGGATGTCCCAGCTGACGGTCCCGTCTTCCAGCTTTGCCAGATCCAGGACCTGATTGATCAACCGGCTCAGCCGCTCACTTTCCTTGACGATGATGGCAAGGAAGTCATCGCGCCGTCCGCTGTCGATCTCCGGATTGTCCAGCAAGATCTCGGAGAAAGAGCGAATGGACGTCAGTGGCGTCCGCAGTTCATGAGTGACTGTGGCGATAAACTCGTCTTTGAGATAGTTCAGTTCCTGTAGTTTTTCGTTGGTTTTTTTTAATTCGTCTGTGGCGTCCTGCAGCTCTTTTGATTTTTTTTCCATTTC
>Ga0007882_10002464_pt1 | contig 10340 bp, 7 predicted proteins | sample CryBogCBH12Aug01_FD_71195 | JGI IMG/M metagenome (GOLD analysis project Ga0007882, IMG submission 71195) | Freshwater microbial communities from Crystal Bog, Wisconsin, USA - CBH12Aug09.1 | ecosystem: Environmental > Aquatic > Freshwater > Lake | place: Crystal Bog, Wisconsin, USA | collected... | reverse complement strand
AGACTTACTACACCTACAGACCAATTACATAATATTATATCAGCATCATTCCTTGGTTGCTCTGCATTGACATGGGGATTGGTTCTTGTGTTTATTGGCGGTGCAGGAAAATCTGCAATGTTTCCGTTACACATTTGGTTGCCGGATGCTATGGAAGGTCCTACCCCGGTATCGGCCTTGATACATGCAGCTACGATGGTGGTTGCAGGTGTATTCCTTGTAGCTCGGTTATTCCCGATTTTCGCTATTTCATGTCCGGCGGCTTTGGATATTGTTGCATGGGTGGGCATTACATCATCATTTATTGCAGCGATAATAGCCTGTACACAAACCGACATTAAACGAGTGCTGGCATATTCCACTATGTCGCAAATAGGGTACATGATGTTCTCATTGGGTGTTTCCAGATACGGAGGTGAGAATGGATTAGGGTATATGGCGTCTATGTTCCACCTGTTTACACATGCTATGTTCAAGGCATTATTATTCCTTGGAGCCGGTTCGGTAATACATTATGTGCACAGCAACGAAATGAAGGATATGGGTGGTCTGAGAAAATTGATGCCGGTTACCCACCTCACTTTCCTAATTGCTTGTCTTGCAATAGCAGGAATCCCACCATTCGCAGGTTTCTTTAGTAAAGAAGAAATTTTGCAGGCAGCACTACATTCCAATAAAATTATTTTCGGGTTTGCATTGCTTACGGCTGCAATTACAGCATTCTATATGTTCCGACTATATTTCAATATTTTCTGGAGTAAGACATTCCATAAGCACCACAGTACTGACGACCATGGGGCGCATGATGACCATCACGGAGAAGGTCCTGCAACTATGCTTATACCATTGGTAATTTTAGCCATCATGTCTATAGGTGCCGGTTTTGTGCCATTTAATAAGTTAGTGACTTCTGACGGTATTGCATTGATTACTGAGTTCAATATCATGTTTTCAATAACACCTGTATTACTTGCCGCAGGAGGTATTTTTATTGCATTTGCATTTTATAAGAAAGAGAATCCGGCACCACAGCGTATGGCAGACAATATGAAGGGATTATACACCGCTGCTTATAATAAGTTTTACATTGATGAAGTATATTTCTTTATTACGAAAAAGATCATTTTCAACCTTATTGGTCGCCCTGCGGCATGGATTGATAAAAATATTGTTGACGGGTTGATTAATTTGATGGCAGATATTGCAGAGATAGTTTCTTTCTTGATTAGAAGATTGCAGTCGGGCAGGGTACAACAATATGCAGCCTATTTCTTTGCAGGTGTATTGGGATTTGTATTGATTTTTATTTATTGGTGGAAGTAAAATAAATTTTATGACTACAGAAGAACTTTTAAAGTCGCTAAAAGAAATTGGTGGGAAACTGGATAATTCTAAAAATGAATTAAACCGACCAGATGAAGATGTAGTAACATTTTCTGTTTGCAGAAACACACATGATTCTATGAAACAGTTGATGTTGCTGTACCTGATGAACCATGGTGTTTCATGTAATGATACCATGAATCTTGATGAATTGTATAGTTTGTGCCATAAGCAAAACCCTACATTCAATCAGGTTGACATTGCATCAATTGATTGCAGAGATCAGGGATATGAACATGGGAATGGGAAATATTGTTTGTCTGTGGATAATGTGAATTGCTGCACTAATGTTGCGCATCAAATGAAAGCAGTTATTTGGAATGAATTGAAAATTGATTAAAATAGTTTGAAATGATAAACTTGACTATACTACTTGTGATTCCACTTATAACAGCATTACTTGTGCTGTTATGCAGGAATGCCACACAGGTAAAGTTGACAGCATTGCTTGGTTCTTTAGTGCAATTAGCCTACTCCGGTTTGATGATGTATTCCTATATCTCCGACAGGGCAGCGGGTGCAACAGGACAAATGCTATACCAATACCGTTGCAGTTGGTTCAATGTACCAGGTATGCTGAACATAGAATACAGTGTGGGCATTGATGGTATTTCAGTTGCGATGATTATGCTTACAGCATTTGTAGTATTCACCGGCATATTAATCTCGTGGAAAGTCGAGAAGATGACTAAGGAATTTTTCTTTCTATTGGTTTTGCTAAGTTTAGGTGCTTACGGATTCTTTATTTCTATTGATTTATTTGCAATGTTTTTCTTCCTTGAGGTGGCTGTAATACCGAAATTCTTGTTGATTGGTATTTGGGGTAGTGGAAAGAAAGAATATAGTGCCATGAAATTGGCACTTATGCTGATGGGTGGTTCCGCATTGGTTTTGATTGGCTTGCTGTGCTTGTATTATAATACCGCAATGGTTGATGGTATGCATACGTTTGATTTGTTGAAGATTGCACACATGCATATACCCATAGAAGCACAGCGTTTTATTTTCCCGCTTATGTTTGTAGGATTTGGCGTGTTTACCGCTATATTCCCCTTTCATACATGGGCACCTGACGGACACTCATCAGCACCGACGGCAGCCTCAATGTTCCTCGCAGGTATTTCCATGAAATTGGGCGGGTATGGATGCCTTAGGGTGGCTGCATACTTGATGCCGGAAGCAGCACACGAATATTCAGGGTATATTATTCTCTTGTCAACTATTGCAATCATATATGGAGCATTTGCTACACTGATGCAGAAAGACCTGAAGTATATAAATGCATATTCTTCGGTCAGCCACTGTGGGTTTGTACTCTTTGGTATCGGTATGCTTACAAAAACTTCTATCAATGGTGCAGTGATGCAAATGGTATCCCATGGATTGATGACAGCCCTTTTCTTCGGTGCTATCGGCATGATATATGAAAGGACACATACCCGTATGGTTGCACAATTGGGTGGATTGCTGAAAGTAATACCATTTATTGTTACCGTATTTGTTATTGCAGGTCTTTGTTCATTAGGGTTACCCGGACTGAGTGGCTTTGTTGCGGAAATGACTGTATTTATGGGGTCATGGCAGAATCCGGATACATTCAGCAGAGTTGCAACAGTGCTTGCCTGTGCTTCGATAGTAGTTACCGCAGTCTATATATTGCGTGCGGTGGGTTCATCCGTTATGGGACCCCTTAAAAACGAGCATTTCCGTGATTTTAAAGATGCGGCATGGAATGAGAAGATTGCTTCTGTAACCTTGTTACTATGTATTCTGGCTATTGGTATAGCCCCTTTTTGGCTGACTAATCTGATAACACCTGATACACAAATCATCATGGAAAACATTGCAAGAGGTGCAGGATTAAAATAGAATTGTTATAAAGATATTGATTATGAATACAGATTTTTTATTGTTGATGAAGTCGGAGATGGGGTTAATAGCCATTATCTTCATACTGCTGATTATTAAGGTTTGGGATGGCATAAAGAGTAATTCCACATTGTTGCATTTGTGTAATTTTTTATTGCTTGTTAATCTTATTGCCGGATTTTTTCTGAATGGTACAGGTGAATTATTCAATGGCATGTTTCACACCAATAACATACTGGCATTTGAAAAGAACATACTTAATTTCGGGACATTTATTATTTTTCTTCAGGCATTTGATTGGCTGAAAGACCATAAGCACCTACTTGAGTTCTATATTCTTATTCTTTGTACGCTTTTGGGAATGGAATTCATGATATCCAGTGGCAACTTCCTGATGTTCTATTTAGGGCTTGAGCTGTCAACAATTCCACTTGCTGCACTTGCCAATTTTGATCTTGAAAAAATTAAATCTTCAGAGTCTGCGGTAAAAATGATTTTGTCTTCCGCCTTTGCATCCGCAATAATGTTATTTGGTATATCAATGTTGTATGGTGCAACCGGAACACTCAACTTTGCAGAAATGTCATTAAGGATTGGCAATAGTGAATTACAGATATTTTCCTTCATTCTGATATTTGCAGGATTCGCATTTAAATTATCCTCAGTGCCGTTCCACCTATGGACTGCTGATGTATATGAAGGGGCTCCTGTTTCTGTTACATCTTATTTGTCGGTAATATCCAAGGCTTCAATAGTATTTATTTTTATCACGGTATTGTTTACGTTGTTCGCAAGTTTTGGCGGGTTGTGGAATAATATGCTGTATCTCTCTATTTTGCTGACCATTACCATTGGTAACCTGTTTGCGTTAAGGCAGGATAATATCAAACGGTTTCTTGCATTCTCTTCTATTGCACAGGTAGGCTATATATTATTGGGAATCTCATCAGGAACAAATTTTGGTGCATCGTCAGCAATTTTCTTTTTGATAGTTTATACTTTCTCTAATCTCGGTGCGTTTGGAGTAGTTGCGCTTGTATCTGACAAAACCGGGAAGGAAAATATCAGCGATTATAAAGGGTTTTACAGCAACAATAAATTTGCAGGATGGGTGATGGCAATATCGTTGTTCTCATTGGCGGGTATTCCCCCTACGGCAGGTTTCTTTGCAAAAATGTTCTTGGTAACAGCAGGTGCTGCTAAGGGTAATTATGTTTTGGTTTCTCTTGCTGCATTGAATATGGTAATATCGTTGTTCTACTACCTTAAAGTAGTAAAGGCAATATTTATTGATAAGAGCGATAATCCAATCGGGAAATTATCCGGTAGTCTGTCGCTTAAGATTGCCCTTGCGATTTGCATGATAGGCGTTGTTTGTACAGGATTTGCAAGTGGTCTTTTTGAATACATAAATACGATAACAGGTAAATAATATGGCACTCAATCCTAACCATACTTTTGAAGATTTGGGCGATGTAAAGTGCGCCATTGTGGAAAAGAACTGTACCCCTGAGCGTACTGATTTTCTGAAGAGATTATTAGAACATAATAAGTACACGGTTATTATTGCTAAAAGCCCGCCGCCCAAAGCAAAGCCGGCTCCCAAGCCTGTAGAGGGGGCTGAAGCAGCAACCCCTGTGCCGGAAGCTCCACCACCCCCGGATACATTTACAGTAGGTGTTACAGATCTTATGTTTAATCCAATAAATGCTGTTTTTAACCGCACATTGAAAACTATAAACGGAGAAATTGTTTCTTCTAATTACTGGAAACAGTTAGAGCCTGTGCCAAGTGAAGAATGGTATTGGAAAAAATAATCTGTCAAATATTATTTTGCTAACTTGCGTAGGTGGGTAAGTCAGATAATTCAGAAAAGGTTAATCTCAAACCTGCTTCAGTAGGTTTGATTGAGAACCATTCTTTTATATTATTAGGGTTAATTGCCTTTCTACAATATTTTCCGTCTCTTTTTTTTGGCATCACTAAACTTGATGATTACACTTTCATTTATCAGTACAAACCCTATTATGAAAATGTATCTAACTTTTTTACTTCATTTACAAGAGGCGTTTTCCCATCCCTAAAGGGGCCCTATTACAGACCTATTTTCATTGATTCCTTTTTGTTGAATTACCAGTTGTTTGGGCAAAATATCCTAAGTTATCATCTGGTCAATATACTGTTTCATGTATGTGCTGTAATGTTGTTGATGGTATTGTTAACTAAAACAGGTATAAGAGTATTTCATGCATTTATATTGTCAGCTATATTTGCCGTTCATCCTGTATTGTGCCAGGCTGTGGCTTGGATACCGGGGCGGAACGATACGCTATTGGCAATATTTACCTTTTTATTTCTTATTAAGTCAATAGCGTATTCGGTAACCAAGAGCAGGAATCAATTAGTGCTCTCTTGTTTTTTTTTACTGTTGGCATTGTTCACAAAAGAAAGTGCGATTGCCGCAATACCAGTTGCATTTGTACTAATCAATTTTGTTTTGAAAGAAAAACCGGCTCCCGATAGCAAGCGTTTGCAATACATAGTTTGGATATTTTGTTTTTCAGTGTGGGTTGGGTTCAGATATTTTTCAAACCCCGGAGCTTTGCATTTGAAGCAAATGCTACATGATTTTATCTATCGTTTGCCGGTTGCTTTACAATATTTGGGTAAGGTATTTTTACCAGTCAACTTAAGCGTTTATCCTATACAGCAAGATATTGTAAACTACTATGGTATTGCCTCATTAGTGCTTTTAGTATTGTTGTTATCAGTATCTAAAAGCCGTAATCCAAAAATTATTTTTGCAGGCTTGGCTATATTTATTCTTTTTATGTTGCCAGCAATGTTGATACCCTTTACTGCGGCAAACCCACAATGTTATGAACATAGATTGTATTTACCACTATTAGGTATCCTGATATTAATACCCCAGACTATAGTTTTAAATAATTCGTGGCATGATAAACGGATATTGTCGGTATTCCTTCCATTATTGGGGCTGATAATGGTATTCAACTTCAATCATCAAAAGAACTTCAGGTCACCGGCTGCATTTTGGCAACAAGCTGTTATAACAAGCCCACATTCGCCCAATGCTAAAATGATGATGGCGATAAATACTACTGATAAGAACAGAGCCGCAGAATTATTTCAACAAGCATTTCAGATTAACCCGAGGTTGAAGTATTTGAATCTTAGGTATGGTGTGTTTTTATGCAAGCAGGATTCCATTCAGGCTTCGGAGAAATACTTTCTTGCAGAAAAAGATATTTCTGCTACTTACGAGTGCAACTATTACTTGGCAAAAATTTCATTAGCAAAACATGACACTATTGCAACAGCAAGTTATGTAAGGGTTTTCCTTAGGACCGATCCGTTTTTTGATAAGCATACAGATAATAGATTTTTATTAGATCCAATGTTGTCAGAAAAGCGCATTGCGAAATTATTATTTATAATCAGTGCGGATTCAGTAATAAATATTAAGTACTTATAGATGTAAAATTTATTTATGCAATTAAATAATTGAAATATTCATTCTATTTAATAAATTTGTAAGCTACCGTGTAATATTGTGCTGAATGGCGAAAAAGAATAAGACCAAAAATCTTAATAAAAATTCAGATGTAACGGAATCTGTCAGGGTAGCTATGCCTTATCAGGCGGATTCCGAGACAAAGGATGAAGGATTCAAGATCAGTTATCCCTTGCTTTGGCTTGCCTTTGTAGTAATTGCAATATATGCCCCAACATTTAAATTCGGAGTAACAGAACTTGATGATACGATTTTCATAAGAGATTTTCAGAATTATAATGAACATTTATCTAATCTTTTAACATCATTTAACCGTGGTTTATTTAACGCTGTAAAAGATCCGTATTACCGCCCCATTTTCTTAGATTCAATGGTGCTGAATTATTGGTTAAGTGGTCATGGGCAGAGTATATTTTCTTATCATTTTATAAATGTGCTTTTTCATCTCTGTACGGTTTTATTATTGTACAAATTTTTTCTAAAACTTGAGATTGATTCTGTACAAAGTTTTATTTTAACATTGATTTTTGCTGTACATCCGGTTCTTACACAGGCTGTATCATGGATTCCGGGCAGGAATGATACAATGTTGGCAATTTTTATTTTAATATTCTTAATAAAGACAATTGATTACACAAAGTCAGGGAAAATCACTGACATATTATTTGCGACTTTCTTTCTCTTAATCTCATTTTTTACGAAGGAAACAGCTGTATTTGCGGCTCCGGCAGCATTTGTACTGCTTGTAGTTGTTCTAAGAAACAAAGTGTTCAATCAGCGTAACATTATTCAATATATAGCTTGGGCAGGTTGTTTTGTTTTATGGTATTATGTAAGGTCCTTGGCAATAGTACAAGCGCAAAGTATTTCCGGAAATTTGGTTTCAGATTTTTTTCATCGTATTCCATTAATTACGCAATATGTAGGTAAGATTGTGTTGCCCATAAATCTGAGTGTTTTCCCCATGCAGGAAGATACGTCTAATATTATTGGTATAGTTTCTTTACTGTTTTTAATAGCTACAGTTGTTTTTTCTAAAGAAAAAAATTATAGATATATAATGGGTGGGGCAATAATTTTTATGTTGTTTCTTTTACCGGCACTTATAGTTCCAACCAGTTTGAATGAGCAAACTTTTGAACACAGGCTTTATTTACCCATGATTGGTGCATTGATAATATTACCACAAACTTATCTTTTTACAACTGCAAAAACGAGTGGTCAATTTTTGATTTTTTCATTTATTGTTACTGTTTTATTGGCATTTACAAATTATAATCATCAAAGAAATTTTGCAGACCCATATACTTTTTGGACTCAGGCAGTTGAAACATCACCCCACTCTGCATTTGCCAATATGCACCTTGCCGAATATGAAGACAATCTGGATAGGAAATGCAGTCTGATAAGAAAGGCATACCAACTAAACCCTAAAGAAAAATACATTAATTTCTTTTATGCTGAGATGCTTGTGAATACAAATAAGAAAGATTCAATTCTTTCGGCAGAACCCTATTTACAAGCTGAAAAGGAGATTTCAGGCTTCTATAAATGTGATTTTTATTTGGCAAGGATAGCAGTTGAAAAAAGTGATTATAACCAAGCAGCAGACCACCTTTATGATTTTTTGAAAGTAGAACCGGAAACAAGCAAGGAGGGTAGAGAGGCGAATAATAACCTATTAGTTATTTTCATGAGTACCCATCAAACAAACAGATTAGTACAGCAGGCAAAGCACATGAAAGAAATTGGGATGCCAATAGCTCCGGATATTGTCAAGCAATACAACCTCTAATAATTTGATAATGATACGCGTGTTTATAGTTTAATCAAATCATCAGTTTGGCTATCATAGAACTGGTATTCTGTTAAAGGTGATTCATTGTCGGCAATAACCTTTACTTTGATATGGTTTTCTTTCTGCCATCTCTTAATGATAGAAGGTTTAAAGAAACTACCCTTAGTCAGATATGCTTCCAATATAGGATTAACGTGGATGGTAAGTGTTTTATGTCCTTGGTTCACTAAATATTTCACATCTTTTTCAATATCATCACCTAATAATATTGATGGACCGATTTTGCCTGTTCCTTTACAAGTAGGGCATATCTCGGCTGTGGAAATATTTAATTCGGGTCTGAGTCGCTGGCGTGTAATTTGCATCAACCCAAACTTTGAAATAGGTAATATAGTATGGCGGGCACGGTCATTTACCATGAGTTGTTCCATTGCATCAAAAAGTTGCTTCTTGTTTTCGGGCAACTTCATGTCAATAAAATCTATGATAATAATACCTCCCAAGTCGCGTAAGCGCATTTGGCGCACAATCTCTTGTGCTGCTTCCAAATTGGTAACTATCGCGTTATGCTCTTGTCCTGCTTCAGCGCTTCTTGTACCACTGTTGACATCAATTACATGGAGTGCCTCAGTGTGTTCAATGATGAGATAAGCTCCGCTTGCAAGGTTTACTGTTTTGCCAAAAGAGGATTTTACTTGTTTGTTGACGCCATAAGTTTCAAAGATAGACTGGCTAGCAGCGTGAAATGTTACAATTTCTGCTTGGTCAGGGGCTATACGTGAAATATATTCTTTGGTCTCTGAAAATAATTTCTTGTCGTTTATTACAATTTTTTGGAAACTTTCGCTGAGCAGGTCTCGCAATATTGAAGTGGTTTTGTCTTGCTCACTCAATACCATTTGAGGTGCTTTTGCACCCTTGAGGTTGCCTTGCAGGGATTTCCAAAGTTTAGCAAGTTCAAGTATATCAGCATGCAGTTCGGCAGTATTCTTGCCTTCTGCAGCAGTACGAACGATTACCCCGAAGTTTTTTGGCTTGATGCTTTCAACTATTCTTTGTAAACGCTTTCGTTCGTCGGCAGAATGTATTTTGCGGGATATGGCTACAACATCATTAAAAGGCGTAACTACTACAAACCTGCCGGGTAATGATATTTCGCAACTTAGTCTTGGTCCTTTGGATGAAATTGGCTCTTTTAGGATTTGTACAAGTATTTCAGGTTTGCCTGTAAACACTTCAGTTATCTTGCCATTCTTTACAATTTCAGCTTCATTTTTAAACTTCCCGAAATCATCGCCCCATGTGGTGTTACCTTCAACAGACTGCTTAGAAAATTTTATAAGCGATCGTAAGTAAGGGCTTAAATCTGTGTAGTGCAGGAAAGCATCTTTTTCGTATCCGACATCAATGAATGCTGCATTGAGACCGGGCATTAATTTTTTGACTTTACCTAAATACAAATCTCCGACAGCAAACTGGTCTTGTCCGCGTTCGTAATGCAACTCAACCAGCTTTTTATCTTCTAATAAAGCTATCTCCGCACCTTCAGGTGAGGCATTAATAATAAGTTCTTTGTTCATTATACCGTCTTTAATGCTACGAAACCGGCATGAACAGAATCATTAATACCAATCACAGAATCGGATTGACTATATGAATCAATACACTAATCGTAATGATTTCTCATATACGACTAAGAGCCGGTACTTTGCGGCAAAATTTGTAGGGAAGCAATGCGAAACCATAGAGGAAACC
>Ga0007882_10002462_pt1 | contig 10350 bp, 10 predicted proteins | sample CryBogCBH12Aug01_FD_71195 | JGI IMG/M metagenome (GOLD analysis project Ga0007882, IMG submission 71195) | Freshwater microbial communities from Crystal Bog, Wisconsin, USA - CBH12Aug09.1 | ecosystem: Environmental > Aquatic > Freshwater > Lake | place: Crystal Bog, Wisconsin, USA | collected... | reverse complement strand
CGGCCGAGGCGCTGGTGGCCATGGCCGAACTGACCGGCAAGGGCGAGGGCTTCGGCAAGGAGCTGGGGCTGGGCTCGAAACGCCTGTGCGAGAAATACGGCCGCCCCGAACTGTCGATGACGGTCAAGGGGCAGGAGTTCCCGGCCTATGACCCGCGCGGCATCCAGGGCATGGGGCTGACCTATGCGACGTCGAACCGCGGCGCCTGCCATCTGCGCTCCTACACCGTGGCCTCGGAGATCATGGGCATTCCGGTCAAGACCGATCCCCATACCACCGACGGCAAGGCCGGCCTGGTGAAAGCCTTCCAGGACGCCACCGCGGCCTTCGATTCAGCCGGCATCTGCGTCTTCACCAGTTTCGCCTGGACCCTGGAAAACGTGGCGCCGCAGATCGACGCCGCCTGCGACGGCGAGTGGACGGCGGAATACCTGGCCGAGGTCGGCGAACGCATCTGGACCCTGGAACGCCAGTTCAACCTGGCCGCCGGCATGACCGCCAAGGACGACAGCCTACCGAAACGCCTGCTGAAGGATGCCGCCAAGACCGGGCCGGCCAAGGGCCTGGCCTCCGGCCTCGCCAAGATGCTGCCGGAATATTACCAGATCCGCGGCTGGACCGCCGACGGGGTCCCGACACCGGAAACGCTGAAACGCCTGGCCCTGACCTGAGGAGGCTGGCGATGCATCATGTCATCGTCGGTGCCGGCCCGGCCGGTGTGGTGGCCGCCGAAACGCTGCGCCGCGTCGATCCGGACTCGACCGTCACCCTGATCTGCGGCGAGGCCGGACCGCCCTATGCGCGGATGGCCATACCCTATGTCATCTCCGGCAAGATCGCCGAGCCCGGCACCCATCTGCGGCAGACCCCCGACCATTTCAAGACCCTCGGGGTGACGCTGCGTCATGGCCGGGTCACCACCGTCGACCCCGCCGCCGGGCGGCTGACGCTGGCCGACGGCGACAGCCTCGCCTATGACCGCCTGCTGATCGCCAGCGGCTCGTCGCCCGCCCGGCCGCCGGTCGCCGGCCTCGACCAGCCGGGGGTCTACAGCTGCTGGACGCTCGACGACATGCGCGAAATCTGCGCCGCCGTGCGGCCGGGCAAGCGCCTGGTACTGCTGGGTGCCGGCTTCGTCGCCTGCATCATCATTCCCTCGCTGCTCGAGCGCGGCGCCGATGTCACGGTGGTCTGCGGCTCCAGCGGCCGCATGGTGCGCTCGATGATGGACGAGACCGCCGGCGGCATGATCATGCGCTGGTGCCGCCACCGCGGTGTCAAGGTGATCACCTCGGGCCGTCCGAAAGCCATCGCCGCCGACCTGACGGTAACCCTGGAATCGGGTGAAACCGCCGCGGCGGATCTGGTGGTGGTGGCCACCGGCGTCACCACCAATACCGGCTTCCTCGCCGGCAGCGGCGTCACCGTCAACCAGGGCATCGTCGTCGATCGCTTCCTGCGAAGCTCTGTGCCCGGCGTCTATGCCGCCGGCGACGTGGCGGAGGGGATCAATCTGTGCACCGGCAAGCCCGATGTGCATGCCATCCAGCCGACGGCGGTGGAGCATGGGCGCATCGCCGCCATGAACATGGCCGGGCGCGAGGTCCCCCACCCCGGCAGCCTGTCGATGAACACCCTGGACACCATGGGCCTGGTATCCTGCTCCTTCGGCCAATGGATGGGCGGCGACGGCGGCCGGCAGGCCCGCGCCGTCGATGAGGAGGGATTCAAATATCTGCGCCTGGAGTTCGTCGACGACCGGCTGGTGGGCGCCAACTCGGTCGGCCTGACCCGGGAGATCGGCATCTGCCGCGGCCTGATCGAAACCCGGCTGCGCCTGGGGGCCTGGGTCGACCGCCTGATCAAGGACCCCGGCCGCCTGGGCGAAGCCTATATCGCCTGCGCCCACGGCCTGGGATGATGGGCCATGGCCACCGCCACACTCAAGCTGTTCTCGTCGCTGTCGTCCTATCTGCCGGCGGATGCGAAGCAGCATAAGACCGTCATCACCATCGATGCCGGCACCACCGTCGACGACGTCATCGCCGCCTGGCAGCTGCCGCGACAGAAGATCCATCTGGTGCTGCTTAACGGACATTTCGTGGCGCCGTCCGAACGGGCGACGATGCCGGTGAAGGACGGCGATGCGCTGGCCATCTGGCCGGCGGTGGGCGGTGGCTGAGCCGTTCCGCGACCTCGCCTTCAGCCGCGACGAGGCGTTGCGCCATCTCCCTTACGCGCTGCGCGGCTTCGATCTGGCGGGCGGCGGCACCTGGCCGGTGACGGCCAGCCGCGCCGACGGCGGTCGCATCGTCATCGACGCCGCGGCCCTGCCGCCGCGCCGGCTGTCGGCGCTCATCTGCCTGCCCCGCTGCCGGGTGAGTTTCGCCTTCAGCGGACTGTCCCAAGCGGACCAGGAACTCTTCCTGGCCAATTTCGACCGCGCCTTTCAGCGCGGCGGCGGTTAACCAGAACACTAAGCCGCAGAGCACAATATGCTCCCGACCGGGAGCATATCCCTTGATTTTGTGTCTGCGCCAGAATATGCTCCCGATTGGGATCAATCATCAAGATTTTGCCCGCCTTGCGACTGTTTTTTCCCGAACGGGAGCAGAGCCATGGAACATCAAACCATCGACGTCCAATCCTTAACCGACATCGGACAGGCGATCCGCTCCGCCCGCAAGGAGAAAGGACTGAACCAAACCGACTATGCCGACCTGTTGGGGGTCGGGCGTCGTTTCCTGTCCGATATGGAGATCGGCGCCAAGAAAGCGCCGGATGCACGCAAGCTGCTCGATGTGCTGCTGCGGATCGGCTTCACCGTGAGGTTGGAGCGATGACGTCGCCCAGGATTGGTTATCCCGGAGACGCCGGAGCTTTCATGAAGACTGAAAGCAACACAGACGCAGAGGACGCCGCTTCGCGGCTGGGGACATGCTGGACAGGAAAACTCGCCGCCGCGAAGCGGCGTCCTCTAAGTCCGTGTCATGCGTTATCGGCGACGCGCGGTGGCGATGGGGGTTGAGGAGGAACCTATCCGCGGCACAGAATGAGGTTCATCGCCCGGCAGGTCATCACCGGTTCGTCATTCTGGTTCAAGGCTTCGATGAACGAGGTGACAAGGCCGCGATCGGGCTTGCTGGCCGATTGCCGGGTGGCCAGGATGCTGACCCTGATGGACAGGGTGTCGCCAGGACGCACCGGCCTGGGCCAGCGCAATTCGTCGAGGCCGGGTGAGGCCAGGCTGGCCACCGCCGACAGGTAATGCTGGACATACAGCCGCATCATCAGCCCGGCGGTCATCCAGCCGCTGGAGATCAGTCCGCCGAAGATGCTGCGGCCGGCGGCCTGGGGATCGGTATGGATCGGCTGCGGATCATAGCGGCCGGCAAAGGTGATGCATTCCTCCTCGGTCACATCGATAGAGCCGAAGCGGTGGACCGTCCCGGCGACATAGTCCTCGAAATAGCGTTCGCCGACAGGCGTTGTGAAAAGTTCGGTATTCATTTTCCGCTTCTTAGAGTTTCATTTTTCCAGGACGCGCAGTTTGCAGTATTCTCCCCGCCGCCGGTACCCTTTGTTGCGCCGGAGGGGTGGTTTGGCGAAATGCCCCCATCGGCGCCGGTGCGAAACGGCTGAAAGTCGGCCAGGTGTGAACGAAGACAACCGTCCGGTGGTCCTGGTGGTGGACGACACCGCGGACAATCTCAAGCTGATGAGCGGCCTGCTCAAGGATTTCTATCGGGTCAAGATCGCCAATGGCGGGGAAAAGGCCCTGGCCATCACCCAGTCAGGGCCGCCGCCCGACCTCATCCTGCTCGACATCATGATGCCGGGGATGGACGGCACCGAGGTCTGCCGCCGGCTGAAGGCCGACCCGGCGACCAGCGACATCCCGGTGATTTTCCTTACCGCCAGGACAGAGGTCGAGGACGAAGAACAGGGACTGAAGATCGGCGCCGTCGACTACATCGCCAAGCCGATCAGCCCTCCCATCGTCCTCGCCCGCGTCGCCACCCATCTCAAGCTCAAGGCCGGCGCCGACTTTCTGCGCGACAAGGCGGCCTATCTGGAGGCCGAGGTGGGCCGGCGCGCCCGCGAGCTCACCGCCATCCAGGACGTCACCATCCTGGCCATGGCGTCGCTGGCGGAAACCCGCGATTCCGACACCGGCAATCATATCCGTCGCACCCAGCATTACATCCGGGCCCTGGCGGTGAAACTGAGGGATCATCCGCGGTTCGCCGCCCATCTGGACGATGCCCGCATCGACATGCTGTTCAAATCGGCACCCCTGCACGATATCGGCAAGGTCGGCATTCCCGACCGCATCCTGCTGAAGCCGGGACGGTTCGAACCGGCCGAGTTCGAGATCATGAAGACCCATACGACCCTGGGCCGCGACGCCATCGAACATGCCGAAAAGGCCCTGGGAACGCCGGTCGAGTTCCTCGCCTGCGCCAAGGAAATCGCCTATGCCCATCAGGAAAAATGGGATGGCAGCGGCTATCCCCTGGGCATCGGCGGCGACGACATTCCGCTGTCGGCGCGGCTGATGGCGGTGGCCGACGTCTATGACGCGCTGATCAGCCGGCGCGTCTACAAACAGGGCATGTCGCATGACCAGGCGGTGACGATCATCGGCGACGGCGCCGGCTCGCATTTCGACCCCGATGTGGTCGAGGCCTTCCTCGCTTTGCAGGACCAGTTCCGGGCCATCGCCGGCCGCTTCGCCGACAGCGACGCCGACATGGCCCGCAAAAAGGATTACCGGGACATCAGCCTGTCATAAAGCTGTCATTGGCAAGCCACCCCCGGCTGTGCCACATCAGGCCATGACCGACGTCCAATGAGGCCCACCATGAGACCAGCCGCGCTGCTGTTTTCCGCCGCCCTGACCCTCTGCTCCCTGACGGCCGGCGCCGCTCAGGCCGCCCCTCCCAGGGGTCTCGAAAAGATCGACCATATCGTCGTCATCTATCTGGAGAACCGCAGTTTCGACAATCTTTACGCCCTGTTCCCAGGGGCCAACGGCCTGCTCGGCCGGCAAGCCTGGGCGCCGCAGGTCGATCGCGACGGCAAGGTCTTCGAGCGCCTGCCGCCGGTCCCCGATCCCCGCTTCCCGACAGCCATGGTCAATGCGCCGTTCCTGATCGACCAGTATGTCGCCCAGACGGACAAGACTCCCGATCTGGTGCATCGCTTTTATCAGAACCAGTTGCAGATCAACGGCGGCAAAAACGACAAATTCGCCACCTGGTCGGATGCCGGCGGTCTGGTCATGGGCACCTACGACACCCGCAAGACCAGACTGTGGCAATACGCCCGCCGCTACACCCTGGCCGACAACTTCTTTCAGGGCGCCTTCGGCGGCTCGTTCCTCAATCATTTCTGGCTGGTCTGCGCCTGCACCCCCAGATACGACGACGCGCCGGAAGCGCTGCGCGCCAGGCTGGGCGACCAGGGCAATCTTGTGAAAGACGGCGCGATCACGCCCGACGGCTTCGCGGTGAACACCATTCAGAGCGTCTTCCAGCCGCATGCCGCCTCGATCAACGACAAAAGCAAACTGCTGCCGCCGGTGACCTTGCCCAATATCGGCGACGCCCTGTCGGCGCGGGGAGTCTCCTGGGCCTGGTATTCGGGCGGCTGGAACGACGCCCTGGCCGGCCGGCCCGACGAGACTTTCCAGTTCCATCACCAGCCCTTGGCCTATTTCGCCGCCTATGGCGACGGTACCGAGGCGCGGAAACAGCATCTGAAGGACGAAGCCGACCTCACCGCCGCCGTCGCCGCCAATACCCTGCCGGCGGTGACGTTCTTCAAACCGTTGGGAATCGAGAACCAGCATCCCGGCTATGCCAATATCACCAACGCCGACAACCATGCCGCCGACCTCATCGCGCAGATCGAGAAAAGCCGCCTTTGGGCATCGACCCTGATCATCGTCACCTATGACGAGAACGGCGGGTTCTGGGATCATGTGGCCCCGCCCAAGGGCGACCGCTGGGGGCCCGGCACGCGGGTGCCGGCGTTGTTCATCTCGCCTTTCGCCAAACGGAACTTCGTCGACCACACGGCCTACGACACCACCTCGATCCTCAAACTGATCGAGCTGCGCTTCGGCCTTGGTCCCCTGGGCGAACGCGACGGCAAAGCCAAGGCCCCGCTCAACGCGCTCACCCTCCGCTGATCAACCGTCGCAGGCAAGATCGCGGCCGCGCAGCCGGCAGGTCTTGAGCCGGCGGCCGTTCACCCCTTTCAGGACGATCCGCCAACCGTCGGCCCGGCGGTCCATCACCAGATAACCAAAGTCCACCAGGGACTGGCCGCGCCGCACCGTCTGCCCGGCGACCCGTCCCGCGAAGGCCGCCGGGGCTTCCCGGTCGAGCAGGTCGCCGCCGCCGCCGGCCACCAGCTGCGGTGGATGGCGCCCGGCGAAAGTCTCCGCCTGGAAGACATGAATATGGCCGGACAGCAGCAGGTCGAGGGAACTGTCATCGAGGTCGCGGAAGGCCTCCAGCAAGGTCGCATTGGCACCCAGCAGTTGCCCGCCGGGCTCGCGTTTGAAGATGCCGCGCAACGGATGGTGCGTCAGCAGCCATCCGGGTTTCGCCGCCAGCACCGTTTCGAGGTCCGCCCTGATCCGTGCCGCCAGCTGGGTGTCGGCCGCCCTGTCGTCGGCGTCGCTGTCGTCGACCACGGCCAGACGCCAGGCGGCGCCGAGATCGATCACATAGGGGCGGTCATGCGGGCTGCAGGCGACGGTCAGCGGATCGGGCGACAGAAAGGCCGTCCAGCCGGCACCGGACCGCCGGCATTCCTCGTGGTTGCCGCGCTCGGCCACCCAGACCGCGGATTTCAGCAGCAACGACGCCGGGGCGAAGAAGTCGGCCTGCCATCCCGGCCAGGTATCGCCCCAGGCCGCCCCCTGGCAACGGGAGTCGCCCGCCGGACAGGCGTTTTCGCGGTAATTGTAGTCGCCGACATGGATCACCAGATCGGGATGTTCCGCCGCCGCGGCCTCGGCCAGTTGCCGGAAAGGCCAGGACCGGGGGTCGTTGCAGGCCTGCACCAGGGTCCCCTTCAAGCGGCAGCCGGAATCGCCGATGACCACCAGATGCCGGGGCTCTGCCACCGGCACCGGCAGCGACTGGCCTTCGACGGCGAGGCTTTTCACTCCCGCCGGCAGGCTGGTCCGGCAGATGCGGACGGCAAACCGTTCGTCGGGGGCGCGCCGTTCGTCCATCGGCCGCGCCACCCCGTCGATCACCGCCTGCGGACAGGCCGCGTCGTCGGTGATCGCCCGCACCTCCACCCGCCCCCCGGCGGCGTATTGCACCCAGGCGTTGACCAGCCCGGCCTCGGCGAGGCGGGGAACGCCGAGACCAAAGCCGAGGAGGCAGATGAGAAAAAAACGAGGCATCAGGGGGCTCCGAGGCAAGATCTGCCGTTTCCTCGACGGCGTCCAGACGGCATGATGGCGGTTGCATCGCCGGAGAACAATAATGAACCCCAGAAGCCGCGTCGCCGACCGCTACGGGACCATGGCCGGAGACATCTCCGCCGCGCTGGCGGCGCCGAAGATCCGCGCCTTCCATCTGCCGCCGAAACGGCCGCCGGGGGTCAAGCAATGCGAATTCTGCGCCCTCGAACTGGATGACGGGTCGTTCGGCCTGACCTATGTGTCGCTGGGCGATACGGTGGCGGTAATGCAGGACCTGGTGAACCCCGCCGACCTTGCCGGGCGTCCGGCCCTGGCGGTCGCCGAGGGCTATGCCCGCGACGACGCGGTATCGCGGGCGCTGGGCTTCGCGGCCATCAACGCCCTGTCCCAGTCGCTGTTCGCCAGGGCCGGCTGGCAGCCGGACGAGGCCGCCGATTCGCTTGGCGAACTCAAGCCCCTGGCCGGCGAGCGGATCGGCATGGTGGGGCTGTTCCCGCCGCTAGTGCCGTCGATCACCGCCGCCCGGGCACGGCTGACCGTGCTTGAGATGCGCGCCGACCTGGCCGGCGAGCGGGACGGCTTCCGCGTCACCCTGAACCCCGACGAGATGGCGGACTGCGAAAAAGTGGTCAGCACCTGCACCATCATGCTCAATCACACCGTCGACGCGGTGCTTGCCGCCTGTCGCGGCGCCCGCTACCTGGCGATTGTCGGGCCGACCGCCGGATGCGTCCCCGACCCCCTGTTCGATCACGGGGTGAAGGCCCTGGGCGGCCGACGGATCACCGAGCCCGCCGGTTTTCGCGACGCCCTGCTGGCAGGCGAGAAATGGGGCGAATTCGCCAGCAAATATTCCATCTTCGCCGACAATTACCCGGGCATCGAGGTCCTGCTGCGGCGACTGAGAAGAAGACACGGATGACACGGATGCCGGTTGTGGGCCTCGCCCACATCTCCGCTTCGCTCCGATTACGCGGCCACGGATAAAAGGGAAAGTATTTTTGCCGCCTTTGGCGGCGATTTTCTTATCCTTTTCATCCGTGAGCGGCGATCAGCCGCATCCGTGTCATCCGTGTCTTTCTGAATCCAGCGGCGCGGGAATTGAATCCCAGGTATCGGCGGTCACCCCTTCGGCCCTTAGGCGGTATTTCTCCACCCGCTCGGTGGGGGTCTTCGGCAAGGCGGTGAGGATCCGCACGAAGCGCGGCACCATGAAATCCGCCATGCGCGGACGGCAATGGGCCAGTAGCTCGGACGGCGCCAGGGTCAGCCCGTCCTTCGGCACCACGCAGATCAGCACCTCGTCCTCGCCGAGATCGCTGGGCACCGCCACGGCGGCCGATTCCCGCACCGCCGGATGGGCGTTGACCACCGCCTCGACCTCGAAGGAACTGATGTTCTCGCCACGCCGGCGGATGGCGTCCTTTTTGCGGTCGAGAAAATAGAACCAGCCGTCCTCATCGGTGGATACCGCGTCGCCGGTGTGGAACCACAGATCGCGCCAGGCCTCCACCGTCTTTTCCGGCATGCCGTAATATTCGAGCTGCATGGCATAGGGGACCAGCGGACGCACCAGCAGTTCGCCGGGAACCCCCGGCGGCACCTCGCGGCCGTCGTCGTCGACCACCCGCAGCTGATAGTCGCGATGCGGGGTGCCGCAGCTGCCGGGGCGGCCATGGCCGTCCTGGGTCATCAGCGGCATGCCGATCTCGCTCATACCGTAGCCTTCCACCAGCTTGAGACCGAAGCGGCTCTCGAAGGCCCGGTGCAGGGCGGCCGGGGCGCCGGCGGTGAAGATCCGGGTCAGCGGATTGTCGGCATCCTCCGGGCCGGCATCGGCCTTCATCAGGATGGTGAGGATGCCGCCGATGGCGTTGAAGGCGGTGCAGCCGTGGCGGCGCACCTCCGGCCAGAAGGAGGAGGCGGAAAACCGCCGCGCCAGCACCATGGCGGCCCCGCTGACCAGCGCCGGCATGGTCGACAGGAACTGGGCATTGCCATGAAACAGCGGCAAGGCGGTGTACAGCCGGTCGCTTTCGTCATAGCCAAGTGATTCGATGATCACCTTTGCCGCCTGCAGCGGGTAATTCTGCGGCAGCACGGCGCCCTTGGAGGGGCCGGTGGTGCCCGAGGTGAAGATGATGGCGGCCGGGTCGTTCCACAGCACCTCGACGGGGTCGAAGGCGCCGTCGTTGTCCACCAGCGCGTCATAGGTCATGGCCGGCCGTTCGCCCAGTGTCGCCGCCGCCCCGCCGTCCAGCACGATCACCTGCCGCAGATCGGGAAGAGAGGCCAGCACCGGCGCCACCTGGTCGACCAGGGCGGCCTCGACCACCAGCGCCCGGCAGGCCGAGCGGCGCAGCATATAGGCCAGCATCTCGCCCTTATGGGCGGTGTTGAGCGGTACTTCCACCAGGCCGAGCTTCGACAGGCCGAACCACAGGAAGAGGAATTCCGGCCGGTTGCCGGCCAGGATCGCCACATGGTCGCCCTTGCCGAAGCCGAGGCGGCGGAATCCGGCGGCCACCCGGCAGGCCTGGCGATCGACATCGGCATAGCCGAACACACTGTCTTCGAAATAAAGGAAGGGCCGGTTGCCGAAGGCCGCGGCCTTGCGTTCCAGCTCGCGATGGACGGTGGTGAAGCGATCCGAGGGGACCATGGCTGTCCCCTATTCGGCTGCCAGCGGACTGGCGGCGGCGGCCATCCCGTCAACCGGGTCGGGATAGCTGCCGTAGCTGCGGATCACCTCGGCCGCCGGGCGCTTGCCCAGCCATTCGGCGTTAAAGTCGTCCCAGCCGCGGCCGCGCGCCGCCCGCGCCTGGTGTTCGGCCTGGCGCAGGCGCGCCGTCTCCGCCTCATCGACCATCAGGTCATGCTCGTCGGTGGCGACGAAATAG
>Ga0007882_10002461_pt1 | contig 10350 bp, 3 predicted proteins | sample CryBogCBH12Aug01_FD_71195 | JGI IMG/M metagenome (GOLD analysis project Ga0007882, IMG submission 71195) | Freshwater microbial communities from Crystal Bog, Wisconsin, USA - CBH12Aug09.1 | ecosystem: Environmental > Aquatic > Freshwater > Lake | place: Crystal Bog, Wisconsin, USA | collected... | reverse complement strand
GGATATGGACAGACGAGTTTTTTCAGCAGCAGTGTATTTTATAATAAGGTAGTGTTCAATCCGTCACAGGCGGGATTGGGGGAGGCCTTGCGAGGTGATGCTACTTTCCGCAGTCCGATGAACAATTCTCAGCCGGGCCTGCCGAAGGATTATGCGGTAACGGCAGATATGCCTGTAACTGAGACAGCGGGTATTGGATTGGTATTGTCTAAACAGAATGTGGGTATATTGAATCAGACCTTGTTTAATTTCTGTTATTCGTATGGTATTAAGTTCAAGTCAGGGAACCTTCGTATGGGTATGGGAGCGGGCTTTAAGAGTAGCCGTGTGGTAGACAATGCGTATAGCCAGATATTCGGAGATCCGAATGATCCGACTTTACTGGCGTATAATAGTGTACCACCGTCTTTTTTCAGCAGTTTTGGATTAACGTATTATACGGAGAATCTGGAGATACAGGCTGTGATGCCGAACCTGACAGCTAGTTTGCAGAATAAGAACCTGCAGACATTGGATTATGTGACAACCGAAGCTGGGTTGACGTATAAGAAAAATATGGGTAGTGCTACGGGTAAACTGGGTCCCGGCTCGTATTTGAAGGTATATCTGGGGATGATCCAATATAAGCAAACCGGCACTACGATTAATGTAGGGTTCCTGTTAAATGCGAGCAATACGATGTTTTTTAATTTGATCTATAATACAGCGAGTATCATTACAGTAGGAGTAGGAGTACCAATAGAGGGTAATGCACAGATCAACCTGAACTATTCAGTGGGGGGCCTATACTCCAATGCGATCTATGGAGGATCGGGAGTGGCGGAAGTGCATTTAAGTTATAAATTCAAAAAGAAAGCAAAATGAAAAAAAGGAAATTTGACGTCTTTAACTTTTTCTACAGTATCGGAGCGGTGGTGATATTGATAGGAGTAATCGCCAAGTTTTTGGAGTGGAAGCTACAGGATCCGTTGCTGTTAACGGGACTGGGCGTGGAGGCTTTGGTGTTTACGATGTCGGCAATACAGTATAAGGATGACAAAGTGGTGAAGGAATATCACTGGGATCGATTATTTCCGGAGTTGGTAGACAATCCTGATTTGCCGAGCAGTTTGCCTGGGATGCAGAAGAATATAGAGATCTTATCGGAGCAGTATTATAAAGGGATGAGCGAGTTTGTGGTACAGTTCGAGAACCTGAACTCAGGGATCATGAAGGGAAGTAACCAGTACCTGGAGTCTTTGGAGCTGATGTCGCAGAACCTGTCAGAGTCATCCAAAGCGTTTACGGAGTTTAAGGAGAATGTATCGAGGGTATCCTCATCGTTTATAGAGTTGCATGAGATCAGTGAAGATATCCGTCAGTTGCAGATCAACCTGCAGAAGATGGCAGCGATATCGATCATATCGGGAGATAAGTTGAACCTGTTCCAGGAACAACTGGAGGGATTGAACAATGCGATCTACCGATTTAATTCATTGTCAACAGGTATTATCACGCAATTCAAACAAATAGGAGAGTAGTAGATGGCAGCGAAGATTAATAAGAACAGGTATCGATTGATTACATTATTGTATGTGATCTTCGTGTGCCTGTCGGTATTGAATATACCTGCCACGTACCTGGATTCTAATTTTTATGCGATCAAGACGGTAGAATACCAGGAGAAAGCGAGGGTGGAGCAGGTAAATTTTGCGAACCGTTTGATAGCTGAGCAGAAGGATAAACTGATCAAGGATACGGCGAAGATCTATCTGGATATACAGGCAAGGATTCATAAGAGTTATGAGTATATGAATACGTTTGATCTGATGATACAGAAGAAACTGGCGGCCCAGAACACAACGGTGCTGAAGGAGTTTAACAGTAAGAAGAAGATGGAAGAGATTTTTCTGGAAGACTCAACGATCTATCATTTGCAACATGAGTTATTTGATTTGGTAAAATATTTAGATAGCAAGCCTTTGCAGTTAGATAAGGCGATCAAGAATTTTGTACCGATCAGTGAGATCATCCCGATGCAGTCCGGCAAGCCGACGGAGTGGGCGAGGTATTTATTTTTGCATAAGCCCACAGCGATCAGTTATTTACAGATCAAGCGGATAAAATTATTGTTGCTGGATAATGAGAATATTTACCAGAATGCGGCCTTAAGAACGATAGGGTATATGCCGGCATATTATTCGGAGAAGGAGAAAAAAGCGGTATTGGATAATTCGAGTGAGTTGCCCAGGGTGATCGATAACCAGAAGATGATGGATTCGGCAAGGCGCATGGATAGTACCTCACAGAGCCAGGCGGTGGCTAAGGCAGAGGCGCCGAAGTTCCCGGTGCAGTCAGACCCTACGTTTACGAAGGCATCGAATACAGATAATTTTGATGAGTTCATACAACGGATCATTACATCGCTGCATACGGAGAATTTTTATGTAGGTATCCCGAACCAGGTATTAAAGGAGTTTAATTATATGATGGGAACGGATTTTGCGTTTGAGGTGTTGCCGGCACAGAGTGCGGATATCACCCGAACAGGATTTAATTATGCGATTACGTTCCACAATAAGGGAGAGTATACGATGCGTTTTACAGATAAGCGCAATGGGGCCAATAAGCTGATATTTTCGAAGAAGGTAGAGGTATACCTGATCCCGAATCCGATGGTGAAACTGAATGGGAATGATTTAACCAAGGATATCGTGAATGTAAAGGATTTGTTTGCATCGAATCGATTGGTACCGTACCTGGGCCTGAATGAGATACCGAGGTTCCCGGGCAAGATCATAGGGTATCATGTAACGAGGATCTCAAAAACAGAGATGAAGACGGTGAATAATTATGGAGAAGTGTTTGGACCGGATGCCTCGAAATTGATCAATAGTTTACAAAAAGGGGATATCATTATGTTTGATAATATCACAATCGTACTGGATGATAATACTACCCGTACACCCAATCCGTTAACGTTTAAAATTGTAGAGTAATGTTGCGTAAGAGTTTAGTGAGTATCCTTTTTCTGCTATGTGGTTTGGCTGCATGGTCGCAGGATACTTTGTCTGGTAATTTTATCAAATTACATTTGGGGAGAAGGAATTATGTGATCAATAATAATATTTCTATCACCGATTCATTGATTATAGATGCGGGTGCCAATATCCGTTTAGGTAATAATGTAACCATTGTTTGTTTAGGCGAAGTGATTATGAATGGTACGGCCAGTAACCGAATTAAAATCAACAGTAAAAAAGGACAAACCGGAACCGGTCTGATTATTGCGTATCCATCAGATTTACCTGTGCAAATCAAATACACCACATTTGATAGCTTGGTAACACCTATAAGTTTTACAGATGGCTGGTTCAGACCCGAAGTAACGATCAGCTTTTGCCAGTTCTTGCACAATGAAGGAACTTCTGCTGTAATGCAGGTGTTGAACCCCACGGTACCTATTAGTGATGCAACACCTACTGCCAGTTTTCGGGTTTTACAAAACCTGTTTTCAGGTAATATCGCTCCATTACGTTTTGAGGATTTGCAAAGCGATTATTTTAAAATAGAAGTAATCGGAAACAGTTTTGTGGGCAATAAAATATCCGGCTATTCTCAATATACCTTCTCAGGTAATATGATTTTTGGGAGGATGGATAAAATGCAGAGCCGATTTAAAGCTGCGATAAAAGGTAACAGTTTTGTAAATAATTTTCTGAGAGATATTGATGCAGATACATTGATACAACAGGCGCATATGGGTATCTATGGTAATGCAGACAGCCTGGAAGTGCCTTCCAACTATTGGGGAACCTATGATGAGAAAGAAGTGAGGAAACGGATTTTTGATTTTACCACCAACTATAATTCACCAAAGCTGGTGCTTGATCCATTGGCATTGGCACCGGCAGATAGTTTACCGCCCCATATATTTGAATTACAAAGTGCCAGCGGCTATTCTTCAGCAAAAGCGGAACCGATCATTAAATTTGTAGACAATAAATATATCCAGGTATTGGATACTGCGCGACCGCTTAAGTATGATTATAATCTGCGCTTAGGACTTCGATCTTTTCGTATGATCAGTAACCGGCCCTTGCGAACGGTGAATATGAGTGTACATTTTATGTACCTGAAAGATTCGGTCACTTTAGCAGATTCATTAATTGGTGCGGGTACTTATAAGAAGGATGAAGCGGTAAGAAATACAATCGCCATTACTTTCAACATAAAAACCGATAGTTTGTTTAAATCAAAACCAGGGTATATAGTGGTGAAAGGATTGGAAGGATTATCCGGTGAGTTTGTGCCGGAGGTATTGATTGGCTATCAATCATTGCTAAAATATTCATACAGCAAAAAAGCGCAGATTGCATTTGGGAAAATCATGAATCCGGATGATTCTACACTGCAGAAAAATAAACAACCGCCGGTAATTAGTTTCCGCTATAAAAAGAAAATTGAATTTGGGTTAGTAGCCGGGAATGCAATTTATTATGGTACACTTTCTAATCGTAATTTATTTGCCAACGATTATAATTCGATATTCGGAGTGCAATTACGATATGCATGGAAGAAAAATACCACAATCAGTCTTTCGTATCTCAGCGCCACACTTACGGGCTCAGATTTAAGATCAGGAGACACGGCAAAAGCAGCACGGGGATTTTCATTTAAAACACCTACTACTACTATCAGCGTTCAGTTTGAATATGAATTCTTTGATACTCGCGAGTATTCAAGTAAGAACAGATTACGACCCACCATTGGTTTTGGGTTTGATATGATTTCGTTTAATCCCCAAGGAGAGTATCTGGGCAAATGGTATCCATTACAGCCATTGGGTACAGGTGGACAAACTATCAAAACCGGCACTACTAAAGGAACCGGGCCATATGCATTATCCTCCTTGGGTGCACCGGTAAGTGCCCAGCTCAGGTATTACCTGAATGCGAAAACCATATTCTCATTATTTGCAACCTATCACCTGGCATTTACCAATTACCTGGACGATGTTGGACCTGATCCTTACCCTGACCCAATTGCTCTGGCAGCGGCAAACCCAACCAATGCAGCTGCGGCAGTTTATTTCTCAAATCCAACCAACAAGTATATCCACAGAGGAACCAATACTGAGTTGAGATCCGGTGCCGCAGATGTATCTGATGGATTTTTTACTTTCGGATTTACCCTGATGCACCATTTTGGGGCTAAGTAGCAACAAATATTTGAACTAACCATTAATACACCAAGGGCAGGCTTAACATGCCTGCCCTTGGTGTATTAATGGTATCCCCATGGCACCGTCATCCCACCGCCATCCCATCTCTATCCCAGTCCTATCCCAGTCCTATCCCAGTCTACAACGTTTATCCTTCGATCATCTTCCGATCATCCTCGTTGACAGTTCGTTTATTTTTGATGGAAATGGGTAATCGATACCTGGTGAGCCATCCAATTAAATAGGGTAAAATGCTGGCTTTAAGGTAAAATGTATGCAATAATCAAATAGGTTTCCAAAGCCCAGCTTCTTTCGAAAGCGGTACTAAATTTAAATTTACTTACTATATTTTATTATCTGATTCCAGGTAGTCAAATCTGGATATAAAATCAGTTATGTAACCTTCCCCCAATCGGGCTAAAAATTAGTTGTAATAATTTAGCTACAAAATTATAGAATAGTAATTTATATTGAATATCAATAATTTATGTAACTTAGCACATTCATTATGTGGTCGTTTTCAGCCTATATGTAGTTATTTCAACTACATTAAACATAGCTGTACAGCTATGGCAAAATCAAACTTTTGGCCATTTATTAACGAAAGCTAAGGAGGTTACTTTGCACAGTTTTAAGAAGGTTTTTGAATAATATATGATAGTAATATTTTATATATTCAAAAACAGTTAACCGTCTGACATGCATTTTCAGTATTTAAAGACGCTTTGCCCCCGTATAAGTGTCTTTTTTATTATTGTTTTTTCTTCACTTACAGTACAACTCAAAGCACAGAACTGTACGGTTAACTCGGGTGTACCCCAATCTTTTTGTCCCGGTCAGCCCATGGTGTTAAAGGGAATTTTTACCGGGCTTTTTTACAATAATTCAAATGCGGTTTGGTCGCAGGTAGGAGGGCCGGCTGTTACCATCGGAACACCTTTAATATCAGGTGATACAATTAAGGCCACTGTTACGGGATATGCACCAGGGAATACTTATACATTTAGAATCACTGCCCGATGTGCCGATGGTTCGCAGGTTTATCAAGATGTAGTATACACCACTTTAGCATCGAGTACTGCAACGGCTGGCTCTAATATTTCCGCTACTTGTCCCGGTACAGTTAATTTATCAGCCAATTCACCCGGCACCGGAGAAACCGGAGCATGGAGTTTTGTGGGTGGATCAAATGGTATGTCGGTTAATACGCCATCTTCTCCTACATCAACATTAACGCTTCCTACCGGACAGTCAGGAACCAGTACCTTACAATGGACCATCACTAATGTAAACGGATGTTCTTCCTCTTCAACCATAACCGTTACAAATATTGGAGCAAATCCTTCTGTATCTGCTGGTAGTAACCAGACTTTGAGTAATTGTTATAACCTTACACAGAGTACCAACCTGAGTGCTTCTTATGGAGGTAATGGTACGAATGGACAAATCGGAACCTGGTCATTCATCAGTGGCCCGTCTACCCCGACTTTTTCTAATATCAATTCCAATAATTCCTCTTTATCCAACCTGGTTACAGGTACCTATGTATTAAGATGGACAGTTAGCGGGCCTTGTGTAAATGGAAGTGCCCAGGTAAGTATTACTGTTCCGGCACCCACACAATCGGTTACAGGTGCTTCATCCGGAAGCCAGATTTTTTGTGATACCAGAACCAGTACCGTGTTAAGTGCTACTGCTCCTGGTTATACAAATGAAGTAGCTACCTGGACCTTGCTTTCAGGAACTGGAACCATTACCTCTCCAAATGCTCCTACAACAACTATTACAGGTTTAACTCCCGGTTCATCAAGTTCATTTGGTTATACGATCAATAATACGGTAACCGGTTGTACTACTTCAGGAACGTATAATATTAGTTATACTACAGCACCTACCATCAGTATTTCGGGTTCACCAATTATTATTCAAGGTGGGGCAACTACGGTATCTATTCCTTACACAACTGCGGGTGGTAACCAAACGCAATGGGAATTGGTAAGCGGTCCTGCGAATTCAACTATTGGTGGACCATCAGGAACCACTTCTTTTCAAAGTGCCGGTGGATCTCCTCTTGCACTAACAGGGCTGGATCAGGTAGGTACGTATAATTTCCGATTGGTAAGAACTACGAGCAGTGGAAGCGGCGGATGTTCAAATGCTTATGCAGATGTTGCCGTGGTTGCTTCCTTATTACCAACAGCTGCCAATGCGGGTACAACGGGCTTAGTGGCCTGTAATGTATTCAGTAGCACATTGGCAGGTAATGTACCTACTGTGGGCGTTGGCTATTGGTCGCAGGTAAGCGGACCCAATACTGCATTGATTGCAGACATTTATAATGCGGGTACACAGATCACCGGATTAACCAATGGGGCCTATGTATTCAGATGGACTATTACGGCTGGTCAGGGAACGGTTGATGCACAAAACGATGTAACCGTTAAAGTGGCTTCGGTTGCTCCAACAGCATCTGTGGCAGGGTCTAATATGACGGTTTGTAACAGCACACCCATCACCTTGAATGGAAATACTCCCGCATTAAATGAAACAGGAACATGGACGGTGTCTCCTTCGGCGGGTGTTACCATTACGAATATCAATGATCCCAGAACAAAAGTTACCGGACTGGCAGCAAGTACAGCGTATACATTTACCTGGACCATTACCAATTCATGCGGAAGCTCGGCTTCTTCAGTAATTATTACCACAAATAATAGCGCCGGACCCAAACAAGCTGTTGCAGGAAATCCACAATGTCTTTCTTCAGGCACATCAAGTGTTACACTGGCAGCGAATGCGGCTTCCGGATCCGAAACTGGAGCCTGGGCTTTGGTTAGTGGGCCTAATTCACCTACCATTACCAGTCCTTCCTCACCAACATCTACCGTAACGGGTACTATTGATGGAACTTACAAATTTGAATGGAGCCTGAATACATCTGGATGCACGGCTACACGTGATACGGTAACCATTACAGCTTCTGCAACTGCTACCGTAGCTACTGTTACAAGCACTCCTGTAAATCTTTGTGGTGTTAGCAGTGCCGTACTTGCCGGCAATACACCTTCTATTGGAACAGGTGTATGGACCCAGATAGGTGGACCAGGTGGCGCATCGATCGTAACGCCTTCCAGCCCAACCAGTAATATCAGTGGATTAACCACAGGTGATTCTTATATTTTCAGATGGACAATTACCAATGGTGCTTGTCCTGCTACGCATGCAGATGTACAGTACAATGTATCCACTCCGCCTACAACAGCTACAGTAGGGTCTGATCAAAATCTTTGTTCATTAACATCTACCACATTATCAGGTAACACGATTACAGTAGGTACAGGTATCTGGTCAGTGGATAGTGGACCGAATACCCCAACATTTTCCAGTTATTCCAACCCAACGGCCACCATTTCAGGGTTGATTATGGGAACTTATGTGCTTAGATGGACATCCAGCAATGGTCCCAATTGTCCGAAAAGTATCTCTGCACCACTCACTATTAATGTTACGCAAAATGCAACAGCCAGTGTTACTTCAACTGGTTTATGTGCAGCTACCGTTGTTCAGCTTACAGGTAATACAGGAAGCACAGGAACCTGGACATTGGTATCAGGTTCTGGTTCCCCAATAATAACAACGAACTCCAATAATACTGCCATTGCCACCAACTTACTCAATGGCAGTTATACATTTAAATATACCATACCAACAATTGGGAGTTGTACAGCAACTTCTGCTAACGTTTCTATAACCATTACCGGATCGCCATCTGTTGCACAGGCAGGTAATGACCAAAGTTTATGTGGTGCAAGCTTTACTACTTTAACGGGTACCGCACCGGTAGTAGGTACAGGCACCTGGAGTGTAGTAAGTTCACCAACCGGTGCACCAACAGCTAGTTTTGGAAATGTAAATGCGGCCACTTCTACTTTCAATAACCTCGTACCAGGTGTTTACCTTTTGCAATGGAATGTTGCCAATGGATATTGTGGCACGAATCAGGATATTGTAAGAATTACCATATCGGCCGTGCCTACTACATCAGTGGCTGGTACCACCCAATTAACTGCCTGTACAGGTACAGTTCAATTAACAGGGAATACACCTACAGTAGGTATTGGGACTTGGACACAGGTAAGTGGTGCTGCAGCTACTATAGATGCACCTAACTCGCCTTCAACGGCAATTTTAGGAACTTCACCGGGCAGCTATTCATTCATGTGGACGATTGCGAACGGAGCTTGTGCATCGTCTACGTCTACGGTAGCGGTAACAGTCACTTCCATTCCACCGAATACTGCTGATGCAGGGCCCGATCAACAAATTTGTAATACCGGGGCATCGGTTTCTGCAACCCTTGCGGGAAATGCACCAAGTGGTGGGGGCGTAACGGGGTTGTGGACGATTGCTTCTAAACCGGTTGGGGCACTAGATCCTGTTTTTACAAATGCAACAGTAAATAACACAACAGTCAGTGGATTAACGCAAGGAACTTACCAGCTTACCTGGACACTTACCAATGGTTCCTGTACCTCGTTCTCATCAGTTAATATAACGGTTACCAATAGTCCCACACCTTCCAATGCAGGTCTGGATCAAACGATTTGCTTATACACCCCGGTTAGTTTAAATGCAACCGCAGTTACTACAGGCGTGGGAACATGGTCGGTTACAACCCAACCTATCAGTACACCTGCTGTAGTATTTGGTAATGTAAATTCACCCACTACTTCGGTAAACGGATTATTAGCCGGAGACTATGTATTTACCTGGGTAACCACCAATGGTGCAGTTTGTGCATCCAGTATGAGTTCTGTTACGGTGCATATCGTACAACCTCCCACCGCAGCACAGGCGGGAAGTTTTCAAACAGTTTGTTTGGGCGTGAATCCGATTATGGCTGCGAATAGCCCTACTTATGGAACGGGCACCTGGGCCGTAATTACTTCTGCAGGAGGTACACCTGCTTTTTCAGATACGCATGCGTATAATACACCGGTTACAGGATTAGTAGCAGGCGTGTATACTTTCAGTTGGACCATTTCGAATGGAGGTTGTACTTCTACAGATCAAATGCAGGTGACAGTACAACCTGCTCTTTCCAATAATTTCATCAGTGCACCACAAATCATTTGTTCAGGATCAAC
>Ga0007882_10002460_pt1 | contig 10350 bp, 10 predicted proteins | sample CryBogCBH12Aug01_FD_71195 | JGI IMG/M metagenome (GOLD analysis project Ga0007882, IMG submission 71195) | Freshwater microbial communities from Crystal Bog, Wisconsin, USA - CBH12Aug09.1 | ecosystem: Environmental > Aquatic > Freshwater > Lake | place: Crystal Bog, Wisconsin, USA | collected... | reverse complement strand
TCCACGCCCGCCGCCACGCCCACGTAGCGGCCCGGATTCAAGCTCCAGCCCTGCGCCGCAATTTCCTTCCGCGTGGCCGCCTTGCACAACCCCGGCACGTCGGCGTATTTCAGCTTCGGAAATTTTTCCTTGAGCAGCTTCTCGCTGTCGGTCTGGAACTCTGGCGTTTTACCCCGGTAAAGCCGCACGAGGTTCGCCAAGAACTCGATCTGCTCCGGCGTGAACTCCCGGTGCGCGCGGTCAATCTGCCGGAAGATGTGCCGGGCATCAATGAACAGCACCTTGTCCCGGAGCGCCTCCGGCTTGCCCTTGTCAAAAAACCAGAGCGTGGCGGGCAGCGTGACCGTGTAGAAAAAGTTCGGCCCGACGGACACCATCACGTCCACCGCGCCGGACTGGATGAGTTTCTTGCGGATTTCCAGCTCCGACCCGCGCGCGTCCGCCGCCGAGTTGGCCATCACAAACCCGGCCCGGCCCTTGGCGCTCAAGGCGTGGTAGAAAAGCTGAATCCACAGATAGTTCGCAATATCCGTGCTCGGCAAACCCAGCCGGAAGCGCGGGTCGTCCTTGATCTTCTCTTTGTCCACGCCGGAGACGTTGAACGGCGGGTTGGCCATGACGAAGTCGAATTTGCCGATGCAGTCGTGGACATCCTCGTAGTAGGTGTTCGTGGCGCGGATGTCGCCGGACAGCCCATGGACGGCGAGGTTCATCTTGCAGAGCCGGATCGTCTCCACCACCCGCTCCTGACCGAAGATACTCAGCTCGGCAGAAGGGTTTTTCTTGTGGTTCAGCACATAGCCAGCACTGGACACGAACATGCCGCCGCTGCCGCAGGCCGGATCGAGCAGCCGTCCATGGAACGGCTCGATGACTTGGACGATCAGGTCAACCATGCTCGGTGGTGTAAAAAACTCGCCGCCCTTCTGGCCCTCTTTCATGGCGAAGCTGCCGAGGAAATACTCGTAAATCTTGCCGAACGAGTCGCCCGGCAGGTCAGCCGGAATGCCGGACATGATCTTTAGCAGCTCGACCAGCGCGCTGTTGTCGATGCGCTGGTAGGACTTGGGCAAGACGTCCTTGAGGTCGTCGTTCTCGCCCTCGATGGCCTTCATGGCCTCGTTGAGCTTCTTGCCGAGGTCGGCGGACTCTGGAAGCTGGAGCAGCCGGGAGAAGCGAGCGGCATCAGGGATGTATACAACACCACGAGCCTGATAGTCCGTCTTGCCGATAGTGCGCCGCCCGGTGGACTTGCCCTTCAGCTCGGCCTCGATCTTGGTGAAGGCGTTGTCAGCGAACCGCAGGAAGATCAGGCCGAGCACCGGCGTGGAGTATTCGGACGGTCGCAGCGGGCTGTTGGCCCAGAGCTGATCGGCGGCGGCCCAGAGCCGCTTTTCCAGTTCCGCCAGACCATTACCGTTGGATGATTTGCCGTTGCTCATAGTGCATCCCGAAGTGCTGGCGGGCAGCGTAGAGATTTTGCGGGCGGCCTGCAAGTGACGACTGGATGACGCGGATGTATACACGACCAACAGAATGGCTTCGCGGTCTTGCAAGTTTTATGAGCGGGGAGCAAGATGTCGCCAACATGGCAAAAGAAAATAAAACTCGCCCAAGCTCCAACAACTCACATCTTGCTGGTGAGTATTTCGTGGCTGCCGAGCTATACAAGCGAGGCTTCTCTGTCGCCATGACCTTGGGTAATGCAAAGGCGATTGACCTTTTCGCCGAGAAGAAACACCGAACGGTAAATGTGCAGGTCAAGGCGATCAGCCTGCGCAAGCATGTGGGCTGGCCCATCCTGAAAGAAAAAGTATTTCGCAGGGTTATTTATGTGTTCGTTTGTCTGAACGCAAATGAACAGGCCCCGACATATTTTGTTGCAACTGGACAAGAAGTTCGTCCGCGAATTCGTGAATATAAGACACGCGGGATTATTAATTATGGGAAACTAAACTCCAATAAGTTCAAAGACCGGTGGGACAAAATTGAGACAGCCATGCTGCCGGTCGGCAAGGGATGAATGCATAGCGACCGAATGTCATCCAGCGTCCTGTATATCATAATAATTTAAAAGAATGAGGCACGACGATTTAAATTCAGACAATTTGTTCAGCCGCCTATTTTCCTATACCCCTAGTGAAGGCGAGAAGAGAAAACGTGAGCCAATCGAGGATTATTGCACTGAATCTTTGGCTTGGTGTCTTAAAAATTCAAAGCCCTTTCAAAAGCGATTCTTGCGTCTTGGTAAACCGATAATGAATTTGCCGGAAGGTGATGAAACCCTAGAAATTCATACCCAACAAAGCTGGCAATTGCTGGATGGAAAAGCCAAAGGAAAGGTGCGCTTCGATTTGTTAATTCATCCCTGTGATATTTCATGGGTTCTAGTTATTGAAAGCAAAATTGAAGCTGAACTTCGAGAAAATCAATTGTCGGATTATCGTAAAACAATTGAAAGCAACCCGGAATTCCGAAACGCCAAACCAAAAATCGTCGCTACGGTGATGCATACAAGCCAACATCCGCAAGGGAGCGATTGCCACATTAAATGGTCACAAGTTCAGAGCGCTCTCGCTGCCGAAGCAAGAGAGCAAAAAACAGTTGAAAATGCTGCGGTTCAATTTGTTTGTTCCCAATTCTCTGATTTTTTAAAACAGAAAGGACTCGGTTTTATGATAATAAATACAGCACCTGACCAAATCGGCAATTATGCGGAAGGTATCCTGTTGAGGGAGAATTTAGAGAGCATACTGTCGGGACTGGCAGAAAATGGAAAATTGCGCCCTATCCTGCAGCGAAGGCAGGTAAAGTTTCAGGTTCGCGGGAAAAATGATAATTTTATGTGGTTAGGAATCGAGACAATGAAAACGCCATATTGGATAGGATTTGCAATAGATTATTTAGATAAAATGGAATTGCTGATGTATGTCGAGGCCAAGTTAAAAGGCGAAAAAAACTCCCTTAAGGCAAAGCTAGAACAAATGTTGCCCGCAACTTCTAAAGTAAAAATAGATTATGAAAATGACGGTGAAATATGGATCAATGCTGTTCAAAAAGTAGACGCAACATTCAAAGACAATTCTGAAGCCATTCGTGAGTGGTTGATTAAAACGAGTCTTGCGTTTCTTGAGCTAGATAAATCGAAATAGTAACGGGAAAGTAACTGCCCATCGAACCAATGTGACGGCAAGATGAAAAACCGATCTCCAGATAAATCGAACGTCCAAGCCAAGCTGGACGAGATGCAGGGCTACCTCGGCCTGAAAATGAAAAAGGAGGCGTTGCGACTCGCCGGTCAGTTCCTTGCCGGGCCGCGTCTGAGCGTCGAGCAATTTCTGAAGTGTCTGGATGTGGTTGAGGAGTTTTCCAGCAGGTCAAAAAACTGGCGGTCGGTTCTGGACGGTGCGCACGGTAAATTAACCCGGCGTGAGCAAGAACAAGTCCGGTCAAGGATGCTGCGGTTCCATGCGGCCAAAACCAACAACAACGAGGCGGTTTTACGGTTTCTGCCCAAGCACATTGACCGCCGAACCGATCTAGTTGACCTGCTGATCACTTGGCAGACGTGGCTGGAGATCGACCGGATGGATGAACTGGAAAAAACCGTTCCGGTCATGTCGGACGCCATTCAAACTGCCAAATCCACCGAGATGCGCGCGTGGCTGGCAAGGGTCTATGCAGAATTCTGGCAAAGGAAGGCGACGCTGGTTAGTGAGGCCGAAATGGCCGAACTGAAGCAGGATTACCTCAGCCAGTTCAAGGGAGTCAGTACAACTGATTCCAATCAAAATCGCCCGCAGCAACAGGATTAAGGCATCTGCATGTTTACCAAGGAAGAACTCACGCCTCACGCGCTGGAATTATTCGAGCGCGTTAAGGCTGCCCTGCCGCCTGAGATCGGTGAGCGGCTGCGGTCGAACCGTCAGTTCGTCACGCATGGCAGTTACCGGACGTTGTATCTGTTCGACGTCTGGGACTGCAACCAGACCGACATCCTGAACCGTCAGCATTTTAAGTATTGTCTCGGTTACGATCGCCGCCCCGGATCAACCCGCGACGGATATTTTCACCTCTGGCTGAACCGCATTCGCATTTACCGCGAGCGGGAGGCAATTGTCGCCACCCTCGACCGCAAGCTGCCGAAGCTTGTCCCAAAGGGATTCTTCTGGAATCCATGTGACCGGGCGTTCGACATCAAGTTCGAGTTCGATTACCCCAATAATCTCGCGCAGCTCCCCGACTTGCTCCTGCCACGTTATGTCAGCCTGATTAAGGCGGTGCATCCGGTTCTGTTGCCGATCATTGACCAGTTCACGACAGCGCTTGAACCCGGCGAACGGCGAGCAGTCGTGGCTAAGCGTGGACGTCTACCGTTCACTTTACCCGGCGTCCATGACCGCCAGCGTGTCCGTGAATACACGCGCTCCATACCGCCCAGCTGGCGTCCCATCATCCTTGAGCAGCATGGGTACCGCTGCGCGAATCCCAAGTGTCGCGCCGATTTGCGGAAGGTGCAGCACCACATCGATCACGTGATCCCGTTTTCCAAGGGAGGGACAACAACGCTCGATAACCTACAACCGCTGTGCGGCCCGTGTAATCTGGCGAAAGGGAACAGACAATAATACCGCGCCACCGAGTCACCAGCCTCTGTCATTGCCAACCGGTGCCAGTAGTGATATGATGTGCCCAACATCAGGAGTGACTGGCGTAGCCCAGTCCAGCAACCGAGCGCAAGCCACGGTGCTAGGAGCTAGAACGAATGTTCTGGTTCGATGTGCGGAACTACAGTTCCGACAACATCTGTAAAGATGAACCGCCCTGATGTCATGTTTGGGCGGTTTTTTATTTGCAGACTTCTGGTGTGTTTGAAAGCAAGCACACATGAAAACAACACTGAAACGATTGAGCGTTTGCGGCTGCGGGTTTCCTACGCTCAATGCTAGAAACCAGCTTGGTACGGAATACGATATTGACCCCGATCAGATGGTGGAGGCTACCTATACTTGCGGTGGCTGCAACACCGCCCAGAAGATCAAGGCCGTGTGGGGCGAAGCTAGCAAGACCGGCAGGGCGGGCTATTTGCCTTTGCAGATTTTTGAGGAGCCACTTGTGGTGACACATCCAAAAACGCTCCGGTCTCCTGCACCTTGGCAACGTCAACCCTGAATTATCGACAGACCATGGCAACTTCAGGCGTGTCCTGTTCTGCCGTGCTGAGTGCGCCAAGTTGTTCCTCGCGCATCACCCTGCATCATGTTCGTATGCGCTGTCATTGCGTGTTGGCTCTCGCAAAGGCAGTGCCTTGCATCCATCCCGCAACAAAAACGCACAATAAAGCCGCAGCGAGTTCCAGACCGGAATTATAGTCGTGAATGTTGATGCCGATTAAAAAACCGGCCACCAGCGTTAATAAAAAACGTAGAATAAGTTTCATATTTTAATTTTGGTATGGTCAGTCTGTTTGTGATGGCAAATTGTGTGTGCGGCTACGGCGCAGACGCGGAGTGTTAACGACAGACTAATCCGTGACACTCCTGCACGTCAAGCGAGGGCGCTGGCAAGAAGGCGAAGTGAATGGCTCCCGTGGGAGCCAGTTGACCGATAAAAAGCAAAGAGACCGGACACTACTCCGGCCTCTCGCAACACACTAGATTTTTCGTCGGGTCACTACTCCCAACGAAAATAGTATAACCGCTTTGGATTTTTATGCATGTCACCAGAGTTGGTTACAGGGCGTGTCGATGACACGGAGCTTGCTCACATTTAAAGAATCAACAACACTCGACGCACAGCCCTGAAATATGAAAGACCTCATCCAAGAATTCAGCGAACTCTCGAAAGCAAAAATAACCAAGGTGAAACTGCCGGATGTTCAGCAGGCCATTACGGACGGCACTGATTTATTGGCCACATTGGAACCGGCAGAACCCACAGATGATGGCATTGAAGAGTTCGATGACGCGGTTTCCGAATTAGAATCCGCACTCGACGATGCCCAGATGGCTTGTGACGATTTTGAGAATGCCGAAGAAAAAGATGAGCGCGATGAAGCCCTAGACAGTCTTGACTCCGCGCTATCCGAAATTCATACCGCGCTGAAAACCTTGGATGGCGTGGCGACGGTAAGCGCGATTAGCTACGACGATGTTAGAGAGCAAATTATCGAGGACTTCAAAAAGCAAGTTCAAAGTCAGCAAGGTAAAAACGATGAACCACTGAAAGTCTGGCTGGCAGCCGCTGATAAGCCTGAATGGCGCTATAAGCGCCTACGGTTTATCAAAGAACTGATGGCAGTAATCCAGAATGAATCTAAAGCCTCGCAAAAACAGCCCGGAACACCTTGAAGGCGGTCGTGATAATTTCCGCGACGAGCCTAATCAAACATGGAATTGATTGCCAAAGTGGAAGTTCGGAATGAGCGGCATGTCTACGCCGATGGCGGCAATTATGTTGTCGCCCACATCGACTCCAAAGGCACTGAGCATCGCTCCAGTATTCCAGCGGCGGCTGTAAACAAACTTCATGATATGTGCCGAGGCCAAACAGTGACGATGGCCGAAGCTGGTGAGCGTGCTGCCACCTTTGCAATACAATTTCGCCTGCCTTACCAGTACGGATACAAGCTTGATCATTACGCCTTGGAAATGCTCGTGGTCATGGTTGGGGAAGGCCGGGCTGAGCACTGGAAAGAGGGGCGTGGGTTTTTCTTTTCGGTGTTTAATACACCCTAGCGATCGATATGGCTCTCAGCATAAGCATCGATGTCGACGACACCCTGCTGGACGCGGATGGGAATCTTGTGCCTGACGCCTTGGTCGGGCTTAAAAAGCTGAAAACCGCCGGACATACGATCCAGCTCTGGTCGGCAGGTGGAGCCGAATACGCACAGGGAAAGGCCACCAAACATGGCATCGCCGTATTTTTCACTAGTTTTGCTAGAAAACCAGATGTTGCCATTGACGACCTGCTGGTCATGGCCAAGCCGTCTGCCATCATGCTGGTAAACCATGAGCACTCCTTCATGCAGGCCGTGGAAATGACGCTGAAATTTGAATCCACGGTTGATGCGGCTCAAACCGTCAGCCAGCAGGTGGTCGAATATATCCGCCGCCTACAATCGGAGTCGGATCAGATAAGGGATAGGCACCGTGAAATACTTCGCAAAGACATCCCGTTGCACCCTGTGCCCTTCTTTGGCGCAATCCAACAAGCCCGGGTGATCACCGTTGGTCTTAACCCGTCCAGCACAGAGTTCGACGAAGATGGACGCTGGCCTCAGCAAATCAGCGCCGACGATCTGGCGCAGCGCTTGTTGGATTATTTCCGTGAGCCAACCATCACGCCACATCATTGGTTCGCAGACCTTCAGCAGGCAATGGTGTATCTTCAATGTCCATACCACCTCTGCGCTGCCCACGTGGATGTATCACCTTGGACAACGTATTCGCCGTCCTCCTTGAGCAAGTGGGATCGTGAGTCTGGCGCTAAGAAATATCCACTGCTCAGCTCCTACAACACCCTCCTCGACGAGGGGATGAAATGTTGGCTACCCGAAACGCTCAAGCTTTGCAAATCGACGTTGAAGCTAGTGATCGCCTGTTCATCGGATGCCCCCAAGAAGAGCGAGGAAACTCGGCTGGCACAACTTGCTGCCGTAATCCAGCGGGCAATGGGCAGCTCGTGGAGTACCGACCAGTTTGTGGTGTTGCCTAAAAGCAGGGTGGCGCAGTGGACATGGGAGCGCAGGCGGGAATTAGCCCGCAAGCTTGGCGTGGAGAGTGTTTTTACCTGAGCACCCGGGTGGCACACTGCGCTCAGCCTTAAACAGCTCTGCCGAACTAGGATTGATGCAGGAATTGCTAACCGGGAAAACCGAACTCGTTTAGATGCACGCTTTTTGGCGGTTACTTGTCCGGGAGTAAATCGGGCTGGGGTGCTAGAGATAGACCCAGCACCGGCAATTCCGCCGCGTGCCAAAAATGAAAGGCATAACATGAAAGGTAGAATGACATCGCAGGCTGCCGCCCGCATCCAAAGTTCAACGGCAAAATCGGGAGGCTACGTGGGCAGGGGCAGTTTCCCCGCTCGCGCACAGGCAGCCGCCGCCAAAAGTTCGGCACCCGTCGCCCAAGGGACAAGCAGTCATGGCCAAGGCCAAGCTTCATCAAATTGAGCTGAGTTCCGGCAAGGTCGCCGCCCAGCCGCCGTTTCCCGGCGGCTGGGTTTTGGCAATCTTCAACGCACTAAATTCGTACGCCCCAGCGCTCGCGAGTAACCATCAGTTTCAGTTGCCAATTAGCCAGCGAACGGAGGAACGGATCAACGCGGCCAAAACAGTCAAACTGTGCAGCTACGAGGAGATTGAGGCCAAGCTCGTCGCATTGATAGCAGCGTTGTTCCCGAAGATTTCCGCCGTGAACGGATTCGCGAACAAGTACGTGGCTGAATACTTCCGGCTTTGGAAAACCGCCGCCGAGGTCGGGCCGGAATGGGTGAAATGCCTTGGTTTCAAGCCGGGCGAATCTGCCGCAATCGGGCGCGCACTCGTCCGCGATCTTGTTTTAAGGCTCTGCTACTTGGAAAGCTGCGAGCGCAAGTTGAACCAACAGCTGTTCCCTGAAACGGAACTGGATTTTCTCAGGCATGACTCACCAGCACAGGTTTATCAAGGTTTGATTCTCGCACAAACGCGCCAGCGCAATATCTCAGTGGAGGAGCTGGCGAATCGCTTGCAGGTCACTGACAAATCTTTGTACCGGATCAAGCGCGGCCAAAGCCTTCCCACTTTCAAACTGATCATCGATCTAAACCAACCCGACAAAGGCCATCATCTGCTCGCCGGTATCGGATTCATTGACCAACTTCTAAAGAGCTTGGGATTGAATAAAAGCACGCTTCGCCATGAGTTCCTTGCGGTCGCAAGCGTGTTCTTCCGGTATCACCCACCTACGTTGAACACCTTCAAAGGCAGCATAATCCGCCAGACAAATTTAGGGAAAATCCAGAACAAGGAGTATGACTTTGAAAGGTATATCGCATACGGCGACCACTTGCTGCTGCATCCCGGATTCGACCAGTTATGGGCAGAAATGCCAGATGCGCTGTGGCGATGCCATCTCTACACGCTTCAATTCGCCCGGAATGCAGATCTGGCACAAGCTTACTACCAGTTCGCCATACCGGACAGTGATGACCCGCTCGAAGACATTCTGCGCGCCGCCGAAAAAGAATCCGGCAACTGTCCTTATCGGTGGATGGACAAACTCCGACCGCGTAGCGGAGATATGCCTTTGTCATCGGCATTAAATCCGTAAATCTGAAAGTGTGCTACCGGTAAAAAAATTACGCCGCATGAGCCGCGCCGTCCAGAAACACGATGCCGGAGGCAAGGTTCGTCCCGCATGGCCAGCGGACTCCGTCGTCACCGCCGTGTTTTCGGAGTGCAAAAAATATCGCTATCGTCTCAGGGAGATTTGGGATACATCCAAACCGCTCGTTCTCTGGCTGCTAATGAACCCCAGTGTCGCCTGCACGGATTACGCCGATCCGACGTTGCGCAAAACCGGCAAGTTCAGCCGCGCTTGGGGCTACGGCGGACAGCTTGTTGGCAACGTACACGCCTACCGCGCGACCGACAAAAGCCGGTTGCTGGAAGTAGACGATCCGGTCGGCCCCAAGAATGACCAGATGATTCTGGCGATGGCGGAGGAAGCGAAAACTGTCGTGCTGGCCTATGGTCAACCGCCGAAAGCCCTCCGCGCGCGCGGTCAGGAGCTTGCAACCCTGCTGCGCCACCATTCGGGGCTGTGTCATCTGCGCTTGGCCCAAGACGGCACACCGGTTCACCCGCTTTACCTGCCATCAACCCTTCGTCCAAAACCGTACCGAGTGAAACCATGATGCCGGTGGACGCCTACGGCGGTGGGGTGACGGTTGGTTAGCAAACCACTCAAGTCAAAGTTTAACCGCCCACTCGTCCTCGATGATCGTGGGCACCGTGGGATCAACCTCGGTGGGCCGGGGATCGAGGTCGGGCGGATCGAGAACAAGCTCCGGTTCGATAGGCGGCTCCAGCTCAGCTGCCGTGGGTGGACGCCCGATTGGGCGCGGCCCTATGCCTTTGAATCCACGCACGCGGTGGCCGTCCCTTTGAACATTGTGCGATTTACGGGCGCAGTGTACGCGCTGCATCGAATCAGGCAGCAGTTTCAGAAAATCAGTTTTTTTCATCGGCTGCGCCAAGCCCAGCCCGGCGGCTTCGTTATACATTTCCCAAAGCTCTGAGCAGCTTATATCGCTGTCTGCCTCTAGTGTGATAATTTCGCGGTTGAAGTGATCTATCGC
>Ga0007882_10002455_pt1 | contig 10359 bp, 8 predicted proteins | sample CryBogCBH12Aug01_FD_71195 | JGI IMG/M metagenome (GOLD analysis project Ga0007882, IMG submission 71195) | Freshwater microbial communities from Crystal Bog, Wisconsin, USA - CBH12Aug09.1 | ecosystem: Environmental > Aquatic > Freshwater > Lake | place: Crystal Bog, Wisconsin, USA | collected... | reverse complement strand
CCTATAAGTTCTGTTTTGCTTAAAATAGCTGCGCGTTCAATAGCATTGCGTAATTCCCGGATATTGCCAGGCCAGGAATAGTTTCTTAAGGCAAGCATAGAGTCATCCGTAAACCCTGAAAGGCTTTTATGATTCTGTGCGGCAAAAAATTGCAGCATATTCCGCGCAAGTTGCTCAATATCATCATGTCTCCCGGCAAGGGGAGGAAGTTCAATTTGAATAACATTAAGGCGGTAGAAAAGGTCCTCACGGAAACGGCCTTCACTTACAGCCTTTTCTAACGCTGTATTTGTAGCTGCAATAATCCTTACATCAGATTTCCGTGTATGATGATCACCAACACGTTCATATTCCCGCTCCTGAATGAAACGGAGCAGTTTTGACTGGAGGGAAAGGGGAAGGTCCCCAATTTCATCAAGGAACAAAGAGCCCCCTTCACAAGAATATACCCTGCCGGGATTATCTCTTACAGCCCCGGTGAAAGAGCCCTTGACATGCCCAAACAGCTCACTTTCGAGCAGTTCAGGACTTAATGACGGGCACGAAACAACTCCAAATGGTTTCTCAGCCCGGCAACTCCAATGATGAATGGAACGAGCAAGAACAGTTTTTCCAGTCCCGCTTGGCCCTCTCAAAAGAATCAAAGCTTCAGAATCAGCGACCTGCCGAGCCAAATCGACAGCTCGCTGCATGGTTGGATAACAGGAATTGAAAGTTGCTTCGGGATGAATCCGGTTCAGATCCTCCTGCAACGATGCAATGCGACGCTCCATACCGCATACCGAACCAAGCCGTTCAATTATCAGTTCAAGCTGGGCAGGTGTAAACGGTTTTGCAATATAGTCGGCAGCGCCACGCTTCATAGCTTCAACAGCAGTATCAATAGATGCATAGGCGGTGATAACCACAACCTTGATCCATGGATGACCCTTCAAAAGCGACTGCACAAGATCAAGACCATTTTCAGTTCCTAATCGCAAATCAACAAACGCAAGATCAAAAACCTGAAGCTCAGCAACGGCCAATGCTTCACGTGAATTGCTAACAGCTTTCACATGATGACCACGGGATTCAAGAAAAACCGTTAAGGTTTTACGGATATTAATTTCATCATCGACAACAAGAACATTAAGGGAAATCATTTGAAAAATAATGTGATTGAAATGTTGTTCAGCGACTCTAAAATTATAATCACTCTAAAATTATAATCAAATATTGATTGATATTGTCCAACCTATCGAGTAAACATTGAACCCCGACCGGATTGTTCCCTCGAACATCAATGATCACAGGACAATTATTTTTTGAACAGTAAAAAACAATTATGTTATTAACAATCGTTACCTGTTGAATGTGAGAAGATATTCTTGTCGGCTTATTTTTGCGACCAGGAACACAATGTGACATTATGGGTGCTGCAACCCTATCCGTAGTCATTCGGATGCAGTTACAGATAACCCCGTTAAACCCAGTAAGTTTGCAGCTCACAGAGTGTTTGTTTTAATAATGGACGCCCTCTCTTGTAATCTTAAATCAATATTTCAAACGACTTATGAAGGCTGTAAAATTTATTTCAACGACACTTCTCACCCTTGGAATCGTGATGAGTTCTCTTGATGGATTTGCCTGCGCCGCATGTGGCTGCTCATTATCCACCGAGGCTGCAGTACTGGACAGTTCACATAAAACCGGATGGAACATCAGCCTGCAGTACGACTACATCAACCAGAACGAGTTACGAGTAGGCACGAGCACTATATCCCCCTCGCAAGTAGCAGCTCTCAACTCCAGCGGAAGCAAACAGGAAGTTGAGCACCTAACGGTCAATCGATATATTACGATGGGTATTGGTTATTCACCCAGCCTGGACTGGAGTTTGAAGGTACTCGTACCTTATATCGATCGTAGTCACGAAACCTATGGAACAGCAACTCCCGACCAACTCACCCCTGACCAGATAAGTGGAGTTACTGCAGCAGGGTTAGGGGATATTAAATTCATTACAAGCTATCAAGGGTTGCTCGACAGCCACAATCTCGGGATTCAGTTGGGGGTGAAACTTCCTACAGGCGATTATGGGGGCATCAACGCCAGCGGAACCGGCACGGTCGGTCATAACCCAGTTGCGTTCTCATCAGGCCCCAACGCAGGTCAACCTCTCGATACAAGCTTACAGCCAGGCACCGGCAGCACCGATCTTATCATCGGTCTCTACTACCACCAGCCGATCAGTAAGGAATTCACAGCCTTTGTTAATGTTCAATATCAAGCAGCCGTGATGCATCAACTTGATCAACCAGGACAAGACTACCGACCCGGCAATCAGGAAACAGTAAGTTTTGGTCTCCGTTACGAAGCCAATCCTAATATCACACCACAGTGTCAGGTAAACATCAACCATAGAAGCCAGGATCAGGGAGCACTTGCGGACACTCCAGACTCTGTCGGCACCGTAGCTTACCTAAGCCCAGGTATCAGTTTAAGTGTTGTAAAAAACGTGCAGCTCTACGGTTTCATGCAGCTGCCGATATACAAAAATCTCGATGGTTACCAGCTTTTCCCGCACTTGACGGTTTCGTCCGGGATTGCCTACTCTTTTTGATCATCAAGCAAATAGGCTACGAATCGTGGACCCATGAAGAAACGATCTTTAAAACTATGTATTTCACTGAACTTGAACGCCACTGTCTATGGTTAAATATCTGTGAAAAAATGGGGGCTTATTTGCTTTATTAAAAAAGAGAAGTAGGTTTTAAAACAAGTATCATAATTCAAACGCCATCCCGTTTTTATTAATCGTAAAAGGAGAAACATTGATGAAAGTTAAACTAAAAGGCATGCTGGTGCTTGCCATGATGATGAGCGCAGGATGTTCATCAAAGAATGTTGTTAAATCTACTGAAGAGCCTGCAAGACAGTTCCCTTCATCTCAGGAGACATCAACACAGGAAGTGCAGCGAACCGGATACGGATTCGACAAATGGCAAAACGGTCCACTCGGCGATGTATTTTTTGATTTTGACAGCGCAACCCTTAGTGCCGACGCACAGGAACAACTAAAGCAGAACTCTTCATGGTTAGTTAATAATCCCACCAAGAAGGCTCTTATTGAAGGTCATTGTGATTCACGAGGTACATCCGAATACAATCTCGCTTTAGGTGAACGCAGATCAGTAAGCGCAAAACAATATCTGGTGAAACTCGGCGTAGCATCCTCGCGTCTTGAAACAGTAAGTTTCGGTCAAGAGCGCCCATTTGATCTCGGTCAGAATGAAGAAGCCTGGGCAAAAAACCGCCGTGATCACTTCGTCATAAAATAGCTATTGCCATGACGAGACCGGCGATTAAAGAAAAGGTGCAACCCTAAAAAACGACTTGTTATACCCTTATTATTCAGGGTTGAAAAGTAAAGACATCCCCCCCCTTTCTTTATTGCCGGTACTTGTTTTTGCAGAATATGAGGAAAGAATAAGAAGCTGACCTTAATCTCTAATTCAGGCTATCTGACTTTCATGGTGATCCGACCCGTAAAGATTGAGCTGCTTGCGATAAAAAGCAAAAGCCTCTTCCTGTCGAACCACACCAAGCAACATGTTGCCTTTATCATCAAGGACAGGCAGCATACTGAAATCGGTGATCTCAAAAAGCTTAAGAGCCTCGTCAAGTTTTGTTGTGTCATACAAAACAGGCACATCCTTTTTTACAATGTCCTCAGCAATGATCCCAACCAGAGAATCCGACTTAAGAAGCATTCTCATCTCATCAAGACTGATAATTCCTGAAAACCGCCCCTCATGATTAGTTACCAGAAAACTCGATTCTGGGGTATTGAAAAAAATATCAATCATGTTTGTGGCGCTTTCCGAAACATTGAATTTCACATAGTCTGTTTTCATGACTTCAGCGATACTGATATGCTCTGCTACCGAAATCGCAATACCATAGCCGACCCTGACACCTTCTTTCTCCAGGACATAAGTTTCCATTGAGTGGCGATAGGTAAGACGAGCAATAAGAGTGGATGTTACAGCAGCAAACATTATCGGCAGCACGATCTCATAGTTTCCCGTTACTTCAAACAGGATCAGGATGACGGTCAATGGAGCTCTCATGATGCCTGCAGTTATGGCTCCCATACCGACAAGGGCATATGCACCTGAGGCAGCTGTAATTGAGGGGAAAAGCATATGAACAATTTTACCGAACATTCCACCAAGCATAGCCCCCATTTTCATAGCCGGAGCAAACATACCCCCTGATCCTCCAGAACCAACAGTCAAAGCAGCTACAACTGGCTTTAAAAAATAGATTCCGACCATGTTTTGCCAGCCTTCATTACCCTGTAAAGCATTATTGATAGCTGCATATGAAAAACCATAGAGTTCAGGGAGCCACATACAGATCAATCCACTCATTAATCCACCGAGAGCCGGCATGGCCCAGACAGGAATATTCCATCTCTTTTCGAGCCACTGAAACCACTCCTCAATGGTATAGTAAATCTTGATGAACATAACAGCTGAAAGTCCAGCAAGTATACCAAGAAGAAAATAGAAAATCAGTTCCGTATTCGACACAAGCGAATATTCAGGAACATTAAAGGTAGGAGAACTTCCCAGATAACTTCTCGATAGTACAGTTCCAATAACCGCAGAAATAACAATAGGGCTGAAGGTTTTTACACTGAAATCCCCAAGAAGAACCTCAATAGCAAACATTACACCACCTATTGGCGCATTAAAAACGGCAGCAAGACCTGCAGCCGCACCACAACCGAGAAGTGTTCTGGTTTTATTGGGTGAAAAACGAAGAACTTGCGCAACAGTTGATCCAATTGCAGCACCAACCTGAACAATCGGCGCTTCACGTCCACCTCCACCTCCCGTGCCGATACTCAAAACCGATGTGATACTTTTATGGATCCACAGTTTTTTGTCAATAACCCCATCGTTCTGGGCTACGGCCTTAATCACAGATGCAAGACCATGTCCAGAGCGTGCTTTAACAACAAAAGCATTGTAGAGACCAACAAGCAGACCGCCTATCGCAGGAATCAACAGAAAGAAAGGCATCAAAGACTTGTCAATATGCATCGCTTTACCATACGAACGAAGACCAGTGAAGCATATTGAGCTGAGCATCATGATAGCATCGTGAAACACAACAGCAACATATCCTGTCAGAAGCCCTACTATAACCGCAACAAAAAGAAAGGGAATATCCTGATTAAGATTCAGCTGAACCAGAACATAATCAAGGGTCAAACGGTATAGCTGTCGGGCATTTCCCTTGAAATACCGGCTCCGCTTGAAAATAGTGTAAAAGAATGCCAGAATTTTTCTAGCAAGACTTCCTTTTGTTCGGGGCAATAGATTCATGAGGGCAATGTCAGAAATAAACAAACAATAATCAGAGGAACCCCTCAGAAGTATTATTGGTCACAATTGCAGGTATGATAAACAAATCAGGGAATAAGCGCCAAGCCGAAAGTCCAATTTAGAAAGAATAGGTTTAATCGTTTACTCACTTTTTTATCAGAGGAATCCTAAAGTTTGACCCTGAAAACCCATACCACATTGATGGAGCAAAAAATTATTTTTTTTGCAATGAACAAGCACAATTAAAGTATCAATAATCCCGCATTAAAGCCCCATATGAATTATTCAGGTTAAAACCATATATTTTAAGCTATTTAAAACCGTTAGCATAAACTCCAGATCTAAATTGTCCATGAATCTATCTGCCGATGTCATAGTTATCGGTTCCGGTATCGGAGGCCTCACTGCAGCAGCACTGCTTCAGGAACGAGGAATTTCAACACTGGTTTTTGAGAAAAACCGCTACCCGGGAGGAAGTTGTTCTTCATTTAAACGCGAGGGCTACTGCTTTGATGCCGGAGCATCAGTTTTCTACGGCTTTGGTGACAACGACAAAAGCGGTACCCTTAATCTGCACACCAGAATATTCAGGAAACTGGGCATAGCAGTACCCACAATACACGATCCAGTCCAGATTCATTATCATTTACCCAAAGGCTTTTCAGTGCCGGCATATTACGACCGCCAAACATTTCTGGACGCCCTTATTTCACGCTTTCCACACGAAACCGAAGGAATTATAAAGTTTTACCGTGAACTCGAGGATGTCTACGATATTCTCAGCTCACTACCTGCGGGTTCCCTTGAGGATATTGTTCACCTCGCCACAGTAGGAAGTACATACCCTCTTAAAACATTCGCACTTGCTTTAAAGACGTTTCGCTCCATGGGCAAAACGGCAAGACGGTATATCAGCGATGAGGACCTCCTTCATTTTATTGATATCGAAGCCTATTCCTGGGCATTGCAGGATGCAGATTCAACACCACTGGTCAATGCCGGTATTTGCCTTGCAGACCGCCATTATGGCGGAATAAACTATCCAGTAGGTGGTTCAGGAGCAATTCCCAGTGCGTTATGTAAAGGTATCGAAAAATACGGAGGCCAAATCCGATATCAATCAGAAGTTATCTCGATTATTCTGGAAAATGGAGAAGCACGAGGTGTCCGACTCGCAGACGGCAAAGAATATTATGCAAAAGCAGTCATCAGCAATGCCACGGTTTGGGATACCTTTAACCGCCTCATCACCGACAAACGCTACAAAATCAACGACAACAAATTTCTGAGAGCCCCAAGCTGGTTTCAACTCTATCTTGGCGTAGATGCGTCCATTATCCCTAAAGATTTCTATGTCCACAATGTTATCGTAGACCAGTGGGCAAACTATAACCAACCCGGAGGCACAATATATTTTTCAGCCCCAACCATTCTCGACCCATCTCTAGCTCCTCCCGGCAAACATATTATTCATGCATTTGTTACCGCCGAAGCCGACCAGTGGGAACAACACCGCAAAGAAGGAGGCGCATACCGTAACGCAAAAGAAGCTTACGCTGAAAGCATCATATCCAGAACTGAAAGAATTCTGCCTGGCTTGTCTAAGGCCATCGAACTGCAGATACTCGCCACACCACAGACCCATCAGCGATACCTTAATCGCTTTAAAGGATCATACGGTCCATTACTTAAACCAGGACAGAACATTCTCCAGAAACCCCAAAACACAACCGCAGTTAAAAACCTTTTCGCCGCAGGCGACAGCACCTTTCCAGGTCAGGGAGTTATAGCAGTCACCTATTCAGGAGTATCATGCGCCACCTATATCGCTCGACAGTTCGGCAAGCCAATTGAAAACTTAACGTAAGCAGCCTGTCAGCTGGCAGCAAGCAGCATATCAATCTCCCTGAAAGGGAAATCAGTAAGTTCAGCCAGAACTTTCTTAGTAACATAGCTCTTAAAAATATAGGTACCCTTTCTCAGACTGTGGTTTTTCCAGAGGATATCCGAAATGGTTTCATGCGAGGTAAGTTTCAGCAGAAAGGGAAGTAACGTATTGGTAAGAGCGAAAGAAGCTGTTTTTGCAACTGCAGAAGGGATATTAGGTACACAATAATGCGTAACCCCATGCTTTACATAAATAGGATTAGTATGCGAAGTATGCCTGCTAGTCGCAAAGCAAGCACCCTGATCAATCGAAACGTCAATAATTACCGACCCCGGCTTCATCGACTTCACCACCTGCTCACTCACCAGCGGTTTGATTATTTTTTGCCTCGGGCTTAAAGCACCAATAAGCACATCCGAAATTCGAGCAAGCTCCGAGATGTAGTGGTCATTGGCAATTGCCGTCACAAGATGGCGGTTAAAAAAAGCTTCAAACCTCCGTAACCGATTAATCTCCTTATCAATAACCGTAACTTGCGCTCCAAGCCCAAGTGCATCCTGCGCCGCAAAAAGTCCAACAGTCCCAGCACCAATGATCGTAACATGCGCAGGCGGAACACCCGCAATACCACCAAGCAGGATCCCGCTGCCCCCATACCCCGTTTCAAGGTATTTTGCAGCAGTCTGAATAGCCAGAGAACCCGCAATTTCGCTCAGCGTCCTTACTATCGGCAGTTCACCATCCCTTGTTTCAATAAACTCAAATCCAAGAGCGGTAATATTTTTTTCCAGCAGCGTTTTAATCAGATGAGGACTGACCGTACCCAGATGCAGAGCCGAAATAAGCATCTGCCCAGGCATAAACAATGAAATTTCTTCAAGTTGAGGCGGCGAAACCTTTACAATCACGTTCGAGTTCTGGTAAAGCTCTTCAGGCGTTTCAGCAATTATCGCACCTGCCTCCGCATAATCGCTGTCAGTAAAATTGCAAAAATGACCAGCAGCACGTTCAATATTTACCTTAATGCCATGTTCAACCAGTATTTGAACACCAGGAGGCGAAATAGCCACCCTCCTCTCATCCTGGGCACGCTCTTTAGGAATGCCCAGGACAATACACATAGTCTTCTCAGGCTTGATCAACCAACGCTCAAGAGTCTTAGCACCCAGATCAAACTCAATGTTTTCAATATCAGAAGAATACCCCATCAGGAGTTCATAGTTGCCGTTATTGCCCGCTTCTACAAAAGGGAAAAACTACTTTACAGATATCTTAACCGATTCAAGAACCGGAGTTTTATCAGGCCCGCAACAGGAACAGGTCGATCCAGGCAAATGCAGACGTCCCCCCGAAACATTGCAGACAATGTTTTCAGCACTTTGAATCACTCCTTTCGCACCCTCCGTAATTATTGAAACAGGGTACTGCATAAAAGGAAATGTTTCCATAAACGAATGGACAGCAAACAAAGAACCATACACTAAACCACCGCCAATTTTCGAGAGAGAATCAGCAGGATTTAGTTTCCCCTCTTTAACCCGATTGAAAAGGTTCGCCGAACCATCCGGCAGCTTTGTAACCACATTATATCCAATCGTCTGCGCATAGGTAACAAATCCAGGAACATTAAGACCCAAAACAAGCCTTCTGAGATACTCAGCTCTTGTAATAACCCTAAGATTCCCCTCTTTAACAACAACGCTCCTACAAGCAAGCCGTCCACCTTCCTCAAACAGTTTGTCCGAAATAAATGCCTTTTCCTCTAAAGTAGGCAGCGAAAGGCATTCGCCTCCTTCCTTGACATACACAAAACAACTCTGACAGATACCGTTTCCACCACAGATACAGCCAATATGGCTCTTATTATTCTGCGCAACCTTCAGCAGCAAATCACCAACCTTTGCCTCACAAGGTTTATCGTTAATAGAAATAATCATGGTTTCTCGTAATTAATGGTGAGTTATCGAACACTTCTTTAATTGGCATTGAGACAGTTTGAAGAGAAATGTTATTCCCTTCCATTTTAGCTACTTAAAAGGATTGTTTGGTGAGCAGTATTAAATGGTATTGAATAATTTCTGAACCTTTTTTGTCTGTTCAAGAAAAAGGGAATACACCCATAAACATTTCAATTCTTAAGAAGTTATCATCTGGCAAGAAAAGATACAACCTTTATTTGACTTGGCGCAGTTCGTAACTCATCCAGTTACAAGCAAACATACTCGTCGAAAGTCTCTTAAAATTGAAATGGTCAATGACCATCGGACACCCTTAGATCTGAAGTCGGCTCTATACCCATAATCGAGTCCATAACGAAGGCCGTTGAGAAAGTCAATAAGAAAAGTTCAAAGCAGTGCTGGAATGCTGCTTGGTTAGCGATGCGTAAGTTCGACAAAGCGGTGGCAAAACTCAATCAATGCTTAATAATACATAATTTCCACCACAGCTTCCCACTTCCTGGGGATTCTACGTTATAAACCCAATTCACTATGTGAACCGATGCGGATCAGCTCAAGAATAGTGTTGTTTGTTTTACGGTAGATCAAAATAAGATCAGGCTTGATGTGGCAATCACGGCAATCATTCAATGCTCCGATCAGCGCATGGTCAAAGGCATTGTACGGCAAAGCCTTGTCCTCTATCAGAAGGGCAAGTATCTCAGCCAAGAGCTCATCAAGCTTCTTACCGTGTATTCCTGATTTCTCCCGCTGATAATCTCGCTTAAATCTACTGCTCCGCTCAATCGTTCGCATTTAAATCCCGAAACAGATCGTCTATAGAGCCGACCTTTACGAGTTCTCCGCGCCTCGCCTCCATAATGGCCTCAATCGTATCTGCATTAGGGATGAGAGGCTCAAAAGGCAACGCCTTCTCTGCTACAACTCGCATCAACATAAGTCTTATGGCATCAGATAAGGAAAGCCCTATAGATTCAAGAACCGCGGATGCCTCAGCCTTGGTTTTCTCGTCAATTCGAGCCCTCACAACAGATTTTGCAATCATCTCTTATCCTCTTATTTTTATCTTTATTTCTCTTTGCGCTCAGTCTTGTAGCTACAATGTAGCGCAACAATCATATTGTTCAAGAATATT
>Ga0007882_10002450_pt1 | contig 10366 bp, 9 predicted proteins | sample CryBogCBH12Aug01_FD_71195 | JGI IMG/M metagenome (GOLD analysis project Ga0007882, IMG submission 71195) | Freshwater microbial communities from Crystal Bog, Wisconsin, USA - CBH12Aug09.1 | ecosystem: Environmental > Aquatic > Freshwater > Lake | place: Crystal Bog, Wisconsin, USA | collected... | reverse complement strand
CGGCCCTGGGTACGGTGCTTTACGGGGCCACCGCCAGCCTCACGCCCACCTTCCCGGCGGGGCAGACTGCGGTCATTGGCAGCACTGGGATCAACTCCTCGAACGTCACCGGCTCTGCCGTTAGCGGCAATGCCTACACCACCGCCGCCCTGACCTCGAGCACGACCTTCACCCTGACTGTGACCAACGCAGCCGCGGACAAGGCCACCGCCACCGCCAACGTCAACGTCCAGTCCGTAACCATTGACCCCATTACCGGAGTACTCCCCAACTATCTCAATATCAGCGTGAATGCCAGCAAAACCTACACGACCACCGTCAGCGGCGCCGTCGACACTGCCATCACCTGGTCCAGTTCCGCAGGGGCCATCACCTCCGCGGGGGTCTTCACCGCGCCGGGCACGGCCCAGGACGTGACCATCACGGCCACGTCCCATGCCCAGGGCTCCGTGCAGTCCACCCTCACCGTCCATGTGGTCGCCCTCCCGACGATCCAGGACTTCACCGCCTCTGCCACCAATGTGAACTACGGCCAGACCGTCAACCTGACACCCACTTTCCCAGCCGGGCTGACCGGCGCCATCGGCAGTGCCGGATTGAATTCTACGGACGTCACTGGCACCGCATCCAGTGGACAGTCCTATCCCACCGGTCCCCTTGCCGCCAGTACGACCTTCACACTGACTGTCACCAATGCTGCAGATGACACCGCGATCCAGACTGTACCCGTCACCGTGAACCAGCCCTTCTCTGCGACCGGCCCCATGAATCTGGCCCGGCAGGGACAGACCACCACCCTGCTTGCGGATGGCACGGTCCTGGTGACCGGCGGCAATAGCAGCGATCTCCATGGGGAAATCTACAACAGTGGGATCTTCACCCTGACCAGCCACCCCATGCAGGCGGCGAGGGCAGGGCACACAGCGACCTTCCTGGCTGACGGCACGGTGCTGCTTGCAGGAGGAGCCAACGGTTCTGGCGTTGTGCAGAACACCGCTGAAATCTACCACCCCATCAGCGGGACCTTCACGGCTACTCAGGGGGTCATGACCAACCCCCGTCAGAATCACGCCGCGGCCCTCCTTCCGGACGGCACCGTCATCCTGGTCGGTGGTTCCGACGGAACGACGACCCTAACGAGTGTGGAGCGCTACGATCCCATCAGTGGCACCTTCACCTCTTTGTCCGTGCCCAATTCCCTGAAGGTGGCGCGAGAATTCGCCACGGCCACCGTCCTGGCCGGCGGGAATGTACTGGTGGCCGGCGGCAGCACGGATGGCACCCACGCACTGGGCAGTGCCGAGCGGTTCACCTTCTCCACTGGCCTGTTCGAGGCTTCGACCCTTCCGATGGTACACGCCCGGTCCGAGCACACCGCCACGCTAATGCCCGACGGCACCGTCCTCCTCGCCGGTGGCATAGATGGCAGTTCTGTGGTTCAAGGCACAGCGGAGATCTTCAACCCAACCGGCAGCGTCTTTAGCTTGATCACGTCGCCTCTGGTCACCTCCCGGGACCTGCATGTCGCATCTCTGCTCACAAACGGCGATGTGTTCCTGGCCGGGGGCAGCGATGGAACCAACCCTCTTGCCAGCGCTGAACTTTACAGCCATGCCAATGGCAATTTTGGGACGACGGGAAGCCTCGGGACCACCCGTGCGAGTGCTGGATCCGTTTTCCTCCCCAATGGGAAAGTCCTGGTGGCGGGCGGCACTGGAGCAGGGTCTGCGGCCTTGGCTAGTGCGGAACTCTTTGATGCCCAGGATGGCCTGGTCCCCGCCGTGCCTTCGGCTGCCCTCACCGCCCCCGGCAGTGCTTCGCCTGGGCAACAGCTGGTCGCCGCGTCCGTGCCCAGTCAGGCTGGAGTCAGCTATGTCTGGAACATCTCCGGTGGCACCATCACTGGTGGGCTCGGCACAAGTACTGTGACCTTCACCATGGGCAGCAGTGGGAACGCCGTGCTTAACGTCCTGGTCATCAGTGACCGTCAGATCCCTGCCCAGGGGACGGTCACCGTGGTGGGCCAGTGATTCCATGCCCCGCGCCCCAGAGGTAACCATGAAAATCACCTGCTTTATCCTGGCGGCTTTTTCCGTGGGCGGAATGGTGTTCGCATCAGAGCCGCCGAACTGGGCTCAGGCCAAAGCCGCTGCCGTCATTCCGGATGACTGCCACTGCTTGAAGGACACTTCCGGTCTGGGCCTCGGGGTTGGTTCCTGGCTGAACTCTCGCTGGGGCTTGGAGGTGGACGCGCTCCGCATATCGCTCCAGAGTCATGACGGTGGCATCAGGAACCCTGAGACCGAAGTTCAGGGCGCGCTACTGTTCGCGCCCTTCGATCTGGAGTCCCACTGGAAGCCCTATCTTCGCGTCGGTGGGGGGGTGGTGCAGGTGCAGACGCCATTTTCTCTCGGGCCTGGCACCACCATCCGCCCGGTCCTCCATGGGGGCTTGGGACTCCAGGGATGGTGGGGGGATCACGGATTTGGCAGTGTAGAAGTCCGGTCCATTAGCATCTATACCGCCACCTCCCGGCGAGAAACCCAGGCCATCCTGGGCCTCGGCCTACGGTGGGGGCAGGAAACGGCCAAACTGGAAGCCCCGCTGCCTGTTTCCCCCCAGGCGCCAGTCTCCGCTCCGGTTACGCTTCCCGTGCAGCCTCCCATACCTACTCCGACACCACTGCCAATTCCGGTTACAGTCTCCGTGCCGGAGCCAACTCCAGTGCCCATTCCTCCCGCGGTTCCGCTGCCACCCTTGCCTGCCCCGGCTGCGCTTAGGATCGTCTTAGATGATGCCGTGCTCCATTTTGCCAACAACCGGGCAGACATTCCTCCCCCGGCCCTGGATGCCATCCGGCAGGTGGCTCTGGAGTTAATCGCTTTCCCTGGGCCATACTCCCTCGTGATCACAGGGCATACCTCTTCTGACGGCAGTGTCGCCCACAACCGTGAACTCTCCCAGAGGCGGGCGAAAGCAGTGGCAGAGATCCTGGTGTCCGCTGGACTCTCGGCCGAACGCATGACGGTGGTGGGGTGGGGGCCAGACCGCCCCATCGCGGACAATGCAACCCCTGTAGGTAAGGCCAAGAACCGCCGCGTGGAGATTGATATTCAGGCGGAGGGAGTGGACGTTCAACACCTGAACCAGTGAACAGTAAGCGCCAATCGAACGCCACCCTAGCCATGTTGTTGTCAGTACCTCTACCAATTATATTCGTAAATTACTTAAAACAAATGGCTTATTTTTTATCAAAAATTCCATCCATTCGCCCACCCATACATGACCTGAATGACGACGGAATGAGGATTGCGACGGGCCATGCAACCCCATGCGGCGGGCGCACCCAGCAGTCTGGATGGGGCTAGCTAGCGCCGCCGGAGATTTTATCAATTCTCCGCCTTCATCTATCTCCAAGACCGGAGAGGCCCGCCGGTGGCGGGCCTCTTGGTTTTGGAGCGGGCGACCAGGATTGAACTGGCGACATTCAGCTTGGGAAGCCAATGTTATAAGCGCGTAAAACTAGATAAGATTCAAATTAAGTTGATAGTGAATAAATGAAGCAGACTCCATGCAGACTTTCTTTCCGTAACCATCTCTGGGGTCAATGGTTTGACTTGCGCCAAGGAATCGTAAGTCTATACGGACCGCCAACACTTACGCACAAACAGGACCCCGCGAAGGGGTCCTTGTCGTGTCCGCCTGACCGCTTGTTCAGGCCGAAATGGCTTCAGTTGCCGGCGCCGGGAACCCCATCAGAAGGGCCACGGATTCCTGGGCGACCGCCTGATCCTTCGGGCGTTGGACGATGTAGATCATCGTCGTTTCCGGGTCGGCGTGGCCCATCATCTGCTGGATCTGGCTGAGGGGCGTGCCCGATTCAAAGTGGACTGTCGCGAAGGTGGCGCGCAGCCGGTGCGGCGTCAGGTTTGCGATTTTCAACACACCGGCCGCGCGGGTGACAGGGTCGGACAGGTAGTTCTTCGCGTGCGGCTGGACGACACCGTCGTTGGACAGGGACGGCATGATCAGGCCCTTCCTGTTGGTATCCCACGATAGGACGTAGGACATCAGCCACGCCGGGATGGGGATTTCGCGGACTTCACGGTTCTTGGTCTTGTCCGCGATGAAGACCCGCCGGCGTTGGTCGATCTGGTGCCACTGCGCTGTCAGGATCTCGTCCTCGCGAAGGCCAAGACCGATCGCCAACCGGACGGCAAGCTGCGCGTGTGTGTCGGACTTCGCGTCCACGGCCGCGAGGAAGGCCTGAACCTTCTCTGGCCACACGATGCCCTTCGACTTCTTCTGGACCGGCAGTTTGGCCAGCTTGAAGGGCATGGACACCAGCGGTGCTGATTCCTGCCCTTCCTTACGCACGAAGGTGCCGATCAGACTGGACAGCAGCTTGATGACCCCGTTGGCCCCTCCGGCCGTATGGGCGTGCTTGGCGCCATTCCCGCCCACGCCCGTGGTCGTCAGGTACCGTGCGCGGATCACCTTGACTACATCGTTGGTTAGCTTGTCGATCGTCATGCGCAGTTCGTCTTTGCAGTGTATGGCCAGCGTAAGCATCTGATTCTTGTGTTTTTCGCCACCGGCCCACATGGAAGCCCACGTTTCCAAGGCATCGCGCAAGGTCGGAACTACGCGCGGGCCTTCGATGCCGACCTCGGCATTGGCTAGCTTGACCTTGAAAGCGAGAAGCCATTCGGCAGCGGAGGTGCGCGAAATATGGCCCGTGGACCCTTGATACTTCACGCCGCGAAAGCGGAATTGATACTGCCACACCTTGCCGCCCGAATTCCTGAACAGTCCGCCCTTGATCTTGCGATCCGACATGTGGCCTCCCATGGCATTCCATCGGGTGGTTTGCTGTAGACCTTAACGTACAAACATACTGGGTGCAATCATTTCCATTGGATGCACTCGCCCTCATGGACCGTGTGGTATTGGAGAATCTTCAACCAATTCCGACCTGTGATCAGCATCACTTGGACCGCGTATAACCGCAGCAAAAGCCGCTTTGCCCAAGTGAATCCATGTGACGTAACGCGTCATATTCTGTCGAAATTATCGTACACAAGTGCTGCTATCGCCATTGTGCTAATGCCGTATGCAAGATGATAAAAACACGAATGTTAAAGTTGTTGTGTGCTTGATATTTCAGAAAAGCAGCCGAAAAATGAATTCACACCCGCACCATCATCCACTGGGATCCTGGGGAGAAATCATGACGTGGTATCAGAAATACTTCTTTGTGCTTTATACGTTAATGGTGCCAAAGACCACACAGATCGAAGCCATGGCGTTGATCTGCGGTCGCCGAGCTGGCTGGATCGCGGAACGCATGGAACACATCAAGGACACCCTGAACCTTCGCCACCGCGCGCTGATGCAAGGTTCCGTGCGCCGTGTCGCCACCACCTACGGCCACTGAGGAGAAGGCAACCATGAGCAATCTTCTTACCTGGACGTCCCTTCGGCCGGTCCTTCGCAAAGCTTTCGGCCACTGCCCAAGCTACGGCAGGTTCCTGGGCCTGATCGAGAAGCTGAAGGTTCCCTATGAGGCCAACCACATGATGTGCCGTGGTGGTGCCCCCAATCGGCGCTACGACCCCGAAGTCGTCATCGCTGCCTTCTACGCTGGCGGGCTGATCACAACGCACAACAGTCCGGTCAAGAAGCATGGGAAGAAGTAGCTGATTTGGGAGGCCCCGCTTCTGCCGCCTTCTTCTCGTTCACGGATTGCCCGGATGAACCGTGAGCGGATCAGAAACCGGATCGTTGCAAGCCCCTGTCAATCAGCCGAAGCCGACGATCAAACGGAACGATACGAAACGATACGAAACGATATGAAACGAAACGATACGGATCGGAACGAATTCAATCAATCAGGAGACCCCATGCCGCGCCAAGGAATTACGGCCGAACAAATCACCTCAGCGATCGAGGCACTCAATGCCAAAGGTGAGTCCGTGACCCAGCTCTCCATCCGCAAGGAACTAGGCAATACGGGGAGCCTCGGCACAATTTCTTCCTTCCTGAGAACGTTGCGGCAGAACATCGCGGACCCTGGACCCCAGGCAGTGCCCGCTGCGATTCCGGAATCGATCCAGGCAAGCTTTGGGAAAGCTTGGTCCCTTGCCATGGCCACGGCCCAAGCGGAGCTTGCGCCGCAGCGGGTGGCCTTGGACCAGGAAACGGCTGCAATTCGTGCCCTGCTGACACAGACGCAGGCTGAAAACGATGAGGCAATCCGCGTCCTTGACCTGCAAATGGACCTGCTCACCAACCAACTTGTCGAAGCGAATGCCCGGGAGCAGGTCGCACAATCGCGTGTGGCTGAGCTTTCGGATGCTCTTGGCTATCACCGCGCACGATTGGAAGCGCTCACTGCGGAATACCACAATGAATTGGCGAGGAAGGATGCCGTGATTGCGGGCCATGAGAAGCAACTCGCTGAACTCGTTTGCAAGGTCACCAGCCCAACGCTGACAGACTGAAGCAACGGCACTAGCCCGTCTAACCTGCCAAAAGGGATCCAGCTCAGCGCCACAGAAGGGATGACCGCAGGGATGGAATCCGGTGGCCAATCTGGACCCCATCCCAGGGTTGGCTACACCTGGTCGTCAGCCTGGATCGGCTGGTCGGCCCCTTCGGGGCGGGACACTTCTTCCAAGATCAAGCCCCAGAGGGTGTCGGGATCAGCGACCTCGCCCAGGGAAACGCCCAGGAAGGACTGTTGCTGGTGGTTCGTCATTTTCTGTCTCCTCGGCCGGATGGCCAGGGAAAGCGTCAGGCGGTCTCCTCCCGTCAGACGGACCGGACGCGGACCGGCAGCATGTCCCACATGCGTCTGCCGGGGATGCGAGCGGGTAGGACCAAGGGCGGAGACACTATCGCCAAGCATGACCATCGGGCCGTGGGGAACAGCGATGCCTACGGCATTCCTAGGGCATCGATGCCCAGCCAAAGCTCCCGATTAACCCTTAGGCAGCACCACGCCGCAGGGTGCTCGGCGCCACACCGAAGTGACGCTTGAAGGCCAGACTGAAGTGGGCCACGTGGGAATAGCCGAGGCGGGCGGCAATGACTTTCATGGGTGTGTCGGTCGTCGACAGGGCATCCCGCGCCTGTTCGAGGCGGTGGTCTGTGATGAAGGTGTAGATGGAAAGGCCATATTCCGACGTGAACTCAGCATTGAGCCGACGAGCGGAAAGCTGGAATTGTTTGGCGAGATCCTCAAGGGTCGGCAGTTTACCGTCCAGGGTCAGAAGGTATGCATGGAGGGCATGGACCCGCTCTTTCCCTTTGAAGTCCAGACCAGAACGGTGGTCCACGGGCATCAGGTGGTCAGAAAGTAGAGACAGGTATTTGAGAATTTCGGCTTGCGCAAAGAGCCTACGAGCTCCGCCGTTGAAGGGCTTGGCCATCGTTCCATGAAGCAGGGTAGCCAGGGATCTCGGCATTGGCCTGACCACTGTGGACTGCAGAACCTGAATGCCCAGGGACGTCAGCATGGCATGGGTCTCGTCATCCCCCAGCAACGCCTGGACGCTGGATAGCTTCATGCACAGTGAGACCATATCGGAATCCGAGGAACCCTCCACCATGGGGGCCACCCGCTGTTGTCGAACATGGCCGAAGAGGTCCACGCCATCTTCGTAGAGCAGGGTCATCTCCGGCAGGAACTGCTGCTGGCAACAGCGCCCCCCCTTCATGGTCTGCACCAGGAAAGTCGGTTCCCCATAGTCGGTGGAGAATGTGCCGAGGGGGACCATGTGTCCCGCCGCAGCCGGGAGGAATCGGTGCATGCCTTTGAAGAGGCTGCTGCCGCAGGGCAAATGCATCAGATCAAAACGACCAATGCCCATGTCTGGTGGCATGGGCATTGAACATCCCACCACATCACCTTCACTGGCTAGGACGTCTTGAGGCGCCCAACCGATTTCGGTGAGCCATCGCAGGCGGATGGTCTTGAACCCGTGAGTCATGTGCGACAGTGTACGAGAGTTGCCAAGGCCGAAATTACCGCAAAGCATCTTCTCGTACAAGATAGGCAGCACCTAGTACAACCCAGATCTGAAGTGCCATTTCAGGGCTCCGATAGGCGTACATCGACGCTTCATGACAGCGCGATTTGCGACATTCGGGAGACAGGATGGCCACAAGACCGCTAGTCCTAACCTTGGTCGGTTTGCTCGTTGGGACCAGTCTCAGCGCGCTGGAATTGCCGAAGGGTTTCAGCGGAGGCGTGCAGGTTGGCCTGGCTCAGCCCGTGGGAGATGACCTCAAACTCACCACGGGTTCCGGCCCCACCCTGGATCTGGGCGTCCATCTCGATTGGGAGATCAGCCCGTTTCACGGCCTCCGCTCCCGGGTGGACCTGCTGACCTTCACCCGAGGCCACCAGGACGTATCTGCCCCCCTGGCGCAGCACCTGGAGACCAAGGTGCAGGGCGTTTGCACAGGCTGTGAATACCTTTACCGCCTCGATGGGCGAGAGGGGCGCTGGGCTGCCGGCGCCGGCCTCTACCTCATCCGCTGGTCCGTGGACAGCACCAACCGGGTGACGGTAACGGGGGCCGGAAGCGCCCAGACCACGGGCACCAGCCACTGGACCCGGGAAGGCCTCGGCCTCGTGGTGACCTACCGGATCACGCCGTGCTTGGAGGCTGAGGCGCGCTGGTTGGCCAGCCATTACGGCTACGAGAACCTTCCCGCCCGCATGGGCACCCTCGGCCTGCTCTGGCGCTTCTAGAGGACCACCATGACCCAACCGACCCAATCACCTCGATTCCCTGTCCGAGCCCTCTTGGCCTCTGGCCTCGTGCTGCTCACTGTTTGCGGTTGTACCGGAGGGGGTAATCGCAGCAGTGGCGACCACGCGGGGCAACTGAACGGCAAGTTCCAAGTCACCCCGGCGGTGGCCACCATCATCGCCGGGCAGACGCAGCAATTCATCGGGAGCAGCCCCTGGGGCACCGGTGCCACCTGGTCCGTACTGCCCAGCACCGGCGGCACCTTCGACGCGAAGGGCACCTTCACCGCATCCTCGACCGTGGGCCAGTACCAGATCGTAGCCATGTGGAACAACGATGTGCGCTACACGGCCACAGCCAGTGTGTCGATCCTGCCGCCACCGCTGCCAGCCCAGATCAACCCGCATCTGGTGCAGGCCTTCGGTGTACAGCAGACCTCGGGTGGCGGCAATTCACGAAACACACCCGTGGTGGGTGAGGTCATCCCCGCCCGGGGCGCGGTCACGCCGGGCGGCACCGAGCAGGTGCGACACGGCTTTGAACCGCCGGTCAATCACTAAGCCGATCCCTCCAACTTCCTTTTGCATCCCCATTCCACCCATCACCCCTAGGCGGCCATCCATGCGACATCCCTTCCTTTCCCACACGGTGGCCATGATCATCGGCTTCAGCACCGTAGCCCCCAGGCCCGTCATGGCTCAGCAGGTCGTGGATCCCACACCCTTGCCGCAAGTGGCCTATCAGGGTCGCCTTCTGGAAGGCGGTGTGGCCGTTACCGGTCCACGGGTATTCGTCTTTTCCATTCTGGATTCCACTGGCCACGAACTCTGGAATTCCGGCAATCAGACGCTGACGGTGGACGTCGGTCTCTACGGCGTGGTGCTGGGCTCCACCGGCATGACACCCATTCCTCCCTCAGTGCTGGCGAGGAGCGGCCTCCTGCTGCGTGTGACCATCGGCGGGTCGCCGCTGACGCCGGATGTCGACATCCTCCCCGCCTTTCAGGCCCGCAGCGCTTGGGAACTGGTTGGCGCCTTTAGTGGGGATGTGACAGGCACCCAGAACCAGACCCTGGTCTCGAACCTCCAAGGCATTCCCCTGGACCTGACCACCACGGCCCCCACCACGGGCCAGGCCTTGGTCTTCGATGGCAGTAAATGGCATGCGGGCACCGTGGCCGGATCTGTGGGTCCCGCTGGGCCGCAAGGGCCTGTGGGCGCGACAGGTGCCCAAGGACCCATTGGCCCCCAAGGATTCATGGGGCTCACGGGCCCAGCAGGCGCAGCGGGAGCCAACGGTGCCAACGGTCTCGCAGGCCTGGATGGCAAGACCATCCTGAACGGCAGCGGCTCTCCCGTCGCCAGTAACGCTGCAGGCACGATTGGCGATTTCTACCTCGACACCTCGACGAACACCCTTTTTGGGCCCAAGGTCGGCACCACCTGGGTGGGGCTTCCAGGTGTCTCTCTCGTGGGCCCAGTGGGTCCATCTGGCGGCCCCGTAGGACCCGCAGGGGCCACAGGTGCCACTGGTCCCCAAGGGCCGGCTGGTGTGGCCGGCCCGCAAGGCATTTCAGGGCCCATGGGCCCCATCGGTCCTCTTGG
>Ga0007882_10002448_pt1 | contig 10370 bp, 8 predicted proteins | sample CryBogCBH12Aug01_FD_71195 | JGI IMG/M metagenome (GOLD analysis project Ga0007882, IMG submission 71195) | Freshwater microbial communities from Crystal Bog, Wisconsin, USA - CBH12Aug09.1 | ecosystem: Environmental > Aquatic > Freshwater > Lake | place: Crystal Bog, Wisconsin, USA | collected... | reverse complement strand
CGGATCGAGGGACATCGGCAGTGGATCGCCGATATTATAGGGCACCGTCATCTGGCCGCCGCCGAAGGCCAGCAGCCAAATCACCCCGAGGACCAGCGGCAAAGCCGCCAGATCCCAGGCATTGGGCCTGAGTTCGGCAGGAAAGGAAATGGTGGCCGGAATAATGAAGGGGCGCAAATCCGCCTCGGCTCTCTACTGTTCCGCTCTCCCATACGCCAAACCCGTGGCGGGCTGCAATCGGAAGCTGAGTCCGCGTCTGTTACACTTTGTTGAATGCCGCCACCGCGGATCCCACAGGTTGATTTTCCTTGCCACAGAATCTTAGATGCGCAAGATTTCGCGCGGGGAAACATCAACCCAGGGTCGTATGAATTCTCCACCGCCGGTAATTTTGTTATCGATCGAACATATAACCTATGCGATATTATTCTAATATGCGTAATGGAGTAAGAACTCCCGTGCCCCAAACGTTTCGTTGACCTCTCGCATGCTGACCCATTCCGACATCTGGGCCGCCATCGACCGTCTGGCCCGGGAAAACGGCCTGACCACCTCCGGTCTGGCCCGCCGATCAGGATTGGACCCGACCACGTTCAACCGCAGCAAGCGGATGACGCGGGACGGCAAGGCGCGCTGGCCGAGCACCGAAAGCATTTCCAAGGTCCTGGACGCCACCGGCGTCGGCCTCGGTCATTTCGTCAGCCTTGTCGGCGTGGTGGACGGTCGCCTGTACGGCCGCACCCTGCCGCTGGCCAAATTGCCCGACCTGCAGACAGGCGCCCATTTCGACCCCGACGGCCGGCCGAAGGGCGCGCGCTGGGACGCCATGGTGCCGCCGGACATGGCCGATCCGCATGCCTTCGCCGTCGAGATCGTCGGCGACGACCTTGAGCCTGTCTACCATGACGGCGACATCGTCATCGCCTCGCCGGCGGCCAAGGCGCGCCGCGGCGACCGCATCCTTCTGCGGATGCGCGACGACACCGTCCTGCTGCGCCGCCTGCTGCGCCAGACCGCCCGCCAGATCGAAGTGCAGGTCCTGACCGATGGTCAGGCGGTGAACAGCGTTTCCGCCGACGGCGTGGTGCTGCTCGCCCGTATCATCGCCTCAGTCAGTGCCGGGTGACAGGAAAGCCCTGGTTTCGCGCACCGCCTCGGCCAGGCCGAGACGCTCGATGGCCACCCCGGGCGGGAAGGCGCCGGCCAGCCGCGACGGCATCATCGGATCAAGCAGGACGAACACCCCGGCGTCGCCGGCGCGGCGGATCAGCCGCCCGAAGGCCTGTTTGAGGCGCAGCCGGGTGATCATGTCGTCATAGCTCCTGGCGCCGAAGGCCGAGCGCCGCGCCTTGTGGAGAATGTCCGGCCGCGGCCAGGGCACCCGGTCGAAAACGATCAGCCGCAGCGACCGGCCGGGGACATCGACGCCGTCGCGGACCGCGTCGGTCCCCAGCAGACAGGCGTCCTCCTCGGCGCGGAAGATGTCGATGGTGGTGCCGATGTCCATGCCGTCGACATGCTGGGCCAGGAGCGGCAGGCCGGCCTCGTCGAGGGGTTCGGCGATGCGCCGCCATACCTCGCGCAACCGCACCACCGCGGTGAACAGCCCAAGAGCGCCGCCGCCGGCGGCGATAAACAGCTCGCGATAGGCGGCCGCCACCTGGTCGAGGTCGTCCTTGCGCACGTCGGTGACCACCATCACCCGGGTCTGCGCCGGATAGTCGAACGGCGAAGCCACGGCGGCGCGCACCGCCGGCAGCGGCAGATGGGCGGCGCCGCTGCGCTGTTCGGCGGCCCGCCAGTCGGCCTCGAGATCGCCGGACCCGTCGCGCAGGGTGGCCGAGGTGATCAGCAGGCCATGCGCCGGCGCCGCCACCGTCCTGGCAAAGGGCAGCATCGGGTCGATCCAATGGCGGCGATAGCCGACGTCGATGTCGCGGCCGTCCTGGCGTTCGACGGCGAACCAGTCGACGAAGGCGGGGTCGGAGGCCGCCGTCGCCAGATCGTCCAGCATGCCGCGCCAGGCGGCCAGCGGCACCAGGGCCCGGCGCTGCAGTCCGCGCAGCACCGCCTCGATGCGCCCGCGCGAGCCGCTGTCCAGTTCCGCCGCCTGCTCGCTGAGCAAGGCGTGCAGGTCCTTGGCCAGAAGCGCCAGCGGCTTTTCCAGCTGGCCCAGCAGATCGGCCAGCGCCGCCGACGCCTCGGCCAGGCCGGGGCCGGGCGGACGCGGCTCGCATTCCAGGCTATAGGGTCCGTTGCCGCCCTGGCTCCGCGCATAGACCTGGCGGCGCAACAGGGCCAGGAAGGCCTCGGCCGGACCCAGCGGGCGGTCCTCGGCCAGCCGCTGCGGCCAGCCCGCCGCCGGCAGCAGCCGGGCTGCGGCCAGCGCGTCGTCGAGGGCGGCCAGCGCCGGCGGACGCTCGGCCAGCAGATCCTCGGTGCGCCGGCGCAATCCCCGGGCCCGGCTCTTGCGGCCGTCGCCGTCGGCGCCCAGCAGCCAGCGGCGCAATTCGGCGGTTTCCTGGCCCGATAGCATGGCCGAGAAAGCCTCGTCGGCGGCGGTGAACAGGTGATGTCCCTCATCGAAGACGGTGCGGCTGGGGACATGGCTGTCGTCGAGGCCGCCGAAGGCCGCCAACACCATGACCAGGGCATGGTTGGCGATGACGATATGGGCGCGGCGGGCCCGGCGGATGGTCTTTTCGATGAAGCAACGGCGAAAATGCGGGCAGACCGAATAGACGCATTCGCCGCGGCGGTCGGCAAGCCCCAGCGTGCGCGACCGCCCCAGCAGGTCGGGCAGCCAGCCCGGCAGGTCGCCGCCCACCATGTCGCCGTCGCGGCTGGCCAGGATCCAGCGGGCCATCAGCCCCAGGGCCACCGCCTCGCGGTCATGGGCCACCCCTCCTTGCGGCGCCAGGCGCTGCACCGCTTCTTCGAAATTGAGCAGGCAGAGATAATTCTCGCGGCCCTTGCGGACCACCACCCGGCGTTCCTTGAGGGCCCGGTCGGGATAGAGGCGGTCGAGTTCACTGTCCAGCTGCCGCTGCAGATTGCGGGTGTAGGTGCTGATCCACACCGGCGCCTGGTTCTTCTCTGCCCACAAGCTGGCCGAGGCGACATAGCCCAGGGTCTTGCCGGTCCCGGTCCCCGCCTCGGCCAGCACCATCCAGGGCGCCCCCGGCTGCTGGCGGGGGGCGAAGGCCAGGGCCCCGGCCGAGGCGAAATCGGCCTGGCTGGGGCGCTCCTCCGCCCCCGGGCCGAGCATGGCGGCGAGGCGGGCGCGGGCTTCCGCCGGCTCCACCGGCTGGTCGCCGGCCGGCGGCTCGGGGGCATGCTCGCTCCATTCGGCAAGCCGTTCCCAAGCCCGGAGGCCGGCGCCGCGGGGCCGATTGGCGTCGTCCTGTCCGGCCAGGATCGCCGGGCCCCAGGGCCAGCCGTGGCGCGCCATCACCCAGGCGATGGCCGCGCCGTCGGCACGCCGGGCGTCGGCCAGCAGCAGATTGACCACCCGGAGCAGGGTCAGCGCCTCGTCGGCATGGTCGACCGGCGCCGGCAGCCCCAGGGCCTCGGCCAGACCGCGGGCGGTGGGCACGGCGAAACGGCCGGGATGGGCAAAGGCGAACAGTTCGAGGACGTCAAAGGCGGGCGGCGTTTCACCCTTCAGCCCCAAGCGCGCCGCCACCGCCGGACGATGGCAGAGCAGCGGCGGCGCATGACGCCAGCGGCGCAGGGCTTCGGCCGCCGTCACCACCTCGACCTCGCCGTCGGCGGACAGCCAGACCGCGCCGCGCGGCTTGGGGACAAGGACGTCAGCGGACATCTAGGAGCCTGTGAGTGACCAGCCTTCTCAATAGCACAAGCCCGAGGCCCATTGGAACGACCGCACCGGCTGACTGTTCTCCTTTTGTCGAAGAAAGAACCGGAAGGAGGGCTGCCATGCTCCGTCACCTGTCCGTCTGCCTGCTTGCTTTCCTGCCCCATCTGGCCCTGGCGGCGGCGCAGCCGGCCGATCCGGCGGCACGGCGGGTGATGGCGGCGATGAACCGTCTCGACGCCGACGGCAAGGGCTTCGTCGGGGAAACCGACTTTTTTCGCGGACGGGCCTTCGCCGGGACGCTGTTCAGTGCGCTGGACGCCAATGCCGACGGCGTCGTCGATCGCCGGGAGTTCGGCGCCCGTCGCAACCCCCGCCGGGCGGCCTGGTTTCACCGCGTCGACCGCCGCCGCGACGGCCGCCTGACCTTCGGCGAATTCCGCCGCGGATGGGACAGCGGGCTGTTCGCCGCCCTCGCCGATGGCAGCGGCCGCATCACCGCCGCCTCGCTCAAAGCAGGTATGCAGGACGCGCAACCGGGACGGCAAACGGTGGCTCCGCCGGCCCCGGCGAAAGGCGTGGCGCGGCCTTACGCCGTCATCTGGCCGGCGCTGCTCGGCAGGCGCGATCACTGGTCCTTGGTCTTTCCTTGGTAGGGCTTGAACCGCCCGGTTCTCCCCTTGCGCGAGAGCGGCACCGGCAGTAACGTCTGCCCCCGTTGCCGCCATCCCAAAGGGAAGGACTTCACCATGTCGTTTCTTGCCTCACGTCTGTCGCTGATCAAACCCTCGCCGACCATCGCGGTGACCCAGAAAGCCGCCGAACTCAAGGCCGCGGGCCGCGACGTCATCGGCCTGGGCGCCGGCGAGCCGGATTTCGACACCCCGGACAATATCAAGGCGGCGGCCAAGGCCGCCATCGACAGGGGCGAGAGCAAATATACCGCGGTGGCCGGCACGCCGGCCCTGCGCCAGGCCATCGCCGCCAAATTCAAGCGTGAGAACGGCCTCGACTACACCCCCGAGCAGATCACCGTCGGCTGCGGCGGCAAGCAGGTGCTGTACAACGCCCTGGTGGCCACCCTCGATGCCGGCGACGAAGTGATCATTCCCGCCCCCTATTGGGTCAGCTATCCGGACATCACCCTGCTGGCCGAGGGCAAGCCGGTCTTCGTCGCCTGTTCCGAGGCGGCGGGCTTCAAGATGACCGGCCCGCAGCTGGAAGCGGCCATCACGCCGAAGACCAAATGGGTGATCATCAATTCGCCGAGCAACCCGTCAGGCGCCGCCTATTCGCGGGACGAACTCAAGGCGCTGACCGACGTGCTGCTGCGCCACCCGCATGTCTGGGTGATGTCCGACGACATTTACGAACATCTGGTCTATGACGGCTTCAAATTCTTCTCGCCGGCCCAGGTGGAACCCAAACTGCTGGACCGCACGCTGACGGTCAACGGCCTGGCCAAGGCCTATGCCATGACCGGCTGGCGGGTCGGCTATGCCGGCGGTCCGAAGCTGGTGATCGACGCCATCAACAAGATCCAGTCGCAAAGCACCACCCATACCAGCTCGATCAGCCAGGCGGCGGGCGTCGAGGCGCTGAACGGTCCGCAGGATTTCATTCCGGTGCGGGCGGCGGTGTTCAAGGCGCGGCGCGACATGGTGGTGCGCCTGCTCAACGAGGCCGAGGGCATCACCTGCCAGACCCCCGAGGGCGCCTTCTATGTCTATCCGTCCTGTGCCGGATGCATCGGCAAGACGACGCCGGACGGACGGCGGATCGCCAGCGACGGCGATTTCGTCACCTGCCTGCTGGAGTCCGAGGGCGTGGCCGTGGTCCAGGGCGAGGCCTTCGGCCTGTCGCCCTATTTCCGCATCTCCTACGCCACCAGCGAGACGGCGCTGACCGAGGCCTGCAAGCGGATCCAGCGCTTCTGCGCCAGTCTGCGATAATGACCCCGGCGGTCTTCATCGACGGCGAAGCCGGCACCACCGGCCTGGAGATCCGCTCCCGGCTGGCCGACCGCGGCGATATCCGGCTGGTCAGCATCGACCCTGAGAAGCGCAAGGACGACGGGGAACGGCGGCGCCTGCTGAACAGCGTCGACCTGGCGATTCTCTGCCTGCCGGACGACGCCGCCAGGCAATCGGTGGCGATGATCGACAGCCCGGAGGTGCGGGTGCTCGACGCCAGCACCGCGCATCGCACCGCCCCCGGCTGGGTCTACGGCTTTCCCGAACTGACCCGGGATCACACCGACGCCGTCCGCGCCGCCCGCCTTGTGGCCAATCCCGGCTGCTATGCCACCGGCGCCCTGGCGCTGCTGCGGCCGCTGATCGACGATGGCCTGATCCCCGCCGCCACCCCCGTCGCCATCCAGGGCCTGTCGGGATACAGCGGCGGCGGCCGGCAGATGATCGACGCCTTCGAGGGCCGCGGCGCCGAGGTGATCGACGACCCCTACCGCGCCTACGCCCTGGAACTGGCGCATAAGCATGTGCCGGAAATCCAGGCGCATTCCGGGCTCGCCCACCCGCCTTTGTTCACGCCGGCGGTCGGCCGTTTCCGCCAGGGCATGCTGGTGCAGATTCCGCTGCTGCTGTGGAGCCTGCCCAACCGCATCGGCGGCGGCGAGATCCGCCAATCGCTGGCCGGGCGCTACGCCGGGCAGCGCTGGGTCCGCGTCGTCCCGGCGGCCGAAAACCCTAAGGTATTGCCACCGGAAGCGCTGAACGGCAGCAACCGGATGGAACTGTTCGTCTTTGAAAACGAAGTTCAAGGCACGGCACTGCTGGTGGCGCGTCTCGACAATCTGGGAAAGGGAGCGTCCGGCGCCGCTGTCCAGAACATGGATCTGATGCTGGGGTTGGCCTAAGAGGCTGTAATTGTTGTTGCCAGAGGTCACTAATATTAGGACCATAAAGGAAATAATAAGGAGGGGATTATGACCACCAGATCCACCCAGCCGCGGGTCGCCGCCCTGGTCGGCCCATTCGCCAGCGGCAAGACGACGCTGCTGGAAGCGCTGTTGCTGGCCACCGAAACCATTCATCGCAAGGGCAGCGTCGCCGAGGGCAACTGCATCGGCGACGCCTCGCAGGAAGCCCGCCAGCGCGGCATGAGCACCGAGGTCTGTGTCGCCGCGTCATCCTATTTGGGGGACCCCTGGACTTTCCTCGACTGCCCTGGATCCATCGAGTTCCAGCAGGAAACCTACAACGCGCTGATGGTCGCCGATGTCGCCCTGGTGGTGGTGGAACCGGAGCCGGCGCGCGCCGTCATGGTGGCGCCGATCCTCAAATTCCTCGACCAGCATGCCGTTCCGCATGTGATCTTCATCAACAAGGTGGAATCCGGCCAGGCCCGCCTCAGGGAAACCCTCGAGGCCCTGCAGCTGGTCTCCGAGCGTCCGCTGCTGCTGCGGGAACTGCCGATCCGCGAAGGCGAGCAGATCGTCGGTTTCGTCGATCTGGTCAGCGAACGGGCCTGGCGCTACCGCGAGGGAGAGCGCTCGGAACTGGTCAAGCTGCCGGAATCGGCGCTGTCGGAAGAACAGACGGCGCGCCAGGAGATGCTCGAACATCTGGCCGATCTCAATGACCATCTGCTCGAGGAACTGCTGTCCGACATCACCCCGCCCACCGACGAGGTCTATGAGAACGTCTCGAAGGACCTGGCCGACGACCTGATCGTGCCGGTGTTTTTCGGGTCGGCCTCCCATGACCATGGCATCAGCCGCCTGCTGAAATGCCTGCGCCACGACGTTCCCGGCCTCGACCTCAGCCGCACCCGCCTCGGCGTCGAGGACGGCGGCGGGCCGTTGGCCCAGGTGTTCAAGACGGTGCATGCCGCCCATACCGGAAAACTGTCCTATGCCCGCGTCTGGCGTGGCGAATTCGTCGAAGGCCAGCAGGTCAACGGCATCCGCCCCTCGGCCCTGCTGACGGTCCTCGGCGGCACGCTGAACAAACTGCACAAGGCGGAACCCGGCGATATCGTCGCCTTCGGCCGGCTTGATCCGGTAAACACCGGCGACCGCCTGGGCAGCCCGGACAGCGCCATGGAAGCCTGGCCGACTCCGTTGCCGCCGCTGTTTTCCCTGGCCGTGCATGCCGACAAGAAGCAGGACGACGTCAAACTGACCGGCGCCCTGCACAAGCTGATCGAAGAAGACGCCTCGCTGTCCCTCAACCAGAGCACCGATACCGGCGAACTGGTGCTGTGGGGACAGGGCGAGATCCATCTGCAGGTGGCCCTGGAAAAGCTGAGGAACCGCTTCGGGCTGGCGGTCACCGGTCATCGGCCGCAGGTGCCCTACAAGGAAACCATCCGCAAATCGGTGTCCGAGCACGGCCGCCACAAGCGCCAGAGCGGCGGACATGGGCAGTTCGGCGACATCTTCGTCGACATCGAACCGCAACCCCGCGGCGCCGGCTTCGAATTCTCCGACAAGATCGTCGGCGGCGTGGTGCCGCGCCAGTACATCCCCTCGGTGGCGGAAGGGGTCGAGGAATATCTCCGGCAGGGGCCGCTCGGCTTCCCGGTGGTCGACATCAAGGTGACGCTGACCAGCGGCAGCTATCACACCGTCGACAGCTCCGACATGGCCTTCAAAACCGCCGCCCGCATCGCCATGACCGACGGCATGCCGAAATGCGACCCGGTGCTGCTGGAACCGATCCTGTCGGTGGAGATCGCCGTCCCCAACGAATACACCTCGAAGGCCCAGCGCATCATTTCCGGGCGCCGCGGCCAGATCCTCGGCTATGAGGCGAAAGACGGGTGGAAGGGCTGGGACGCGGTGGCGGCCTATCTGCCGCAGGCGGAAATGAGCGATCTCATCGTCGAGCTTCGCTCGCTGACCATGGGCGTCGGCACCTTCTCCTGGCGGTTCGACCATCTGCAGGAAATCACCGGCCGCGGCGCCGACAAGGTGGTCGAGGACCGGCGCGCCGCGCTCGCCGCCCAGTGATCAAGACGGCGCTCATCACTGGCGCCGCCCAGCGCATCGGCCGCGCCATGGCTTTGGCGCTGGCCGCCGACGGCTGGACCGTGGCGGTGCATTACCGGACCTCGTCGACCGCCGCCGAGGCCCTGCTGGCCGATATCGCCCGGGCCGGCGGCCATGGCATCGGGCTGGCGGCCGACCTGGCCCGCGAAGACGAGGTGCTGGGACTGGTGCCGCGCGCCGTCGACAGCCTCGGGCCGCTGGGCCTGCTGGTCAACAATGCCTCGCAGTTCGAACCGGACGAGGCCCTGACCGTCACCCGCGGCTCCTGGGACAGCCATCTGGAAGCCAATCTGCGGGCCCCCTTCGTGCTTACCCAATCCTTTGCTGCCCAGCTTCCCGAGGATGCCGGCGGCAATGTGGTCAATATCATCGACCAGCGGGTATGGAACCTGACCCCGCATTTCATCAGCTACACGCTGAGCAAGGCGGGCTTGTGGACCCTGACACAGACTCTGGCGCTGGCCTTGGCGCCAAGGATCCGGGTCAATGCCATCGGGCCGGGCCCGACCCTGCCCAGCGCCCGCCAGACGGCGCAGCAATTCGACCGCCAATGCCGCGCCATGCCGCTGCGGCGCGGCGCCGGCCCGGACGAAATCGCCCAGGCCCTGCTGTTCATTCTCGGTGCGCCGTCAATGACTGGCCAACTGATCACGCTGGACGGCGGCCAGCATTTGTGCTGGGCTCCCGCCAGCCTGGATCCGGAGGAATGAGAGATGCTGAAGGCCAATGCCGTCAAGCCGCTCAGCTTTGCCGACGCCCGTAATAAACTTTGCCACATTTTTGTGCATGATCTGGTGCTGTCGGCCAGCATCGGCGTGCATTCCTTCGAGCGCACCGAACCCCAGCGCATCCGCATCAATCTCGACCTGGCGGTGCGCGAGGACGAAGCGACGGCGGCGGAAGACGATCTGGGCCGCGTGGTCTGCTACGAACAGGTGGTCTCCTCGATCCGGCAACTGGTCGAGTCCGGCCATGTCAATCTTGTCGAAACCCTGGCCGAGCGCATCGCTTCCATGTGCCTCGAGGACCGGCGGGTCAGGGTCGCCCGGGTGAGGGTGGAAAAGCTGGAGGTGTTTGTCGACGCGGCCAGCGTCGGCGTCGAGATCGAACGGTTTTCCAGTAATAATTAGTGAAACTCCCCGACCCCCGCTTGTTGCAAGTTTTGCACAACAGCGTCGAGAGTCCACGGCGACACAAAGAGTCAAGTTTGGAATCGCCAAGGTTACGCCTGAATTACCCTTGACAACGATTAACCTATTGAAAAATATAGATTTTGTTGCGGATGCTTAGATTTTGGGCAAAGGGGTGAAACCCTTGGAGTCCTTCGGCGGGGACCTGCTAACCAATGGGTTGTCTACAGAGTTATCCACAGACTCAGTGGATATCAGGACATATCAGATCCGTCTTTTGTCTATCCTCCCTCCGGTCGGATGGTGGGACTGACCCGCCATGACCGGATCGCTGCCGCCCACCCTCGCCGCCGGGACCGCGGTCATCGAAACCGCCTTGCGCAACCTGCCCGGATCCCCCGGCGTCTACCGC